>SDBV01010059.1_pt1 | contig 12462 bp, 8 predicted proteins | sample 2277081 | NCBI WGS metagenome assembly SDBV01 (sample SAMN10402039, study PRJNA504765) | marine sediment metagenome | isolation source: marine sediment core GS10_PC15, 223 cmbsf | place: Arctic Ocean: Southern Knipovich Ridge | collected 2010 | reverse complement strand
CATCTCACAACAATTGATCTCTCCAATAATAAAATTGGAGATGATGGTGCGATTGCTCTTGCCGATGCTATTATGGGATGTCCGAACCTAAAAGTCCTTAACTTAAAAAAATGCGCAATGGGAGCCATAGGGCTGGACGCCATTGTCAAGGCGCTTGAGAGAAAAACGACATTAGAAGAAATTAACCTGAGTGATAATTTTCCAGAAGTTTTTAGATATTCACATGATGAAGTACGAGAATGGCCTCAAACTTTAGCTAAAGTTTTGGAGGGATCTCAAAACTTACGGAAACTGTCACTAGCTGAAATGCATTTAGAATTGACAAGCTTCATTCCTATTATTCAATCGCTTCAAAACAAAAAGACATTAAGTGTATTGAATCTTGTACGTAACAGACTAGAGGATGCGACTGTACAAAATGAGTTAATAGAACTATTGAAAACAACCCCATCAATAGAAAAAATATCATTGGGTCAATCAAGTATAGCCACTGATACGGTCACTCAAATCATTCAAATACTCCCTTCACACCTGAAGTCTCTTAATATTGCCGAATTAGGCTTAGGTGATGATGAGATGGTCGAGATCTCGAAAGAATTGGGAAGATTCCACAGCTTAGAAAAACTCAATCTTTCTTCAAATACATTCATGTGTCGTGGTGCTGCAGCATTAGCCAATTTGCTTAAAACAAATAGGTCAATACAAAAATTATTCTTAGATTGGATGCCGAGTTTGGGAGCAGAAGGAATCATATCTATCGCTGAAGTACTCAAGGATCACAATAGGACGCTTGAACACATAACACTTAATGAAACTTTTGCGGGGATTGATGCAGTCACAGCTATCGCCAATATTTTCTCAGAAAACAAAACTCTCAAAATTCTTGATATTGGGAATAATGACCTGAAGACTGAAGAGCTTATCACTCTGAAGAATTCCCTTGAATCAAATCGCCCTCCAATTGAGGGTTTCATGATTCCCTGTAATTATCCCTATGTAGAATTTCTACCAGATGGTACTGAAAGAGCTATTGAGCCTGATGAATTTCTTAAAGCGAGTGCCGATCTCATCAATATATTAAAGAAGATTCCAACCATAAAAAACTTGGGTTATTCTGATCGCTATCAGATTAGCAGCATAGAAGTGGACGCCATTGCAAGTTTAATTCAAAGTGCTCAGCTAACTTCCCTGGACCTTTGCACTTCTAGAATCCCCCCAGACGGTTTGATCATGATTGCAAAAGCGTTAAAAGCAAATAAAACTTTGGAATCCCTTGCGCTTGATCTTAATGAAGTCGATGATGACAGTCTTACAGAAATTGTTAAGACGTTAAACCATCATCCTTCTCTTAAATGGGTCTGTCTTCAAATTGAAAATGATGGGTTGAGAAAAGCAAAAATTATTTTAGAAGGTTTAAAAGATAACCGAAAAATTGAAAAGTTAATCTTCAGATATTTCTCAGCAGTCGATCGTGATTTAGAATCCATTAGGAATCTTCTGAATAAAACTGAAATGAATCAAATTAAATTTACTTTATATCAGGTGTTTATGGAAGTAATGGAATCGCATGAAGCGGAAGACTAACTGGATAACTAATACGAGACGGCAACATACTTATGTGAAAATGGATTTAGTGAATCTCAACAACGCAATCTCATAAGGAATAACCATTTCCATGGTAAATAAACCAGTTCTTGGAGTGCGCAGGCAAGCCCTTACGTTTCTACACATCTTTTGCTTGGCGATAAAAAAACAGGATTAACAGGATCGTAAACGACAGGATAAACAGGATCCCTCTCCTATATCCTGTTTATCCTGTCGTTTACGATCCTGTTAATCCTGCAACTTTTACCAAAACATTTGAAATTAATAGATTGCCAATTAAATCCTTATGTTTTTAATATTAAACGTTTTAGAGGATAGCGTAAAAAGATGTGTTAAATTGTAAGGGCAAGCCTGCGCACTCCAAAAACTGATTAATGTCTGCGGTACAACTGCACCAGTCCAAAGACCGCTAAACCTACCCAAATGACCGGATGGGAACCAGTTGAAAACAGCAGCACACTACTCAAAAGCGACGCAGAAAAAAGAATCGTCCCTTTTAATGAACTAGCTGGTTCCGCAACTCCCTCTTCACAATCAAATAGGAATGGGACACTATTTAACAGTTTCATTCCCAATGTGACCGGATTGTATTGCTTCATGAAAATACGCTGCACATATTTCTTGGCTACCAGACTCATGTCGAGGGTCGGACTAAGTGTCTTTCCCACAGCTTCAAATGTCATCAAAGCTTTTATCATTAACGAAAGTTCGGTAGGAAAAAACACCCTAAACTTCAAAGCTTCATGGACAATTTCCAAGATTTGATGCGTGATACTTTTATTTGCTGAGTATCTTAAAATATGATGAATCTTTCGCCTAAAACCTTCCAGATCACTTCTCGAACTTGTTTTTGCAAGTTTCATCATACAGCGAACCGATGAATCAAAGTCTTCTTGCGAAATGCTATAAAAGAGATGCAACAATAACTTCTTTGATGTCTCATCAAAAAAGCCCACCATGCCCATATCAATAAAACCAAGAGATCGATCTTCCAAAATCATAAGATTTCCTGCATGCAGGTCGGCATGGAAAAATCCGTCTTCAAAGAACATCTTCACCAACGCTTCGACACCATATTCGACAATTTGGGAACGTTCCTCTTGACTTAATTCCGTTGATTCATAAGGAGTCGTCCCCTCAAAACATTCCATGCATAAGATATTTCTTGAGCTATACGCATGATAAATCTTAGGAAAGCGTATATGAGGATATTCTGAAAAGTTCTCTTGAAACATATCGACATGATTCGCTTCATTCCGTAAATCCACTTCACGGACAATCATCATACAAAACTCATCAATCAGAGTCTTTGGAGATAATCTTGGAATGATCAATTGGAGAATCCAGCCGATCATGCGCAGAAGTTTGATATCGGCTAAAACCACTTCACGCACACCTGGCTTGATGACTTTCACCACCACTGAATCCCCTTCTTTTGTCTTGGCGAAGTGAACTTGGCCAATGGAAGCGGAACCTAATGGTTTTTCGGAAAATTCTTCAAATAACTCTTCGATGGGAGCTCCCAATGATTCTTCAATTCTCATCGAGATCTCAGAAAAGGGAACTTCAGGGAGTCGATTCAACAACTCCTTGAATTCTTCGGTCAGCTCGTGAGGCAAGATATCATCTCGACTCGCCAACATTTGTCCCAATTTGATAAATGTGGGGCCGAGTAATTCTAGCCTTTTACGGAGCAACCGAAAATAAGATGGTGGAGACGGAGTCCTCCCAACAAGATTAACAAAGGCCGCATGGATAAACGACCTCAGCAATCCACAGAAATTAAGACATAGTGCCCACACCCTTTGTATAGGAAACAAAGGGACCGGTTCTGCATATGAAAGTTCCATCTCCGAGCCCCAATTACTTCTTTTTCTTCTTAGAAGTCTTGGGCTTGATCTCCTTTCGGAGCTCATTCAGATCTTCTTGTGAACTCAGACCAAGAGTGTGATAAAGCTGATTCAGTCCACCATGAACTTGATCTCTCACTTTTTTCTCACAATCTCTCCCTGTCTCAATCAAAGAGTCCACTGTGCTTTTTGAATAATCAATGATTTTATCGATTATTTGTTTTTGTTTTTTCATGTTATTCCTCCTGTTTTTGGAATTATTATTTCTCCATTTTTTCTAAAGACTTCTCTAACTTATCTATTCTTTTCTTTAACTCTTCAATCTCATCTTTCTTACCCTTCTTGGGTTCAGAGAATGAAGGAATTAACTCGCTGACAGCTTGACGCACTGTGTTAAAATAATCATTAGCAGTTTTGCTCCCCCAGCGGATCATGTCAAATAGGGATTCCGTTGAAATCAAACTTTGCCCTGATTTACTCTCTTCAATAAAAATCTGAGTCAAAATATGATTTGTAATGTCCTTTCCGGACCCCTTCTCAACTACTTGAACCATAACATCTTGATGGATAAGTTCTGCGATATCATTTAACGAGATATAGCACTTCTCTTTCGTATCGTAAAGTTTTCTATTTTTATAACGTTTGATGACTCTTGTCATAACTTCCTCCGTCTTGAAATCCAATCGTAACACACCGCGTCATTTTAACGCAACAATTTATTACGCAATGCGTCATTAAAATAATAATTATTAGAAAATTTAACCGAGAAGCGAGCCAGTCCTCATGGACCCCTATCGGGAAATAACAACATCCTGTCCATCCTTACAATCCTTTTATCCTGTTTTTTTCGCACATGGAAACAGGATAAAAGGATAGTAAGGATGAACAGGATGTTTTTAGCAGCTGATATGAGGTAACTGCGATTTTGTTATTTAGGAGATCCAAAGGTTTTTTTACCCTTTATCAAGGATGGCCATCTTATGAAGGTAAGACTTTTTGATAATATATCGCACCTCATCCTCGATTTCATTAATGGGAGCTCTCATTCCCACCAAAAGATCACTGAGATATTTCTGTTCATAGGCGACGGGCAATTTTGCTAAGTCAACCTGTATGGCCTCTAAACACATGGCTGCTGGCTGCGATTCAGGGTGGGCATCACATATTTTTTTGAGCGCTACATTCTTATCCAAAGAAATAATAGCACTGTGAAACGCTGCCGTTTTGGGGTCAATGCAACAGTCAATGAGGAGAGATGAAAGGACAATTGATTTTAGATGATAATTGAACAACAACTGCTGAATCTCTAAAACCAACGGGTCTTTAAGTGTATTGATTGCTCCCAAATCCAAAAAGTTCAAAAACGCCACAGAATCCTCGTATTTCATAGCAAGCTGATGATAGCGAACGATGCGTCTGACAATATTTGAAATTTTTAGGTCGGGATGATCTTCACAAAGTTCCATAAGTAGTTTATTCTTATATCTGTTTAAATCATGAAGCTGTTTCTGATTTTTTCTTTGAACTCTCAGTTTATTTTTGAGATGGTCAACACCTTCCTTCACCAAATCCCTTCGACTGGCGATATACTCGTCTAATCGACCATCTTTTAACCATTTCTGATAAAGAAATTCATATTCATCCAAAATATATTGGTATTTTCCCTGTTCGAAATCCTGGCGAATAACCTCGAAATCCTCCTCCGCTGAGAGATTTAAGGAATAAATAAAAAGAAAAAATATAAATATTGCGAAATGTTTCATGATATTCAGCAAGGTTGTGATAAAATGATCTTCTAAAGTAATATCATATCTCACTTTTCAACTCAATAACAAGGTAAATGAGGATGGCAGTCGAATTTAAAGAAAGTCAAGATATTTTAGGGTTTCACGTTGAGAACGTTGTCGATATTCCCGAAATCAACAGTGTGATTATCGAGCTCAAGCACAATAAAACGGGAGCTCAAGTGATGCACATTGCTAACGATGATCCCGAGAACGTTTTCAACCTCTTATTTCAGACGATTCCTATCAATTCCAATGGTGTGGCCCATATCCTTGAGCATTCAGTCTTATGCGGATCAAAAAAGTTTCCTATTCGCGATCCTTTCTTTAGCATGACCCGTCGCAGCCTCAATACTTTTATGAATGCCATGACGGGAGCCGACTTCACCTGTTATCCTGCAGCTTCTCAGATTTCCAAGGATTTCTATAATCTCCTTGAAGTTTATCTGGATGCAGCTTTCAACCCGATACTCAATAAAAAATGTTTTCTCCAAGAGGGCTGGAGACTCGAATTCACTGAACCCCAGAACGAAAAATCCCCGCTTATCTATAAAGGAATTGTCTTTAACGAAATGAAAGGGGCGCTATCTTCTCCAACTCAAAGATTGGTGGAAGAACTCAATCAAGCGCTTTATCCCGATCTGACCTATGGGTTTAATTCCGGTGGAGACCCGGCAGCGATTCCCGATTTAACCTATGAAGAATTTCTAGAGTTTCACAACAGTTCCTATCATCCCAGTCGCTGCATCTTTTTCTTTTACGGGAATATGCCTCTAAAGGGACATTTAGAATTTATCACCAAACAGGTCCTAGACCATGTGGAACCCCTTCCACAGCTCCCGCCGCTTCCCCGCCAAGCAAGGTACAAGGCCCCTGTAACCAAACATGCCCATTATCCTATTGGTTCAGATGAAGATCCACAAGATAAAACCATGATCACTTTAGGTTGGCTGACCTGTCATGTGTTGGAGCAAAAGGATTTTCTTGCGTTGAGTATTCTTGAGATGATTCTGTTGGACACTGATGTTTCGCCACTGAAAAAAGCGATTTTAAAATCAGGTCTCTGTTCTCAGGTTTCTTCCTATGTAGAAGGAGATGTGAGTGAAGTTCCCTTTGTGATCATCATGCAAGGAGCCAATCCTGAAAATGGGGAACCTTTAGAAAAACTGATTTTAGAGACTTTGGAAAAGATTGTTCGAGAAGGGATTCCAACCAATCTTCTTGAGAGCGCTTTGCATCAATTGGAACTCTCACGAAGTGAAATCACAGGAGATGGTTATCCCTATGGTCTCTCGTTATTTTTCCGATCGGCATTATTTAAACAGCACCAAGGGAAACCTGAATATGGATTGATGATTCATACGCTCTTTAATGATCTTAGGGAGTCGATAGCCAAAAACCCAAGGTATTTGGAAGATTTGATAGAGAAGTATCTCCTGCAAAATCCTCACCGCGTTTTGCTAACGCTCGAACCCAGCAAAACTCAAACTAAGGAAGAACTGGCTCAAGAAAGAGCCAAGTTAGATGAGATTCAATCAAAGTTGACTGAAGATGAGATCAAGGAGATCAAGGATCAAGCGACTCGTCTTGAAGAATACCAATTATCCGCTCAAGATGAAGATATCGATATTCTGCCCAAGATCTCGCTCGATGATGTTCCAAAAGAAGCCCGCGATTTTGCGTTGGATAATCAGAAGCATGGTCATCTGGAGGTCTTTCATCACGATACCTTTACTAATGGAATTCTCTATGCCGACATGATTTATAATCTTCCCAACCTTCCCGAAGTGTATTTGCCCTATGTGAGAATTTTTGCCATGTTGATGTCACAGATGGGGTGTGGAGGCCGGACTTACGAGGAAAACCTCGATTACATCCAAACCCACACAGGGGATGTTGGAGGGGCACTATGTCTCAACAATCTTGCGTTCGACTATTCGCAGTTTATTCCCTCGCTTCATATCAAAGGAAAAGCATTGCACCGAAAAACGGACAAGTTATTGGCTCTTTTCCGAGATATGATTGTGAGTTTGGACTTTGATGATATTCCTCGTTTGAAAGAAGTATTGTTGCAACATTTCACGACATTAGAAACACACTTCACTCAACATGCGATGAAGTATGCGATTAATCTCGGTGCAAGTGGACTGAATCTTTCTTCAAAAATCACAAATGATTGGTTTGGGATCAATCACTTCAATTTGATGAAAAACTTAGTGTCCGATTTCGATCTTTATGTTCTGGACCTGGTGGAAAAAATGAAATGGCTGCAACAGCACCTTCTTGGTCTTGCAGATCCGCACCTTGTGATCACCTGCACTTCTGATGTTTATGAGGAAATTGTTCAAAACAAGTTTTATGGATTATTGGATGTCCCCCATCAGACTTATGACTCTTGGAAGGGAGATTACATGGTACCCATAGTCCCTTCACAAGCCCGTCTGATCGCCTCGCAAGTGGCCTTTACAAGCAAAGTTCTTCCCACGATTCCATATGTCCATCCTCACTCACCTGCACTGAATTTGGCGAGCCATATTTTTGATAATGCCACGCTGCACCCAAGGATCCGTGAACAGGGCGGAGCTTATGGCTCCGGAGCAGTGAATAATAGTCTGAGCGGCTCTTTCTACTTTTACGCGTTTCGCGATCCCAATATTTCTCGTTCATTGGATGCATTTCAGGAATCACTGGAGCTGATAAAAAACAATGAGTTTGATGAGAGTCGTCTTGAAGAAGCCAAGTTAGAGGAGATCCAAAAACTTGACAACCCTGTTCCTCCTGGATCACGGGGAGATTTAGCTTATAGCTGGATGAAAGAAGGAAGGTCGCTAGAAATCAGACAGAAGTATCGTGATCGGATTCTTTCCCTGAATAAACATGAAGTTCAAGAGGCTGTATTCGAACACCTCGCGCCACAATTTGAGAATGGGATCGAAATCGTCTTTACGGGAAAAGATTTATTGAAAAAAGAAAATGCCCTTTTAAACGAAAAAGGAAAACATCCTTTTGAAATATTAAGTTAATTAAATGTACGGACAAATATTTTCTCTAATCATTTTGATGCTTGTCATCAATTTCTCTTTCGAGATGACAGAAGGATTTTGGGACCTCAGTTCTCTTGATATTCTGGTGGCTTCGATTGGAGGGTATCTTCTGTGTCTAGGTATCATTGCTCTGCAGAGTCGAATTTTTCGCCCCAGGGGGTATGCACAAATTGAGCGGATGAGTCTCGTCACAAATCTCGAGCTGTTGACTTACTTTTTCTTCACTTTTTTGATGGTTGGAGTCCAAATTGAGTTCCCATGGATGCGTTGGTCGTTAACCCTTCTTTCTGCTGGATCGATCATTCTTTATCTGTTTGGCATGGCACTGTTTCGGTATACAGCAGGACCAAATCCAGAACTCCGTTTGCGTAAAGCTGCGGGGCATGTCCGCTTTTTGATTCCCTTCCTGATTCCTTACTTCACTCTGACCTTGATTCTTGATCTGGATTATTGGGTATTCGGAGTTCAAGATGACCTGATTTTCACGATTGTCGCCTTATCCCTATTGATTCTGAGCTTGCTATTCCTCCCCTTCTTCTTACAAAAATTCTGGCAATGCACTCCGCTCCCAGACGATGAATTCCATGAAAAACTCAAGCAAATATGCCAGAAAGCTCATTTCAAACATGGGGGAATGAAAGTCTGGACGATAATGGGCAACACAATGACTGCCGCCATCGTTGGCTTAATTCCCCGATTTCGATACGTCATGTTTACTCCCAAACTCCTCACCATGTTGGCACCGGAGCACATTGAAGCGATCTTAGCCCATGAAATTGGCCACAGCAAAAATTACCACCTCATTTTATATCCATTCATTATCCTCGGCATGATGGTGAGCGTGGGTCTCTTTTTTGATGTATTCGGAGCCTCCATGGATTATCATCCCGTTCTGGTCTTTATCCCGTACGTCCTCATCATGTGGCTCTACTTTCGCTTCGTTTTTGGCTATTTTTCCCGCCTCTTTGAAAGGCAAGCAGACCTCTATGGTTTCCAACTTGGGATCCCTCTCCACAGTATGATCGGAGCCTTGGATCACATTGCCATTGCGGCTGGCAACATTCACCACCACCCCAGCTGGCATCACTTTGGAATTCAGCAAAGAATTGATTATCTGAGACAAGTGACTGAGTCACCCCAACTCATCCCTCGACACAACAAGAAAGTAAAGCTCAGCCTGGTGGTTTATTTCATTATTTTATCACTTGGAATTTTAAAATTATTTTGGTAATGTACTCTATTATGTTAGAACTACAAGAATTAGAAAAGCTTTATGATCAAGTAAAAGATCAAGGACTTAAGGACTTCAAGAAGTTTTTGGAGTTTAAAAGTATCAGCTCTGATCTCGATCACATCAAAGATGTCAAAGCATGCGCCAATTGGTTAGCCGATTACTTACAAAAGCGCGGTCTTCACATTGATATGTGGGATACTGATGGGCATCCGGTCATTTTTGCCACTCATTTGAAAGCGGGACCTGACAAACCGACACTATTGCTGTATCATCACTATGATGTCCAACCGGTGGTTCCATTGGAAGAGTGGGAGAATCCCCCGTTTAAACCAGAAATCCATGATGGGCAAATTTACGCAAGGGGAGCTCAAGACAATAAAGGACAATGCTTTTATACGATTCTCGCCATCACCTCCATTCTCGAGAAAACGGGATCTCTTCCCGTTAATTTAAAAATTTTGATTGAGGGAGAAGAGGAGATTGGCAGTCCGAGTCTTCCGGCGTGGTTAGAGAAGAAACGGGATGAAGTGAAAGCGGACTATCTGGCCATTGTGGATGTGGGGATGAAGAATCGGACGACACCCGCAGTCACATTGGGAGCACGCGGTATTGTCACGATGGATGTGATTATCGATGGGACAAATTCTGATCTCCATTCAGGAACACACGGAGGCATTGCGTTTAATCCCCTTCATGCGCTGGTCCAAGTTTTGGGAAAACTGCGAGACGAGAATGGAGTGGTACAAGTCCCAGGATTTTACGATAACATCACTGAGCTCACTGAAGAGGAAAAAAAGGTGGTCTCCTTAAGTTTTGATGAACAGGATTACCACGAAACATTTGGCCAAAAGCCGACAGGAGGAGAGCGTCACATTTCTCCGGGGAAGAGATTGGGCTTACGTCCCACACTTGAAATCAACGGTCTCAACGGCGGATTTACAGGAATGGGATTTAAAACTGTAATTCCCGCCAGAGCTACCGCTAAGCTTTCATGCCGCCTTGTCCCCGATCAAAATCCAAAGAAAGTTGGTCAAAGCATTGCCGACTTCATTCAAAGTCATGCTCCCGATGGCATCGACATCAATGTCCACGTTCATCCTGGAACAGGGATCGCGCTGCGCACCAATGTCAATTCCAAAATCGTGAAAGCCTTCTCTCAAGCCTATCAAGAGGTGTTTGATATTCCCGCTGAATATATTCTAGAGGGTGGTTCCATTCCAATTTCTGCGACTCTTTCTGAGATGTGCGGAGGAGATACGGTCTTTGTTGGCTTGGGACTAGCGGACGATCAAATACATGCTCCCAATGAACATTTTGGGGTCAGAAGATTTAAAAAAGGATTTCTCAGTATCGGAAGAGCTCTTTCAATATTAAGCCAACTATAGGAGATAGCCATATGATAAAACGATTTTTACTTTCTTCATTCACAATATTGACTCTCACAATCAGTGCCACAGCGATTCCCCAATCATCCTATAGCTTGGAAAACTTTACATCTGTGGCAAAAGAAGCCATACCGGCCGTTGTTTCTGTGAAAGTGGAGTTCCAGTCAACTCCTCAGCAAAAATTCCTTGGCTCCCCTTTCCAGCAAAAAGGGAACGATCCTTTTGGGGATGATTTTTGGAACCGTTTTTTTCAGGTACCCCAAAGAGAATCACGTCCTTCGATTGGGCAAGGATCAGGTTTTCTTGTCAGTGAAGATGGCTACCTGCTGACCAACAATCATATTGTCGACAATGCCGAAACCGTGACTGTCACCCTAAAAAACGGAAAAGAGTACGAAGCGAAAGTGATTGGACGGGATCCCAATACCGATGTAGCAGTTCTCAAAATCGAAGGGAAGAACTTTCCCTACTTAAAACTTGGCAATTCAAACATTCTAGAAGTCGGACAATGGGTCATCGCTATTGGAAATCCCCTGGGATTGAGTGCTACCTTAACAGTCGGTGTTGTGAGTGCGATTGACCGAAGCAATTTGGGATTGACTCCTATTGAAAACTTCATTCAAACCGACGCGGCGATTAACCGTGGAAACTCTGGCGGCCCCCTTCTGAATCTCAGGGGAGAAGTTGTAGGCATGAATACGGCAATTGCGACTAATACCGGAGGCTACATGGGGATTGGATTTGCCATCCCGAGCAATCTTGCCGAGCACATTATGGAACAGCTCATTCACAATGGAACTTTTACGCGTGGCTATTTAGGAGTTGTGCTTCAACAAGTCGATCATGGATTAGCCGACGCCTTTGATCTAGACGATGTCCAAGGAGCTCTTGTTGCTGATGTCGCCAAAGATTCCCCTGCCGAAAAAGCAGGTCTGAAAAGAGGCGATGTCATTCTTCGGTATAATGGCAAAGTCGTCGACAACATATCAGTCATTCGGAACGCTGTGTCGATTATGAAGCCAGACGAGGTGATCCGACTGCAAGTTAAACGGGGAAAATCCATCAAAAACATTGATGTGAAAGTGGGGAAACATCCTGGAAACGTGGTATCCGCATCCGAATCTGTCAATCAGCTTGGAGTTCAGGTGACCGAACTCACACCCGATCTCAAGAAAAAGTATGGGTATGACAATGAGAAGGGAGTTGTCGTCTCATCGGTCTCTGCGGGAAGTGTGGCACAGCTTGCGGGAATCAAAGCAGGGAGCTTGATCATATCGGTCAATCATCAGGACGTGATAACACCCGAAGAGTTTTATCAAAACTTAAATGAGTCCGATGCTGGAAGGCCTGTGTTGCTGCTGGTCAAGCAAGGAAACATCACACATTATGTCTCTTTGAAATCGTCTAAAAAATAAAAAGTTGCTTTTCAAAAAAAATACATCAGGGCTGAAAGCCTGGCATATGGTCAGCCCAGGCAGTAGCAGAGCGGAGGCCTGGGAAAACGAACAAAAAAACATCAAGCCCTGAAAGGGTGACACTGACCGCGGATTATGTCACCCT
>SDBV01010058.1_pt1 | contig 12462 bp, 8 predicted proteins | sample 2277081 | NCBI WGS metagenome assembly SDBV01 (sample SAMN10402039, study PRJNA504765) | marine sediment metagenome | isolation source: marine sediment core GS10_PC15, 223 cmbsf | place: Arctic Ocean: Southern Knipovich Ridge | collected 2010 | reverse complement strand
TTGCGGCTTCGGCTGTCGGCATCAGAATTACTTGCAATATTTCAATATTGCTACGTATTCTTCTTTGTCAGCCTTGTCCTCTCGACGCCATAAAGCGGAGCAGAAAATATTAAAGTGCTCTAACTGCATTTCATCGATTACCCGGCATGTCCTGTGCCGCTAACCCAACCTCAATCTTTACTGCTGTTTGTTAGGTACTTACCTAACCTATACTATAATTTAACACATAATCTAATAAATGCAAATGCTTTTTTGAAAAAATTTTCAAAATGGTGCTTATTGGGGCAAAAAGCGTGTTTTTTTTATTATTTTTACAAATTTTAATCTGCCGGGTTATTGGAATGCGCAAAAAAACACCCGGTAATACCAACGGTATCTTCCGGGTGCTTCAAAATATCTAAAAGTTTCAGCAGTTAGCTAAGTTATCGCACAGAAAGTAGTTACAAAGGCCTGACAGGGACCCATCATTTTCTATGGAACCACCTATAACCGCCTTTTTGAACTGCACTTAACTACGGCCCTGCTAAAGACTTGCCGTTCTTTCTGCAAGCTCCTGCATTGCGTGGCACTGAATGTCCTTGCCATAGAATTTGTTCTGGTCAAGTGCGTAGACCTTTAGCGCGTCGCTTGATATCCGCGGCCTTGAATCCCTGCGGAGTATCTCGTTAAAGCCGATCTTTCGCATTGTGATATCGTTCGGATCGGCAGAATCTGTGCTGTCTACGACGCCCAGGACGAATTCAATGTCAAGCATCTCCAGCCCGCTTTTTACGCCATGGTCCTTGTGTGTCTTGGCGTTTGCGTCTTTTGACTGCTCGGACTTAACGCCGACGACGGCTGCTGCTTTTTCCTTCAATGCCTCATTTTCCTCTTGAACGTTGTTCCATTTCATTTTTTTGCCTCCATTTTTTTAGACTTCCGTAAATAATCACACACACTTCCATGGAGTTTACCACGGCTTGTATAGAATCGCAAAGCTAATCTTGTATCAAATATTATAAAATATTCGGCACTATGCGGTTCCCTGACAGGGGTTTCCACGTTTGGGATGTTTGGTGCATTTTGATGCTCTTGTTTAAATGGACCGGGCCTTGCGGTCCCTGTGGTTTGATCGTTTCTGTTAGCGGGCCCAGCCGGCTTCCATCCAATAGATGTCGTCAAGTCCGCCATCGGTCTTGGGAGACCACTGCCAGTCATAATAAAAAAATGCTTCTTTCCCGTCTGCGGCATTAAAATGCTCTTCAGTTTCTCTGCTCCAATGTCGTTGTTCGACGTGACCGTCTGCAAATGAAAAGCTGCTCGATCCTTTGTGCCAAACTGCCAACGGATCACTCCAACTTCCACTATTAGCATAAAACAGGAAAGAGTCCATGTTGTAAGGTCTTGGATCGCTTTCCTCCATGAATACATAGGCCTCGGATGGTCGCGGTACAGTTTCTATGCGTTTGAATATTCTCCAGGTTGCTAATGATCTGATATCCGCTGCTTTACCGTTAAAATTATCGGCGATGACATAACTGCGAATATGATTGTTACTGTTTTTGTCCGAAGGACAGCGGTATACGTCTATGTCATCGGCATATGGCCACATCGAACCACGTTCGATACCTTCGGTCTTTTCTTCCTGAGATACTTCCCCAAAGCTTCGGGGATCACCGTAAGGGTTGTCGATAGAGGGTTTATTTTGACGTCCCTCCCACGCGGCCCAAACCCATGAGGATTCATCGTCGAATTCACCATTTATACCGGAACCGTTACCATAATAATTGTAAGAACTGCACATCACACCGTTATTTGAAACGGCATATACGTTCCAGGAAAGTGTCAGGTCCTTCATGTGTGTCATGCAGACAACGGCACGTGCCTGCTCCTTAACATAAGACAGAGCCGGAGCCAGGATAGAAGTCAAGAGCGCAACGGTCGAAATCACGACCAATAGCTCTATAATAGTAAAGCCCTTCATTCTCCGCATTAAGGTTCTCCCTACTCAAAAACCATAACTCTCCACACACCGTCCCCTCGGATATATGGGAGAAAATGCCGCTCCTTTTGGTTCGGACACCTTCCCAATTCATCACCAATCCCCTTGCACCAGAACTCCTCAATCCCGTACAAAGGGCACTTCTGACCGTCACATTATAGCAAAGTCCAATAAAAAAGTCAAGCAAATACCTAATAATGCGGTTTTGCGTTGTGTCAAATCTTTTGCCCATAAAGCCTTGCAAATGGCTTTAGATTGGGTAAAATGCCGGAAATGGAGAAAATGCCTATTTTTTATATAATGAAATTTTAAAAAAAATCATGAAAAAATGGAAAAAACCCTGAACAAAAAAATCCCGCTGACGCGGATACAAAAACTCATCGGCAACCTGATGATGCAGTCGAAACGACAGCAACCCAGCAGCTTTTTAGAGTGCCGAGCGAACATGACCGAGCTTTTGATGTTTCGCAAGAAGTATTGCAAGCAGACGGGCGTAAGAGTGACCACCAACGACTTTTTCCTTTGTGCGATCGCAAGGGCGATATCACGGTATCCGCGTATGTCAGCGGAATTGGATAACAGCGGGGATAACATTATCGTTTCTGACAATATCGGTGTCGGTTTTGCAGTCGCAGCCCCGCAAGGGCTGGTGGTTCCTGTGATAAGGAACTGCGATAAGAAAAGCTTAACGCAGATAGCCGAGGCCGGCGGAGAATTTTTGGTAAAAGCACGTTCAAACAAACTGGAACCGATAGACTTTGAAGGAGCCAACGTAGTGCTGTCCAGCCTGGGGATGTTTGGGATAAGCACGTTCTATGCGATAACCCCGCCGGGCGCTACGGGGATAGTTTCCATAGGTAAGATAGAAGAAACAGTTACGCCTGCAAACGGCGAGATGAAGATCATAAAAACAATGTCAACAGCGCTGGCTGCGAACCTGACGATAGTAGATGACTTTTACGCCGCGAAGTTCCTGCGATGCATCGTTGACGCACTCGAAAACCCGCAGTCATTAACAACCGATCCGTAAAAACAGATTGTCAAATAATAAACAAACGCAGCAGTCAACTTCTTATTGATTTATAAAATAAATCCAAAACCAAATTATTCCTATAAGATTCGCAGATAAAAAAAATTTCATTTTGTGGAAAAAAACCTGTTGACAAGTTGGATCGTAAAGCGGAAAATCTTATTTAGAAATTAATTTGAGAGTTTTTCTCAGATGAAAGGTTGCTCAATCATCCACTGGGCAGCCTTTTTTTTATGCATTATCTGATCTTTCCTGCATGAATAATTTTTTCGGCAGGCCGGGGCCTTTTAGTTTTCCTTGTTCGGAGTCAGGATGAACTTGTCGAATTCAAAACCGTCTTCGCGCATTGAAAATTGGATGAGATGGTCGCCGGCTTTTTCAATATCAAGATATATCTTGTATGGCTCGCCGCAATGGTTTGCGTCGGTGCGCTGTTTACTTTCCCAGTGCCATGAATTCTTTCCAGCACACCATTGAAGGCGTGCGCCGGTTTCTGGCCAGGTGCCGTCGATGCCGACATGTAGGCCGTTGTCTTCGGTATTAGTGGAATATGTCCGTACCCAAACGTAATATCGGCCGGGGGTGTTGATATGAACCGGATAGGACAGGACCGCCATCTGGCCGGGTTCATTAGAGAAACTGACACCGCTGATAAGCTTGTCGTTATTTGTGCGGCGTGTGTCAGGAAGTATCTCGATATAAGCACCGCCGGAAGCATTCGCCGCATGGCTGCCGTCGCCATCCGGCTGTATGCTCGGTACGCCTTCGGCATTGGTAATATACCATTTGCGTTGATCTGTTTTTTCCTGCTCGGAAAAATGCTCGGCTTCAACTTCCAGCAGACCACTTACTTTCTTGAAGACCCGGCCGCTATGACTCGATTTGACCGTACCGCCGTCCTTCGAACGAATGACCACAAGCCAGTCTTGATTGTCCGGAGCCTTGAATGTATATTTCGCCGGCCCGTCGATCATCTTTTGGCCCAACAGCTTATCGGTGCCTTGGCCTGTACGCGGATCGAAATAACCACACTCGAATTGTCCATCCGACAGATCGAAGTCCAGATCTTTGCCTTCTTTTTGATAGATCAGATATATCTGTCCTTCCTTAACAAAACAGTAGTCATCTTTTTGCCATGTCAGATCGTCCTTAGATACCATATCCCAGAATGGGATGTTTTGTTTTTTGAAGAATTCAAGTGCGATCCGTCCGTAGTCCCATGACTTATCCCGGCTGCGATAATCCTCACAGATCAGGTCATTCTCTGGCAGCTTGTAGCCAAAATAATATTCGACACCCGCGCCGCCGGCCATAAGGTTGCCCCATAGAACCTGCTTGCGAATATCATACATACCGTAACCGGCGTCCTTTGGGTCGAATCCCTTGTATCCCGTATCCGGCACTGCGCCCTTATCAGCGGGCCCCTGTTCATCGTTGGCAACGACCCATGGTTTGCCCGCCTGCTTAGAGGCTTTGACCCATTGCAAAGTTTTTTGGTGTGTTTGCTGCCAATCAATTTGCAGCGAAGCACCCGTAAGCTCGGACTTATCTCCTAACAACTGAGAATACACCTTCTCGCGTTCACCTGGACGTGTATGAACAACAACTAAATGACGATACGGATCGTGCTGCTTGAAGTAGGCTGTCATCGCTCGCTGCTGCTGAGTTGATTGGGAGTTTTCCTCGCCGAGGTTCCAGTTCATCGCCAAACTGTACCCGAAGCGCGCGATCAGCTCTCGATAATACAGCTTTCGTTCCGGGCCAAGATCTCCGCCATCGAGAGACTCGGGAACCAGATTGGTATCCTTCATCCGGTTGTCATCATTCTCTGTTTCCTGCATCTTAAAGTGCAGATACAGCCCTTGTGCCTGTGCATGGTCAAAGACGATCTGCCATTGGTCGAGTTTTGAACAATCGTATCTGAACTTGTCATCGCGCTGACGAAACGGCCAGACATTATCGCCGTCGCCGCCTGCGTTGTATGTAAGAAACGAAAAGGAATTGACGCCTTTATCGGAAAGATAATTGATCGCTCCGATCATGCCTTTTCCCTTGCCGTCTTTCCACGTCGGGTCGCCGGCGTTGTAATCCTTAAGATGCGGCTGCCATGTTTTCAGCGGGGCATTTTTCTTTTTCGTTTCGGTACCGTCAAAATCTTTGTAGGCCAAAAAAGTTTCCGGTGCATCCGCTCCACATTTGAGAAAATATTCGCCGGTCCCGGCAAACCTAAGGTAATGCTTGCCTACATATTGCAGCCGTCCTCTACCTCTGAAATCCCGGCCGCCCTTGTCCGTAGGTTTGATCACAAAGGAACCTTTTTGCCCGTCAATTGCAGAGACCGATTCGCCCGCCGTCGGATCATCCGAGACTGCGATCATTTTACCTGTTCGAAATGATGCCTGGTATTTCCATTTGCCCGGTTCGTCCGGGGCCAGATGTACCCGCCACTTACCGCCAGAATCGGCGCCGGTGTTAGCCGCCTTGCCGTCGGCGGCGTAATAGCCAGGAACCGCATATTGCTGTCCCGACGGCCCGGTAAATGTCACATTAAGCCGATAGTCGGTAAACGGATTCGGCGTCGCTTGCTCGGTTGTTTTGGGACCGTCGAACATAACCGTTACCTTGTGCCATGCCTTGAGTTCTCCGGTTACCGCTCTTTGGCTGCACGCAGTACAAAGAAGCGATACAGTAATACATACAAACACAAACTTTTCGATGGAATTTTTCATTCTTTTTCCCCTATTGCATTGATAACTGAATTAATTAAAGGAACCGGAACTTCGCTTTGCTCAACGGGACCTTTCTTTTGCTTCTGTGGTCTGCTGGGAGATGGTTTCGGCAGGCGTGATCTCTTTGATCTGGTACTTCGGTTGTTCGCTTGTTTCTGTCGGCTGTGTGTTTTTTTCGGTGACGATTTCCCGCTGAGTTTCTTCCGCGGTTTCTACTACAAGCTCTGTTAAGGACTCTGTGATATCTTCTTCGGTTATCGTTTCTATAACAGCGTCGTCCATTATCTCTTCTGCGGGTTCTTTAAGGAGTTCTTCGATTTCAACTGTTTCTTCGTTCTTTTCAAACGAGGCCGGATCGTGCAGGAAGCCTGCGATGGCTTCGTAATCCTCAGAGCCGTGGCAGTTTGGTTCGTATTCGAAGATCGTCTTGCCGTAGCTTGGGGCCTCTGCAAGTTTTACGTTACGTCTTACATGAATGGGAATCAGGTCGGCGTCTGCCCATGGGCAGTCCGTACCTCTTGAATTATCGATAAAGTTTTGAATGTCCGCTTTAACTTCCGACGATAGCGTAACCCTGCTGTCGAACATGCAAAAGAGAATTGCAGATATTTTCAGCGACGGGTTTATCCGTTTGCTGACAAGCGTTACCGTTTGTAAGAGCTGGCCCAATCCCTGCAATGCCAAAAAGTGCGGCTGAAGCGGAATGATAACCTCGTCAACTGCTGCCAGTGCATTAAGCGAAAGCAAACCCAAAGAGGGGGGGCAGTCAATGATCAGATAATCGTAATCGTCGCTTATGCTTTCAACGGCTTCGTGGAGGATCGTCTCACGACCAACCTCGCTTACAAGCTCGCTTTCGGCACCCACCAGATCGATATTGGCACCCAAAACCCACAGATTCTCGCGAATGTTAACCAGTGAATCGGCTATCGAAGCGGATTTCGTAAGCACTTCATAAGCGCCGTTTTCAAAGCTGTCCGGATCGACACCAAGGTGGATGGTAAGGTGTGACTGCGGATCGAGATCGACTGCTATCACTCGCTGGCCCTTGATCGCAAGTGCAGCGGCGACATTAGCAACGGTTGTTGTTTTGCCTACCCCGCCTTTTTGATTTAAAACAGCGATCTTTCTCACACCGACATCCTTCTGCTATTTTTCTTTACGTACTTTCCTAAGTATCGCGTCCAGTACGCCGTTGACGAATCGGGGCGACTGCTGTCCGCTGTATTTTTTTGCGATCTCTATCGCTTCGTTTATCACAACCTTGCCCGGCATGTTATCGCAATACAGCAGTTGATAGGTCGCCAGCCGTAAAATGCTTCTGTCAACGCTTGACAGCCTCGCCATGTCCCACTTTACCGCCGCTTGCTCTATCAACTCATCGCAACCGGTCATGTTTTCCCATGCGCCCCTCGTCCACTTTTCAGCAAGTTCTAAAACCAGATCGTCGTCGCTGCTTTCGTTTAAGAAACCCATAAGTCTGGGCAGATAATCTTCGCCCTGTACGTCAAGCTGATACAGCGCCTGCATTGAAAGCTCTCTTGCTTTTGATCGTCTATCCACTAAAGAATCCCTGAAACTATCGAACGAACGTTACTGATTTATATCTGGTCCAGAAGGCTTGCCATTTCCATTGCCGAAAGTGCGGCGTTGGATCCGGTGTTGCCCTGTTTTGTTCCAGCTCTTTCGATTGCCTGTTCGATCGTTTCGCAGGTTAGCACTCCGAAAATCGCAGGGACGTTCGTGTCATAGTTAACCTGGCTTACGCCTCGTGATATCTGCTGGCATACATAGTCAAAATGGCTCGTCTGCCCGCGGATGACCGCGCCCAGGCATATCACTGCATCATAGTTTTTGCTCTCTGCAAGCTTCTTAGCAGCCAGCGGTATCTCTATCGCACCGGGAACCCATGCAACGATGATCTGATCGTCGCTTGCGCCGTGCCTCTGCAAACAGTCGATCGCCCCGCCAAGCAGTTTGCTTGTAATGAACTCGTTGAATCTGCTGACGACGATAGCATAATTTTTCTTGCCGGCTTCTAATTGACCCTTGATCTCTTTAACCATATTCCTGCTCCAATTATTAGAGTTTTCTATCTTTTTGACACATTATAAGACTTTTGCGTACCAAATTCCAGTCAAACGATCATCTTTACCTATATTTCAGAAATTCCTATATGTTTAACTTTTGCGATTATAAGGGCTTAAAACACTGATTACCAGTAAAAAGTCTGGTTTCGGGAAAAAGAGATTTATCTAAAAATACCCCAAGTTAACATGTTTTTTGGACGATACTGAGCTTAGAACGTAATGTTGCACTCACTCAAGGAGGATATATAGAGGAGATATGGACATTGAACAAGTTTAAGTGATATGTTTATTACCAGGAGTAAATAGAAAATATGTACGGAACAGCCGACAACAATTGCTGGGACGACGCCGAAAAAATGGCCTTTCTTGCATACGAATTGTACGAGAACGGCCAGATAGATCTCGCTCTATTGCAGCTTGAAGAAGCGATCGGAGTAAACCCAAATAACAGCGCGTGGCACTTCAACGCCGGGCTTACGCTCGATGCGCTTGACAGGTTTGACGATGCGATAAAGGCCTATCTGGAAGCGCTTAGCCTTGGCGGAGACGATCCGGAGATACTTAACTCGCTGGCTGTCGATTATACGCGCATCGGAAAATACGATCTTGCCATCTCTACATTCGAGGACATCCAGCGTGATCATCCTGACTTTGAACCGTGCTACTGCAACCGGATAATCACTTATACCGAGATGGAAGAACACGAAAAGGCAGAAGAAGTTTTCTACCTCGCACAGCAGCTCGATCAGGACTGCCCGATATGCTTCTACAACATCGGCAACTCACTGTTTAGCCGGCAGAATTATGAGCGTGCTATCTGGTGCTGGGAAAAAACGGCATCACTTGAGCCGACGCATCCGCAGATCAACTATCGAATCGCACAGGCACACTGGGCCAACGGCCAGATGGGGCTTGCAAGGCGACACTTCCTCGAAGAGCTTCGCCGCGAACCCGGCGATGTAGATGTGATACTCGATTTCGGAACGTTCCTGTTGAAAAATGGAGAGCACGATAAAGCTCGCGAGAAATTCAACCGCATCCTTGAACTCGATCCGGAATACGCACCCGCCTATTTCTATCTTGGCGAAGTCGCATACGATCAGGACAACAAAACCGAGGCGATAAAGCTTTACTTCGAAACAACGACCTATGACTCGACACTACCCGGCCCGCGCTATCGGCTTGCTCAGCTTGCGGTCGGTGCAGGTAACAAAACACAGGCTTTAAAATTCCTCATCCAGGAATGTGCCCTTGAGATAGACGACTCGGAAGTGCTAATGTCGATGGGCCGGATGTTTGCAGAGCTTGGCGAAGCCGATCATGCGATGAACTGCTACCTGAAAATAATTGACGAGGATTCGGAACATGCAGAGGCGTTCTATCGGCTTGGACAGACGCTGAGCAAAGAGGGTGAGCATGAGGGCGGCCTGCAGTTCCTGGAACACGCTATCGGCCTTGGCAAAAACGGGGCCGAGATACTGGCAGAAAATGCTATGCTGTACCTGAAAGTAAAACAACTGTTCCTTGCAAAGCGGATGGTAAAGCTCGCAAAGGAAAAGGACGCGACAAACGCAAAGGTAAAACGAGTCGATATGCTGCTAAAGCTCGCGATGGTCTGGTTCAAGATAAGATTGAACCTGCTGTCAAACATCCCGGTGCAAAACATAAAGCTGTTCATCTACCGCCGCATATGCCAGACCAGACAACTGGTCAACAAGTTCACCCAAAATAGAAAACCCCGAAAGGGGCGTAAAAACGCAAATTAAAAGTACCTGATATTTCCTCACTTTAATTTCCCCCAGTGGCAAGCCTACGCGCAAAATCAGGCAGATTTTCTTCTTGACAAGTTCTGGGTAAAATGGTACTATGGTAGCAATGTAATAGGATATGGAGGATGCGAGAGGGCTTGTCTGTTCCGGCCTTGGCTATCATTTCATCTGCTTGAGGCTTTTCGTTTTCTCCCGAATATTAACATATCGATTTGAGGAGAAACGAAATGAAGAAGCATATCTGTCTGTCAGTTGTCGGTCTATTTTTAATTCTGTCTGTTTTCATGGGTTCGGCTATCGGTGAGCCTGTTGGGACGGGGTTTAGTTTTCAGGGGCGGCTTACCGGCCCCGGCGGACCTGTAACGGGAACATACGATTTTGAGTTTTGTCTTTATGACAGCGCGGTCGGCGGCGACCTTCTTGGCGATGTTATCGTCAAAGAAGGTGTCAGCTTAGCGGACGGTTATTTTACTGTCGAGCTTGATTTTGCTTTAGGTGACCTTAGCATGTTCGACGGTCATAAGCGATGGGTTGAGGTTGATATTCGCCAAAGCGGTGGGGGCCAGGATTATATAACCCTTAACCCTCGTCAAAAGATCAACCCTACTCCTTATGCGTTGCATGCCTTGAATATGAATACGGTTAAAAGCGGAGCCGGCAGTGTTAATGTTAATGTCGGCGGCGGGTCATCTGCGAATGTTATGCATGTCGATTTTGGTTTTGAGTTTCCTCAGGTTCCATCGGTTGTTGTCACACCCACTGTCGCTCAGGGCTGCGCCAGCGGGCTTGTTCCCGGTGCGATCAATATAGGTACTGACGGGTTCGATCTTGTTGTTGGGAATCCGCAGGCGGAAGGATGTGTCGGGAGCTATTCGTTTAACTGGATCGCTACAGGCAGCTCGGATGCCAGCGCTACGTGGTATAAAGATGTCGATGGCGACGGATACTCCGATGGTACGAGCCAGAGCCGTCAGGGCGACGCACCTGATGGTTACTATGACGAGGAGAGCCTTATCGCTACCAGCGGCGACTGCGATGATAACGATGCAAGTATTAATCCGGAAGCTGAAGAGGTATGCGATGGCGCCGACAACGATTGTGACGGTTTGCTTGATGAAGGGTGCGGCTTGCTTTGCGATGATCTGGGACCATGCATGACTAGTCAGTGGGATCCTGCGATCGGCGAGTGTGTAGTTATCTTTGAGGCAGAAGGAACCTCTTGCGATGATGGGTTAGACTGTACTTATGACGATATATGCAGTAGTAACGGGACGTGTGAGGGCACATGGAACAATGAATGTAATGTTTGTGGAAACGAAATACTCGATCCCGGTGAGCAATGCGACGATGGGAATACAGAGGACGATGATGGTTGTGATTCTAACTGTGCGGTGGAAGTATGCGGCAATGGTGTTGTACAGGCACACTTAGGAGAGCAATGCGACGATGGTAATATAGAAAACGGTGACGGCTGTTCTGCCAATTGCGTGTTGGAAGACGTATGCGTTCCATCACTTGATGTATGCGATGGCATAGACAATGACTGTGATCCTTCTACGCCGGACGGTTCCGGGGATCCTGCGTACGGAGCACCATGTGATGGAGGAGATGCAGATGAGTGTGTCAACGGAACAATGTCATGCTTAGAAAACCAGCTTTTCTGTTTGGAAGAAGGCGAAGGCAACATTGAGATATGCGACGATATAGACAACGACTGTGACGGTTTGACCGATGAAGGTGATGTCTGCGGCGGTGGCGGCGACGATTGTACCATCGCAGAAATTATCGGTTTTCAAAACTGTATGAACGAATGCGTAGGTAATGGCGGTGATCCGGTGACTTGCGGTCAGTTCTGCCTTGACGGCGTCTCTGACGAGTGCTCTATCGCGATACAAGAGCTTGCTATTTGCGGTATCGGTAGTGGATGTGCCGGCAGCGGAGGTCTATTGGAAGAAATGATGTGCCTTGCAGAGAATTGTCCCGATGCGTTTATGGCGGTTTATGGTGATCTGCCCGATGCTGACGGTGACGGTTACATTGTAGCTTTGGACTGTGACGATTTCGATCCTGATATGAATCCAGGGCTGGATGAGGCATGTTTTGACGGCAAGGACAACAATTGCGACGGTGAAGTCGATGAGGGGTGTGGTGAGTGCACATTTGACTCAGAATGTGATGACGGAATTCCGTGTACGGACGATTCGTGTGATCCTGCAAGCGGTGGGTGTTTGAATGTTCCCAATCATGGAAGCTGTAATGACGGTAATCTTTGTACAGACGACATGTGTAATCCTGGCATTGGATGTATGTTCGTTAACAATACCGATGCTTGCAACGACGGAAATCTGTGCACCGAAAACGATACGTGTGTTGGTGGAGTATGTAGTGCAGGAGTGAGCGTAGACTGTGATGATGCTAATCCTTGTACAAATGACGCGTGTGATCCTGCGACAGGATGTGTAATCGCTCCCGTCAATGGAAACGCTTGCGATGACGGAAACGAATGTACCGAAGGCGATGTGTGTAGTGGGGGTGAGTGTTATGGTGATCCGATAGCGGGATGCGACGGTATTTGCGATGACGGTAACCCGTGTACGGTTGATTCGTGGGATTTCATAGAACAGATGTGTAGAAATATCCCTGATAACACTTTTTGCGATGACGGCTTTTCTTGTACCAACGATATGTGTGATCCTATAAGCGGTGGATGTATACATGTGCCTAATGACCCTATTTGCAGTAACAACATATATTGTGATGGATCAGAAATGTGTGATCCGTCAAGTTCATCTTCACCTAGCGGTTGTGTTAATGGGACTCCACCTATCTGCGATGACGGAGATCTTTGTACGGATGATATATG
>SDBV01010057.1_pt1 | contig 12463 bp, 8 predicted proteins | sample 2277081 | NCBI WGS metagenome assembly SDBV01 (sample SAMN10402039, study PRJNA504765) | marine sediment metagenome | isolation source: marine sediment core GS10_PC15, 223 cmbsf | place: Arctic Ocean: Southern Knipovich Ridge | collected 2010 | reverse complement strand
TTATAATACTGAAAACGATCTGACTGAATATAATACGGCTAAGGGTATAACAACCATCATTGACTTTGGGCTGTCTCATATAAAGTATAACGGAAGGAATTTCGGTGTCTATGATAGACAGGCCTGGGGTGTCCTTCCCCGTCGTAGGTTTCCAGCCCATGATGCCTACAAATTACAGATGATGTCAATGAGAGACATGGCCGTCGCTAATCAGTCTGACTGCTTCAATAAGGCCGCACTGATACTGAAATTTTTCAATGACAGTGAATCAGCCATTGACATAGTCAAATTTCAATCTCATACCTACTATTATCTACCTTACGATGAAAAGACGGCGGCCATCAGCTTATTTGATATAACTACCTTTATCAGAAACACCTTTGACACTAGCCCTATTCTCAAAGACTCGCCTGGAAACTATAAAATATTGGGTTGTAATGGCACCGATGTCTGTATTACGTCCGATTCCTTCCTGAAGAAAGTTGGTCTGGACGTAGTACCAATGGCCACCACTGTCTTTGACTTCTACGATCTGATTAGCCGAATGTTGGTCGAAAATAAAACGGCGGAAGCAGAGAGAATCAGCATTGGGTTCAATTACGAACTGGCCATTAAGGATGCGGTAGCTAATTTCAATGGACTGATTCTAAAGATTAACTCACTAGTTCAAGGAGGTCAAGAAGGTCAGGCGGGTGGGATTACCGCATCACCTTTAGTTATTAATCAGATTTATATACAGGGTGGTATCACGTCACGGGAAACGATCTTTAATGAGACCACCTTACAATCATATAAGAACTATATCTACCGAATAGCCGAGATTTACAACACATTGCAGGAACTAGATGTCGTTCAGAAGGCCATTGTTTACACCGCTGAAACTTATGACGATTTGAAATTGGCCAAGGAGGTTCAAGATGCCTATGCTCAATTGATACGTGACATCGGCCCAATTTGGCTCAGAGCTAAGCAGTTTATCCAACAAGATCTTGACTATGTAAATTCTGTGGTTGACACTGATAGCACTTATGTTAATCAACAAGTAGCAGCCAATCCCCAATATTCCTGGTGGTGGCGATTCTTTCCTGAAATATTACAAGTCATCTTCGTCCCTATTGTTGGGGTGGGCGGGGCCTAATGACTTTAGCATCATCATGCCAATTATAACATGACACACTCGAATACCATTCGAATATGTCTTATCTAAACGTTGATTTAATACCCAAAATTAAGGGAAAAATGATTTTTTAATTATTTCTCCATACTTAGCAAACCGATCAGAGCATAACTCTGACAGAATGAACTTTCAATTAGTATTTAATAACAAAGGGACGGTCAAGCCGCCAGGGAGCAAGAATACCATTAAAGATATATCGGGTGACGATATACAATATGAGGAGAGTAACGGTCTCAGTTTTGTTGCCGGGAATAAAAGCAGGGCTCTAACTTTAAAACAAATCCTCCCTGATGTTAAGCTTGATATTCAGCTCCTGCCATGGCCCTCAACCAATTATCTCACTCCTCCCAGCACTGCTTCCTGGTCATTACTGCCAATTTATACTGTCGATCAGAAAAAGAAGGAAAGATTATGGCAAATTGGCTACGATGCTGAAACCAATCAATTAACTGCCATTCATGGTCAAGTTGGGGGGAAAATCCAAACTCATCCAGTAGAAGTGATTATTAAGGGGGGAAAGACCAGGCAAGAACAGGCTTGGCAGGATGCTAAGGCTAAATATTTAGAGAAGTGGCGCAAGGGCTATCATGTTAAAGGCGACAATTCGGTCCGAAATATTCTGGCCCAACGTGGTCCACATTATAGGGCGCCAGGGATGAAAAAGATGCACAGTGATGACACTTCGAAAGCAGAGTTTCCAGTTCTAGTCGATGCTAAATTAGATGGAATCAGAGTTCGGGTATTTATGGAAAATGGTCAGCCAGTGGCCTATACCGGTCGTAATGTTAGGTTTAGTTTTTTTGAAAAGCATCTAGAGGATATTGGCCGTCTATTCGCTTATTTGCCACCTAATGTCGGATTAGATGGCGAATGGTATAATCATAAAATGAGTCTTCAGGAGATTAGTGGAATTTCTCGTCGAAGCGTCAATAGAAGTTATCGCGCCGACCAGATCAAGATGTACATATTCGATATTATCGTGCCAGAAACTATACTAGAAGAACGTTACGCCATGCTAATGGGCGCCTATAAGGCCTACTTAGAGGATGGTTATAAGAATGAATATTTCCACTTGCTTGGTAAATCTATCGCCTATAATCCTGAGGATGTACTTAGTTATCATGATCAGTATGTAGGACTGGGCTATGAAGGAGCAATAATTCGTAAGCTGGCCGGCTCAATCAGCAAACAGAAGGATATTATCGAGTCATACTATCGAGGCAAAAAGAATAAGAGTCTATTAAAAGTTAAATCTTTCCGGGAGGAGGAGGTAACGGTGATTGGCATATATTGTGGAGTAGGGAAGGAGAAAGATTTGGCTATTTTTACGGTCAGGGATAAGAATGGGAAAACCTTTGATGTGCGACCCTGCGGTTCATACGAGTTACGCGAAGCTTGGTACAAGAATCCAGAGAAATGTCTTGATCGATCATATACCATTAAATTTTATGAGCGAACACCGGATGGCATTCCTTTTCATGCCCGGGGAAAGGGCTTTCGCGATAAGATTGGACTGAAAGGGGTCCTTGATTACTAAAAAAACACGATAAGGATAACACTATCCTTATCGGCAAATCAATCTAAACTACTTCTTACTTAATATGTGAGAAGAGAATAAAATATTGGCCTAATATAAAATATTAGATTCAATCTACTAATCCTAATTAAGTTTAATTGATAGGTGAATATTAACAGCAATATGGGTTATGTTCCAGGAAACTTTGATTATGGTCAAACCGTCGTCGGCTTTATTGTGGTAATTATTATACTGCTTATTATTATTGCTATAATCGCCTGGACTGTTGGTCGAGATGATTGCGATCATGGTACTGTAATTGCTCATTGGGACAGTAAGAGTCTTAAAGGTACTGTATGGCAGGGACGTACTCAACTAGTTAATGATAGTATTTTCCAAATTGGCAATAACAACCAACTATTTGGCGATATAACTCTCGAATTTCTCAATATAGAAGATCGGAGAATAGGAGTCAAAACTAGTTGGGTGGCCAGGAATCCAGATGGGCAGGTTACCGATAGCGGTAGTGATTTATCATTTGGGATACTAGATTCCACTGGTAGTTTTATGCTCACTGATACGGAAGAACAAGCATCTCGTCGACTTAGATTCTTGCCTAATGGCAATTTAGAGATGACTTATGTAGAATGGCAGTCCGGGTCAGAAGGTAATTCAAAAGTAGCATTGCAGGGTGAGTTACGTCAAGTCAGAGGACAAAGTGGCTATTAACTGAAATAAAGGTTAATAAGAACGAACTGAAATAAGGCTAATAACAATATAATCAATATCATATTGATCATATCCTTCTAAACTTGATTATACATATCTGTCTGCCACCCCCATCGTATCCATATTTCAGCCAATTCCTCTAATTACCTCCTGCCATATTACTCTAACAAAGATCGGAGCGAAATCAAAAATAAGAGGGAAGAATAAAAATGGCCTCTCTAATAAAGAGATAGTCATTTTAGAAAAATAAGCTTGATTGGCCAGACTGGATAAAATAATTCGATCAGATAAAATTTATATCTCGACTAACTATTTACTTCATAGTAAAGAAACTGAGTGAAACTAAATATCAAATAAGATGTCTGCTCCTATCTCATCTTTGGCTCCAAACGCCACCGTCCCTAGAAGCTCATCAGATCCCGGTTATGTTAAGCATGAGAGTCAATCTTCATATGGCGCGGAAAACAAACATATGGCTGGCAGTTATAATAAGGGTTATAGTGGTTGGAATTGGGCCTGGGTTATTATTATCTTTATTATTATAGTTGTTATTATCTGGCTCATACTCTGGGCCACTAAACCATCCTGGGTTCAACAGACTGATCCGGCTGGAAAGCCTACTGGTGACTTAGATCAAGGCAAAGCTTTCCTTTGGGCTATAATTATTGCCATTATCATCTGTGTTATCATCTGGTTAGTATGGGCTGCAGCTAGCCATTAATTATTCATCATCGTATTTGATAGGTCCAAACTGATACTATTAACATTCTAGCAAGACTAGATTCTTTTGGACCCGCCCCAATTCTAAGCTTACACATCAGATTAAGCAATCTAACGTGTTCATCCTCATCCTATTAAGTGAAAAAAATGACAGCAAAAATAATAAAAATTAAAAGACAAACAGATCGAGAGTAAGCAGATCTAACAAAATGGTTAAATCAATATCCAGTGGTGGGGGGAAAGAAGTGGAAACTCAAGTTAAGACTCAAAACGAGGCCGGGATAATAACCGTGACAGTTAAAACCAAAGTCTTGACCACGACTCCAATCCTAAGGAAAGAAAAAGGCAAGGAAGCAAAAGTCCCCGATGTAGTAATCGAAGGTGCTAAGTCGGAAGAGAATAATGCTCAGTTGGAAGAGAATAATGCTCAGTTAGAAGAGAATAATGCTCAGTTGGAAGGTAGTGATAAATTGAAGAATCTTAAACGTGAAATAGCGGCCGAAGTATTGGGTATTCCGGCCGATAAAAATTGGGAGATTGTTGATAGCACAGCGGATTTGGTCATGCTTCATTATACTGATAGGGCTGATCCAAACAAGTATGGTTATATTAGAGGAATAGTCATCAGTATCAAATGGAAGATAGTAGTAGCTAATTCTTATGGTTATACACCGACGGCGGTAGCAAATCATTTATTAGTGGATGAAAATGGCAATATAGTCATACAAGATACCGAAAAACGATGGCATCATATTTCGCTCAATAATACTGACATAAAATATGGACTGGAAGGCGTGATGATCCGCGTCTTTCAATGGGGAGGACGAGTTTACTATGTTAGTCATCGTAAATTCGATCTTTCTAACTCAAGGTGGGGCGATTCTATGCCATTCAAACAGATTTATGATTCTCTTGGTGGACCGAAAGATGATGAATTATTTTCACCTGAAGAACGGTCTTCTCCCTTCGTTTATTTCTTCTTGGCCGAACATATCGGTTTATTACACGTTACCAAAAATAAAGTGCTTAGAGGATTCCTTTATTACTTGGGTTATCGTATGATGAATACATTGATTTATTCTGGCTCAACTAACGCTGGAGAGAAAAGAACTGTTTGCCCTCCAGTACTACCTCGTATGCGAAATTGTCTTCCAACTATTGAGGAGGAAGCAACCATGAATTTTAATAATGAAAGGCCCTGTCCCATTCAATTGGCCAATTTAACTGTCGGTCAGTCTAATACTCTTCTTCGTTTTGGATATCTGAATTATCGTACCATAAATGATGACTTAGTTATCGATCCACGGTTACGAACTGGTGAATTTATTGTCTTATATAAGCCGGATGGGACCTTGCTCCGAGTAGAATCGCCAGCTTATTACTGGCGAGCCAAGATATCAAATGATAATCCAAATCGGGCTCATCGCTTCTATCAATTACTTGATTGGGCCAAGATTCAGCCTTATGGTGATAAAGAAGGGAGAAAACGATGGGTAGCTGATTTGTACAGATTTAGACAAACTTTTCCCCCAATGTGCCCGTACCCAACAGATGAAATAGAAAACATGCTCAAGAAGGGTCCAATTTATATTTGGGATACACGAGGAATTTCCAGAAGAGAAGATTCTAATCATTATTATCTCTGTGAGATAGCTAGCTTTAAACAACGACTTTACAACATTTGGGCTTGCCTTCTTTTAGCCTCACCATATAATAGACAATTAGAAGTTGTTAAATTGTATCAGAGATTTTTTATTGATCGTGATAGACTTATAGAATGGGCAACTGCCAAGCAACAGGATATATCCGGACAAAATTCGGAGGAGGTGGATAACCCTCTTTTGATTTATAGCAAAAGATTGCGAGAGATAATCGCCATGGCTTCAGGCGGGAACAAAGATAAGGCCGGCTTAAAAGATAATATGCATAGACTGCTTATCCAGGAATATGGCGAAAGCCTTTATCGGCTCGTCAAGGAGATGAAGTTCCATGAGAGTTATGAGATGAAGGAAAAAGATCAGAAGCTAAATGATGAAAATCACTCAGTGGACAACAAGGTCACGATAAAAATTGATAGCGAGATAAAAGAGGAGGGTAGTGGAGAAACAAAGGAGTAGTGAAATAAGGAGGTAATAGGATGAAGAGAATATTAAAAAAACATTGACTATTAAGTCAGTGTTTTTGGGACTAAATCACTATCGATATTCCCTCGAAAGGCCTAAATTAGATGGAGTCAGATTACTAGGTGAAAACGAATTGGCAAGAGGAGGAAATCCTAAGTTACCAGGCGCTGGTTGCAATGGTGTAATATTAATAGGAACTAGAGTGCTACTCATGCCAACAGCCCCGACTCCCGGGATTTGTTGATAAGATGGAACCGATGGAGCACTCTGATTCAAAATCGGTTTTGATCCGATGGGAACTAAGGTTTGGTGCTGGGATTGTATGGTTGATAACGATTGAACCATGGTGTTGCCCACACTACTAGCCCTTGTTCCCACACTATTAGCCCTTGTTCCAACACTATTAGCCCTTATTCCCATAGTGTTTTGATTTAATCTCAAATTTAGATTGAGTGAGGATGGAATAACAGGTAATATATTAGAAAGATGACTACCCAATGGCAATGAGAGAGGAGAACTGACATTTAGATTTGTTATGGGGTGGCTTTTGATAGGAGTTAAATTTTCACTAAGAATTGAATTTTCATTTGAAGCAAAGGTCTCGATATTGCTCGGCTGAATGTTAGTAACTTTAAGATTAGCTTTATTTCCATCGCTTGCTGTACTGTAATCATTGGCTCTTCCCTGCTCTTGATCATTCCCATCCCCTGACTCTTCAAAACTATCCTTTTCCTTCTTGACCATACTCACTTGAGTATTATCTATCTCCCGATTCTCACTCTCAGTTGTTTCCCCTTTATTCTCCTCGTTACCCTCCTCCTTGCTTTCTCCTTTATTCTCCTCGTTGCTCTCTCCCTTACTCTTCTTCTTTTCAACTACGCTGCTATTTTCCTTGACTTCCTCTCTTTCTTCTCTAACAACAGTCGCCTTCTCAGTAGTCTCATTACTTTCATCAAGTCTTTCTTCGAACTTATTTACTTCTGTAGAAGCGGTCAGCTCGCCAACAAATTCCTCGATATCCGACTGATTGGTCTCATTAGCATTTTCAATCCTGATCTTATTATTGATTGGTTCATTATCTACTGCCTTGATGTTTGCTAGTTGATCGAGATTTATCTTGAATGGGATAGAGGACTCAACATTTTCCAGTTGATTCTTGGTGTTGAAAGATAAATCACTAAATTGCTGATCTTGCGGAACAAACGAGATAACGATAGGGGAAGTTGGTCCCTTGTCATGACTTGATGTTTCTTTCAATTTACTGGAGTCTTGAGTCATAGTCTCATTTTTTCCATCAATTGCCACCGTCTCTCGTTCAACAATACTATCTAATATAGAGGAGCTCCCCCATGAAGCTATATCTAAGGTCGTTTCTTCTCGCTTAGAGCCTGGACTAACTTTAGCACTAAACATTGGACCTGTTTCCTCAATAGTGGCTTTAATTTTACTAGTTTCGTTTATTTCCTCAATCTTTCCCCTAAATGGGGTCACATACTGAATATCAGTATGAGGCTCCGGATTGGATAGAACAGTGAAATCATCGTGATATATTTTCATAACCGTTGGAATCTCAAATGGATGGAATACACGGTGAAATGCTTCCATTCTTTCTTTATCACTGCTGGATTGGCTAGTTATTTCAATGATCTTCCTTTTTAGTGTTTGATGGGTTCTTTTTAGTTGATCGTCAGCGGTAGTTAAATCAATGTGAATTGTGCCACTACTGTGAATAGTTTTACTTATTTTTGGACTTAGAGGACCCCTGGTTTCATTAGTCCTATTTGAGGGAGTAATAGTAACTAAATTATTGAGCATAGCTGTTAATGGGCTATATTTAAATCTAGCTGGGGTGGGTGCAGCGTTTATACTAGAACCTGTTGGGGTGGTAGCATTATTTTCCAAAGATTCAAGAATGGATAATTTGATATCACCTGCAATGGGCTGGCTGGAAACATATTCAGAAGTGGAAGTGTCGATGAAATGTTTTTTCTCTTGATACCGTCCTTCGCTCTGATATATATTAGACCGTTCTTTTTCGTAGCCATTCAATCGTTGTTCTGCTCCATATCTTTCTTCCTTCCTATATTCCTCTCTTTTTTCGTGATAATCTCGCTCTCTGGGGTTAATTCTCCTATTATCCTTGCTCCTCTTATCATGCTCACCCCTCCTATTATCCTCACTCCTCCTATTATCCTCATCTCTTTTCTGGTAGTTATGATTTTCCTTATACTCATTTTCTTCATCGTACTCACCTCTTCGATCATAATCATCTCGCTCCTCCCTGTATCTTTCTTCCCCATCTCTCCCTTCCCCATCTCGCTCTTCCTCATTTCGCCCTTCATCATTTCGCCCTCTTTTATATTCAGTTGATTTTCCCCTTTCATCATAACCATCATTCCTCCCTCTTTCTTCCGGCCGCCCACTTCCACTTCTCCCCTCTTCATATTTCATTCCTCTTGTCATCTCTCTCCGTCGATGTGAATTGTCAGGGTTTAGTGGTAATTGATTACCGGCAGCCGTTCGAGTAGGAGCTTTTCGTATATGAGTAAGAGACTGGGCAGTGTAACGTTTAACAGAACCAGATGAGCTATCATTTTCGTTCTGACCACCATACTTGTTTGGCTGGGATAAAAAGTTGCGGCTTTTCTCATATTGGTCATTATCGGAATATAAACTCTTAAGATTCGTATTACTACTCGGTTCAAGTCTGCCTGGATAGGTTGGAACGTATTTTCCTCGGACCTGAGGGTTCAAGCTGGAATCCGATTCAGTAGAACGAGGGAGAAAATACCTCTGATCATTCCTAAATTGAGTCTTATTTTGTTCGGAAAATGAAGTAAAAGTTTCCATTCTTAATAAATTAAAAATCTATCAGGCCGTTGATTAAAATCTTTTAATCTTGACTAATATTCGTCTTTTAGGATGGGGATCAAGGGCTTTAAAACATTAGTCCAGAAATGTTATAAGGGACAAAGAATTATTCCTCTCAGCGTTTTTCGTGGCAAACGGATAGCTATAGACGCCGGAACATTGATGATTAAGTACATAGCTCGAGTATGGAGCAAAGAGGTTGACAATACGAATTACCCGAATGCTAGTCCAAACATGACTCGATTTATTAAAAATTGGCTGGGTAACTTGAGAAAGAATGCAGAAGATTTCATTATGGCCGGGATCACTCCAGTCTATGTTTTCGATGGAAAGGCGCCAAAGGAGAAAGCCGAAGAGAAAGCCAGGCGAAATAAAGAGCGAAAAAGAAATGAAGAAAAATACCAGGAAATTTACAGTCAGTTATCGACAGCATTTGGAGCTGAGAGAGAATCACTCATTACTGAACTTAAAAAGAAAGCCAAGTGTCTATTTCCTTGCGGCCCAGAAATTAAAGCATTAATGAAGGATTTCTATGCTAACCTTGGCATTCCAGTTTTGCAGTGTACTGAGGAAGCGGAACGATTATGTGCTAAGCTTTGCTTAGATGGTTATTGTTCGGCGGTTTTTAGTACTGACCGTGATACCCTAGTCCATGGCTGCCCCATAACAATTATTGACGTCAGCGGAAGTATGATGCATAAAGGGAGGCAAGTGAAAGCTATAGAGGTTTTAGACCTCCTGCAGATATTGCGCGGCCTCAACCTCAATTATACCCAATTTGTTGACTTATGTATAATGTGTGGTTGCGATTATAACAAAAATATACCCTACATTGGAGCGACTCGGGCTTATGAACTGATTGATAAGTATAGGTCTATTGAGGCTGTGCCGAATGATGATATTAATAAATACCTCAAGATTTATGTCAATAGAAACCCCCACATGGCCTACCTTCAGGACGATCCCAAAGCAATGTTAAAAATTGAATCATGTCGTCGAAGATTCGCAGCTATCGATATATTGTCCCTTTTATCACCACACGATCTAGAAGTAGGAACACTTAACAAGCTAAGTATTAATAAGATGGCCATTGGCCAGCAATCAGCCGATTTTTTCGCGGGGTATCAGATCGAGAATTGGCTCCATTCTTTTATTACTCTTTACGGTCTTTTTCCTCAGATTGGAAAAAAGGATGGCAAAAAAATACTTCCTCCCAATATTATGTTCTCAATAACTATTAAGCCCGCGGTGAGATTCATATGGGGTATTGATTATGTGACTCTTTGGTCGGACTAATGGTCAATAATTGTTAAGAATACTATATCTGACTAAAAATTACTGATATTCATCTATATTCATCTATATTCAATATAGATGAATAGTTTGGGTCCACAATCCCAGCGAATTCAGATAAATGAATTCAAATTAGTTGAAATAAATGGTTGAGGGCCAAAGGTTGAGGGTAAAGGTTGAGGGCAAAGGTTGAGGCCAATATGAGGAAGAGTTAAAGATAAGAGGAGGAAGAAAAATGATTTTATAATGATATTATAATCATGAGCCAAAGTAATGGCCTCATTTTCTCAACCTCGCTGGTACGCAGTTATAAATGATATTGGTTCCTATGTATATTATGGTGTATGGCCTAGTTTTGTCAATAAGATATTAACACCATTCTATCTAACTGGAGCCGAATTTGCTAGTTTTAACACTGAGCATAACGCCCAGGAGTGGCTGCTGACGAAAATGGCAAGTAGTTCATTAGTATCATCAAATATAACATGGCAATCTGGACTTAAATCGCCAACCAACTCTCCATCGTCATTTCATCTATCTCAATCCCCGTTTCCACAAGGTCCGCAAGCTCCTTTACCGCTTCCATCGTCCTTACCTCCATCTGCCGTTCCTCCATCGTCCTTACCTCCATCTGCCGCTCCTCCATCGTCCTTACCTCCATCTGCCGCTCCTCCATCGTCCTTCCCTCCATTTCCACCGTTCCCTCTATCTGCCGCTCCTCCATCTACCGTTCCTCCATCTCATCCTCCAGGCCTTCCTCCCACAGCACAAAATATGACCAATCAATTCAACACTGTTCGTATTTACACTGATGGGTCATATTTGGGGGTAATGAAGCAGGCTGGGTGGGGCTATGTCGTTACAACTGATAACGGAGTGCAGAGAGCGATTAAAGCGGTGAGTGGTAAAGTCAATAGTGAAAAGGAAACTAACAATACGGGCGAATTAACAGCCATCTATATGGCTCTGAAGAATGATGGACATAATACGACCATTATTTATTCCGATTCAATGTACTCTATTAGCTCGATAACTGAATGGTATATAAAATGGGAATCTAATGGTTGGCGAACGGCCAGTGGTCAAGCAGTAAAGAACCAGCCGTTAATTAAGGCTATCCTTGATTTAAGACGACGTTTTCCTACTGTCCGCTTCCAGCATATTAAAGCTCATAGTGGCAATAAGTTTAACGGCATGGCCCATAACTTAGCCAAACAAGCTGCCGCGATGGATGCCCCAGCAGGTAGTCAATGGACCCAAAATTTGTAAAAAACTTTAAGCTAATTCTGGGTGTATGGTACGTTGCAGGGGCCAGTCATATCAGGTCCGGTGCAATTTTTAGATGGGACGCAACCGCCAGTTGGACTTTGTCCACCACAAAGGAATTGTTTCCAAGCGTTAGTGCACTTCGAACTGATATTCGGCATATTACTAGAATCACTTAATGGCCCTGGATAACAGATACCAGTAGTCCTTGGCACCCCGGCTAAACCCAAGCTTATTAGCTCATCCCATCTATTCTGTTTATCGGGTGCCAATCCTGGACAAATCCAGTCCCTAAAACACCAGGGCGAAGGCCAGGTGAAGCATTCAGTACGACGACGAGCATAATAAACGGTTAAAGTAGCGAGGACAACAATAGCCAAAATTAGAATGGTAATTATTATAATCTCAAAGGTGTTCTCGGCCATTGTTATCTATCCTCTTTCTTCCGTCTCAAATAGCAACCAGCAGTATCCTTTGCTTAATTAGCTCGAATCAATATTAATGACTCTAGAGAAGTGACCTTTTAGTTATGTATGTAGTCTGGATTTCTAATTGCAAACTATAATTGTGCAATAATAATATGAATAAGAGTCAACAAAAAACTAGGGTGAATAATAGGTCTCTACCCATCGGCTTATGTCTCCTCTTATTAACTGTCGATTGACTGGCCAATTTAGTTTCCCATCCTGATCTAATATTGAGCATCGGTGGAGGTGAAAGGAGTGGACTACTAGGATTAGATTGAAATCTGTCGTGCATCATCAGCTT
>SDBV01010056.1_pt1 | contig 12463 bp, 10 predicted proteins | sample 2277081 | NCBI WGS metagenome assembly SDBV01 (sample SAMN10402039, study PRJNA504765) | marine sediment metagenome | isolation source: marine sediment core GS10_PC15, 223 cmbsf | place: Arctic Ocean: Southern Knipovich Ridge | collected 2010 | reverse complement strand
AACTAAACTAGCATTACTGTTCCCTATGAGGGGATGGAACGTGAATGATTCAGAACTTAATAGAACCAAATCACAGCAGATTTGGTACACAGGGTGTTTACTATTAATTCAAAGCCCTATGAGAGCGTTGATATCGAAAAAATTTCTAGAAAAATTAGAAAGGATGTTTCAAAAAAAAAGACCTTATGAATTCAGGCATGGTAGAAAAATGAGAACAGGAAAATCTATGTGTCAAGAAATAACAATAGCAAAGATATCACTACAAAATATGGTTGATTTTTGTATTAGAGAAAAGGAAGAATTTAGAATCAAATGAAGTTAGGAAAAATATGAAGAAATACACTAAACTTAATTTTTCTATTTATGATTTTAATTATTCAGAGGGAAAGATATGGATCCTATAATCACAGGCATGCTATCCTCTGCAGCTTATGACGCCTTAAAACATGGAAGTAAATTTGTAGAACCGGGATTTTGGGGATTTATAGTTGAAACAGTTGATGAACTTGGTGAAAAATATGATGGAATTAAGATTGATGTAATGAAAGAGTTTTTCTTTGATGAAAAAATTGCCAAACAAATTCATGAATATCGAACTCAGGGAACAAAGATAGATTTTGATAATTTGTGTGACATCTTTGAACAAATTTGTACAAAAAAAAACTTGACCTTAAATTCTAAAGAAACTTTGAGAGATTTTTTTAATTATTTAGAATCAAAATTAGTTAAAAATCGCCAAGTACATGAAAAAATAAAACTAAATTATCTCCAAGATATAGCAATGAACACAGATAAAATTTTAGAACAAACGAGCGCACTTTTACAGGGTCATGAAGAACTAAAATCATTTTTAAATTCAACTAAAGTTAAGAAAAATAAAATAAAACTTGAGCCTAAACCAAAGTATTTCAAAGGTGAAATAAGAAATTTTATAGGAAGAGAAAAAGAAATTGAAAATGTTATTTCAAACTTAAGAACTAGTAAAGTAGTAGCAATTGTCGGAGAAGGTGGATTAGGAAAAAGTTCACTTGCGATTAAAGCTATTCATTCATGCGAAGATGAATTTGAAATAATAATTCCTCTTTATCTTGATTTATCTTTAACATTAGATGATTTTCTTACAGAAGTTTCAGTAAGACTAATGATTCCACAAGAGGAATTTATCAAACAAACTATCGATCATAAAATTGAGATAATAATGAATGAACTTACTAAAAGAAATAAAGTTTTGATTTTTGCCGATAATTACGAAACAATTTCGGCTAGACTAGAAGATTCATCGCCTGAACATATCATAAAAATAAATAAATTTTTGGAAAGTGTACCTGAAAATGTTATCGTTTTACTTACAAGTAGACAAAAAAACAATCTGACTAATGAAATTTCAGAAGAATTAGAAGGTTTAACTGTAGATGATGGTTTATCTTTATTCAATGATCTAGCTAGTAAGAATCTTCGTAGTCAGAAAGATAATAATGAAATTATAGAAAAAATAAAAAATGTTTTAGAAAAAGTTGGAGGTCATCCTTTAGCTATTGAACTTTTAGCTAGAAGCTATAAAGGAAAAGGATTAGATGAATTAAACTCCATCCTTTCAACTATAGGAATAGGCGTAGTAAATCCAAGATCTAGTGAACAGAGACTCAAATCGCTTGAAGCTTGTTTTGATTATTCTATTGGATTCATCAATACAAATCTTGAAGAATTATTATTGAAGTTAACTATTTTCAATTCATCATTTCCATCAAAAATTGTTGGAAAAACTTTCAACACCAATGAAGACTGGTTAGAAGATTTGTATGAACATAGCATGTTGCAAAGAATAGAAAAAGATGAATTTGGTGACCTTGAACGAGAATTCTGGTTATATGATATTCATCCAGTAATTCGTGCGTATTTACATAAAAAAATTAAAGAAAAAGGAATTGACACAGATTCAATCAGCAATGATCAAATTGGCATATTGTTTGGAGAATACCTCAGTGAATTACGTGATAATTTGAATTCGGAAAAAAGAGGAATGATGCTAAGACACTTTTCTTTAATGACAAAAAAACATCCTAATGACATCGACCATTATTCTGAATTAATTGACAATGAAAATGTAAGAGCACAATATTTTGGATTAGCTGCTCAGCTTTATCATAATCTAGGATTGTTTAAAACTTCATATGATTATTATGAAAAAATTCTTTCTATTTTTCATCTAGAGTCGTTTCCTGAAAACCTAATCCCAATTCTTGGTAATTATTCATTATTATTATCTGACACAGGAAATTTTGAACGAGCTATAGATTTAACTAAACAGATTGCACAGATATATGAATCAAAAAACGATAATAATAATGCAGGAACTGCAAATGATAACATAGGTTTGATGTTATTTCATAGTGGAAAAAGACATGATGCTTTACCATATTCTAGAAAGGCTATTGAGCAATTAGAAAAAACTGAGAATAAATCGAGCTTAGCTACTGCTTATTTGAATTTTGGCAATGTTATACGAGAGGATGATCCTGAAAAATCATTAATTTATCTAAATAAAGCAAAAACTTTTTTTGACAAATTAAAAGATCCTAGATTAATTTCGATTTGTTATCGTGATTTAGCATCATCTTATAGGAAAAAAATGGACTATCCACAAGCAATTGACTGCTTAAATAAGGCATTAGAAATTGCTGAAGAACAACATGAAAAGCTTAGAATCGCAATTACTCACCTTGATTTCGGAGTCACATATAACGTAATGAAGGATTTTCCTAATGCAAAAAAGCATTTAGAACAATGTTTATCAGTTTTTGAAGAAGTAAATGATTCTCTTCATTTAATAGAATACTACATTCAGATGGGCCAGGCATTTTTTGGTCAACGAATGTATAATGAAGCAATGAGTTCATACCAAAAAGCCTTCAATTTAGCAAAGGAATTAGGAATGAAAAATGATCTTATAAGAACAGGGATTATTTTAGCTTCAGGTTTTTTGATGTCAGGATATTTCAACAAAGCAATATTCTATACAAAATTTGTAATTCCTATTGTCAAAGAATTAAAAAATCCAACTCAAACTTCTAACTGTAGAAATTTTTTGGAAGCCTTGAAAAAACAATTCGAAGAACATAAAAATGAAAAATTGTTAAATGAAATTAAAGAATTAAAGAAACAATTATCTGATGAAACTGACCCCATCTAATATGGAATCACCATCAGATTATACAAAAAATTGGAAAGGCGAACAAATTATAATAAATTCTAACGAACAGTTTGAACAACTTTTGAAGGAAGGATTTGAATTATTAGATATTGTTATTCAAGGTGATGGTTCAGGAGTAAATATCTCATTACGAATGGAATCAGATTCGAAACAGATTATTGCAAATGGCAATGAAATCCATGACTATCTAAGTCATCTGAAATCTCTTTACGACCCCCTAAAGAAAAAAAACTGTTTCGTATGGATTCCAGATACAGAGGTATACTGGGATTTCGAAAAAAAAGCCATGTTGATACTTGAAGGAGAATATACAGAACCCATTCAAAAAAAAATAATTAATTCAAAAAATAAAAAGAAAATCCATGATCATTTTATTGAATGGATTAAAAGTGAGGAAAAATATACTTCATCTTTAGAAGATCTTTCTATATTTTTTAAATGCTGTTTCATAAAAGAATATGATGAAAAAATAGATTTTCAAATACTTTCAAAGAAAAAATTATCGTTAAATGAAATAAAAAAAATCGAAACTGAATCAGAATCATGCGAGAATGTATTTATTTTAAGCTTTTTTCTTTTTTCAAAACAAATATCCAAAATGGATGATTTAAAAGATGACGTTATTGTCGGGGCTATTATTTATGATGTTAAAGCAAAGCAGACTCTATCGATCAATTTCAAAAGCGTAATTTCATTTTATAAAAATCCTGATGAACGAAAAGGCGACGGTTTTTTCAAAATTGTCAAGCATTTATTTCAAAAATCTATAGATTCAGATTTTAATTATACTTCATATTTACCATTTCCAATAAATTCTAGATGGTACACACCCCTACCATGGATTCAATATTCTGTATTAAATTCTATTAATTTAGACGAAGATATGTCTAACGATAAACAGGCTATTACTATTCCACAGTTTTTCACATTTGGTTGTCCTACTGATCCAAGAAATGGAAGTAATTTTTCATACCAAGTTTTTTCTGAGAAAGGAAACGGTAGAGCAGTGTGTATTTTGTATTTTAACAATGAAAATGAAAATATTCCATATAACCTAAGATTTGATCAATCTGAGGGGGAACCGTTAGTACATTTAGATTTTGCATTCAGATCCGAGAAAGGCGAAACCAAATTAATCACTCATGATCCTTTGAACTTAGAAGATGTATATAATTTTCATCCAGACTTATTTTTATCAATAACTATGGCAGGTCTATTTGATAGTTATTTTACAACCATTATGCAAGAGGGAATTAAAGGGATGAAAGAATTAGCAAACAGGAATCCCGCTTTTTTATACATTTTAAAAATTATTTTGACTGTTGAAATTGGAATAAATTGGCTAAACCAAAATACAGATGGATATCCAATTTTATCTAAATTGTTTGAGGAAGAAAAATTATCTGCTTCTGAAAAACAATTTGTAGATAAAATGCTTCAAGATAAAGTTGATTTTATTGTTCCTCCAACTGAAACTAAACCAGTCGGAATTAATCTCTATGGTTTTATGATAAATCAAAGATACAAAAGAGGAATGACGACAGTTACTTTACTATCATAGTTCACTATCTGGTGAGTAACCATCCACATCTTCAATAAATTCAATTTCATTTTTAGAAATTAAATCTGCATCTAAATTAATTGGAATAGGAACAGAATCACAAAATGTCTTTTCATCAATCGATGTTAATTCCTTTGACCAAAATCGTTTCTTGTCAGAATTAAGATCGAGTTTTTTTTCGTATTTCTCGAACTTTCCTACATTTTTTAATTTATTAAATAAAATAGCACTCTTGATGTGAGTTACGCGTAATGTCTTAACAATTAGATAGACTTTCCCGTTCTCAATTTTAGTATCTTGATGCTCAACATCAACTTTTCTTTCTCTATCATATCCTATACCTCGTTTTTTCCATTTACCATTGAATCTATAGAATCCATTTGAGAGAAAATAGGCATCCTAAATGGCGTGAAAATCTTCAAAATACACTAGCTCCTGCCTTTTTTACTGAAATGATATGGTCTACGATAAAAAATATGCCTTCATTTGCATTAATTTATTTTATATCAAACGAAACACTAGAAAAATTTGCAAAATTATGGGATAAATACGAAGGATATCAGTTTGCAACAGAGATTTTTTCACAATTTCAGAAATTAGATGAAAAATAATTCTATTTTTAATTAAATTACACTTTCTTTTTAATTAAATAATACTTTCTTTTTAATTAAATAATACTTTCTTTTTAATTAAATCCTAAATTAAAGTCACCAGAATTTAATTACAATAATAGGGTTTACTACAACTTGTTTTGTCTTGCTGATCATAAAGCCTGTTTTACCAGTTTCCAAGTATTCATCTGTAAAAACTTGAATTTCATTATTATTTTCGTCTAAAATCTCATAATATTGAATACCATATTCATTAGTAATCTCTTTTAAAGTTCTAAATGATGTGGGGTAGATTTTTTTGTCTATGAATTTTTTAGTCACTTTTAAAAGACTGTTTATAATTTCTTTTGGAGTTAGTAACATCTTTGGAATTGGATTCGAACTAACATCATGTATAAACTTGGCTCGGTTATCCGTCACAATTCCTAATTCAGAAATTTCATGTGTTCCAATTAACTGTGAACGACCTAGTTTATTTTTAAGTAATTTTTTTATGTTTGGATTACTTTCAGTATAATTATTTAATTTTTTCAATACTGCAAAAAGCTGACCAAAACTAGACCGTGAAATATCTCTCTCAATCACCGATTCAGATTTTAATCGTTTATTGGCAGATTCAATCATATCTTCTTTATCCTCACTCTCAAGTACATCATTCCAAATTATTGCAGAATAAAAGTAAATTAGATCTTTGAGGATTTTTTCAGTATCTAGATAAACATTAGGCATAATGGCTAAAATTTCAGTTTTTGATTTTGTTTCAATTTCAGATAGATAAAGTTCAAGGTTTTGAATGTATCTTGAAATTCCAATAATTTTTTCAGGTAGAGAAAATCCCAGTTGTAGTAATACATATTTGATTAATTCTTTAATATCTGAAATTTTATTCACTCTAACCAATCCTAGTTTTTCCCCAATTTTTCTAAGATCTGTTTTACCAAATTCATTGGATAGAATTTCTTCAGGTTTAGATTTTACACATTTTCCATACAAACGATGTTCTAGAGGCCCTGAATACAATCCTTCTTGTTTTAATTCTTCTTCTAATTGATTTTTAGGAATTTTTTCTATTAATATTGTAATTAAATTTTTTATTGGTTTAGTTTCTTTATCAATAATAATACCACATGGGGTAACGGTATAATTATAATAACGCTCTATTTCAGAAATTTTAATTATTTCATCTTCTATTAATATGTTAAAAATTTGTGCAATATTTTCAGATGTTTTATTAGTAAGGAAAAGTTGCTGTAGAGCAATTGGTTTCAAGTTTTCATCAATCTTATATTTTTCTAATACGTTAGAGAAATCAGTTTGTTCTAAAAATTGTTTAAATGTTTCTTTAGTGATATATTTAGATAAAAATGAAACTAATTCATCCGATTCCATACTTTTTCTGTTAACTTTAGATCTAGTAATCCCTAAAGGGCCAATAACCGCTTTATAATATTGCATTACTGGGTAAATTTTTTGCTCTGAAATTAATTGAGGAAATAGTTTTTGAAATTGAAGAAGAGTAGAATATCTAACTATGGAATTACGAATATTATCTAACGATGATTTGTCAAATTTCCAGAGTTTTTGATTTTGACTTAGTTTTGTTGCTAATAAAATCAAATCGTCTTTTGAAAAAATATCCATTGCAGCATGAATGTTTCTTTTTTCTACAATCTCTTTTAATGAATTACAATGAAATGTTTTCATTGCAAAATCATATTCTTTATCTTTTTGAATTATAGTTGATAATATTTTTTCATATGAATGTGTTTTAGGGATTTTTAGATTATGATTTTTTTTGATTAGTTGTATGAATGTATTTTTATGATTAAATTTTTCTTTTAAAATATCTACTAGTTCTTTGTAATTTTGCTTGTTCTCCATATCTTGGCTAATGTTAGTAAAAATGATAATTTAATGATCGCAAAATATGCCCAAAATTAGGTTAACATAAATATCATTAAGGTATGTAGGTGTAGAGGGTACACCACAGTGTCTATCAAAGCAACATTTTACATAAATCCTACAGAAACTAACAGTAGATCAGATATTAAGAAAATTCTTCAATTATTAGAAAATCTGAAAAAATCTAAGAAATTAGATTTAGAAATAGTCGATACTTCAAAAATGAATGATTCTGAGCGTGTAAACGCATACATCCACGTAATTGGACCCTCAATTTTCAATAAATATCAAGTACGTAGAGTATTTGGAACAAATCGACAAAGTGGTATTTGGTTTGGTAAAGAGCAACCTGCATTATATTTAGAAGGAGATGTATGGGAAATTTTACCACATAGAAAAAATGGAATAGATGTTTCAATAGAAAGTTTTCTTGAAGAACTTCAGAGGTCAAAATAATGGGACTTTCTGTAACAAAATTACTTAATGATTATTTTAGTGTCGATGATTTGAAAGATGTTCTTAATGATATAGGTGAACCCGTATCTGGAACGAAAGATCAATTAGTAAAACGCGTTAGAACAAATTGGAAATCACACAATAGAGATAATTATGAATTACTAGAATTCTTAGATGAAGATTCCCTATACATGATTTGTCATTATTATAACATAGACACGACTTCAACAAGTGTACCTGGTTTGAGAAATAGTATTAAAAAATATGGAGTATTAAATTCTAATTCCTTTGGAAAAATTAAGAAGAAGAAAAATAACAATATACAAACAGATTTTCTAGAAGACAAACCATTTCGAGATGTTCATATCAACATAGGACATATCAAAATTTCAAAAAATAATAAAATTGGGATTGTTATAGGTATTGCTACTGCAATTATAACTCTTATTGGAATAATAATTACGATCTAGTTTCTAATCAATCTATTGTATAGAATATTGTTTTTCAATATCTTCTATTATACTAACAAACAAATTTAATGCATCTAGAATTTCAGATGGTGATTTTTCTTTATTGATTATAATTTTAGCAGCTTGTTTTGCTAATTCAATTTGTTTTTCATCATATCCATAAACTGAAGCTTCATTAAGTGAAACATATTTGTTGTTTGAAATTTTAATAAATTCTACATTAAATAAATCATCTTCAGTGATTGCAAAAATCTGTTCTACAAAAGATGTTTCATTATGGAAGTTACTGCCATTTTTTTCATCAATTTCTTTAATCAAATAAAATACCTGTATCGCTGATTTTTGATATAGGAATGGACTATTTCCCTTTGATGCAAGTTTTGCAATTGCTAAAGCCGTTTTTAATTTATAGCAACTTTCTTCATCAATTTCCGCTATACAGTATTCTTCTAAAGTAATCATCTTATCGCCTACAGGCATGATAGGTTGCGTATACAGATAATCACTGTTTAAGGCAATAATTACAAATACTCGGACAGGATCCTTATCAATTCCTTCGATGTTTTTAAGATGAGGGTTTTTTTCTATTTCGTTTATAGCAACCTCTTCGAAGGTCATGTAACCACCTTTTCCATCTGGCCAAACTACACCTTTTGCTGCTAGAATTATAATTTCTATGACAATACCTTGATGTTGGTCTATCTCACGAATTTCATCAACATGGTTTAGATCAGAATATGTTGTTAATAGTATTCTGTCAGATACTTCTTTGATGTCTTGTGTTCTGTCATATCGGTATTGAGAAACCTCGTGGTTTGTTTCAATTTCATTCAAAATTTCATTTAATTTATCATTATCATATACCAAGAGATTTTGTGCTAGATTAGAATTCTGAGTGAGAATAAAAACAAAGTATGATGAGTTGAAGGCTAAAAGTTGAGACAGTAATTCTTCATATTCTTTAATTTTATCTGGCTCAAACTCAAAGTTTTCAAAATACTGTTGTAAGTAACGAATTTTTTCTGCTTCTTCGATTGCTTTATCCCCGTATTCTTTTGTTTTGCCTACCGGATCTTCTATTATTTCTTCAAATTCATTTTTTATTTTTTCAAAAATAGAAAGATCACTTTCTTCTGCAAATGCATGTTGGAAGGGAACCATTAATAGACATAAAATCAAACTTTGTGCTATTAGTGATCTACTCACTAATTCAGCTCGTTTTGTTATAATATATATAATTAATTACGATCAAATAACCACTTTACGTATAAAACATTAAGAAGTTTTCAAAAAATAATTCATCGATCTTTTTGTAAAACATTCTTTTGACAATTACTTTTAGTATAAAAAAACTCTTCCAACACAATGTACTACATCCAAGATTCTAACCACTAACTAACAAGTGTCAGATTCTTACTTAGAAAGATTCTAGTATTAATATAATAATAATGATTAATTCTTTTTTGATAGTTTGAATAAAATCACAAATGGGGATTCAGAATTTGGAAATTAAGGATCTTTTAGGAATAATTGGAATCTCAATTGGAGTCTTTGCCTCTATTTTTGTGGTGTTCTTATCTGAGGCCCAAGTTTTTCAAATATATCCTAATTTTGAAGTTAAGTTACAAACTGGATATTACTCCGACATGAAAAATGAACAATTATCTATTGAGAATATAGAGAGAATTCAGGCCAAGGATGTCAAAGTGTTTGTACACACAGACGGTGATTTAAAAAAAACAGATGATAGTTGCTTGGAAGGGGATTTTCCAATTCAAATAAAAAGTGATATATTTATGATAGAATTTGAAAGAATGTCTGATAACATTCCATGTTTTATTGATTTTTCAAATCCAATCAATACCAATATTACTTTAGTAGTTATTACTGCTGATAATTCTCCAGGCCGTCCTTTTATTCGTGATAAAGTGGAAGTTTTAAAGTATGACGACACTAATTCAACTTCAATTTTTACTTTGAATGATATTTTTTCATCAGATGATAGAAACGTATTGAACACCGTTACAAAGTTTAAAGAATTAGATCCTGGCATATCTAAATTTTATGAAATCTTATTTCTAATTTTTAGTGTGTATGTTGCAACTTTTGCTATATTTTTTGCATATAGACAGTCTAGAAAAGAAAGAATGAGAAAAGAATTAGAGACAACTCAAAAAGAAAATGAAAATCAATTAGATAGATTTTATGATAAATTAGATTTCTATGAAAAAAGTATAATTACTAATCCAAATGTGGAAGTTACATTCGCAAGTAGTATTAGATCACTTAAAGAAAAGATAATGGCAAAAACAAATGAGATTGATGCTACTAAGAGCAAATTTTTCTATAGACCATTAGGGCATAAAGCACTAGATGAATTATTTGTAAATTGGAGAAAATTAGAAAAAGAGTTAATTCGACTGGGCGAAAAAAAACGAATTTACCTAAAAGATGGCTCTATAGTTACTTTGTTTGATACTCTCAAAGGAGTATTCCCCTTATCTGATAAATTTATCATAACTTTTCAAGAAGCAAGAAATTTCAGGAATAGACTAACTCATGGACAAGAAAAAACAACTTTTGGAATAGAAGATCAAGTCAAGAAATTATCATACCTGTTGGAAGAAATTAAAAATTATTCTCAAAAAGATGAATCTCCTGAAAATTAACTTGAGAACGAACCTATATCGATTAATTTTATAGTCAAATTAAAGACAACCGTCAGATTTTTACGAGCAAAACTTCAATGTGCCTTATTGACTTCCGAATCATTTCTAGCAGACATGTTTTTTGGTGTAGGGGGAATTAGTTTAGAAATAGCCGGATTTGTAATGTTACTAAAATATCTAAGACAACCGACTGAAAATGATCTAGATTCATGGATAAAAAAACTACCAAAAACAAAAGAAAATGAAGATATCTGGAGAGAACCAATGGCTTATAGGAAATTTGAAGCGTTACATGAAGGGGATTCTCCACGTATAATGTCTCCCACAAAATTCATGAAGTTCTGGAATTATAGGAAAAAAATTGGAATTTATTTTGTGATAGCCGGACTATCAAGCCAGATTATACAAATTTCATTGACGTATATTTTCTAGAGTTGCGTCAGATTTAAGGAAAAAAACGTGCCTAAAGAAATTTTCAAAGAGATAAGGTATGCCCTTTAGATTAGAAAAGATAATACGAAATTAAAAAAATTGAGTATTACATGATTAAACGTATGGGGAAACTCACTTTAACACAAGCAATAGAAAGGCTAGATTGGTCTATTGAATTATTTTCTGTACAAAATTTTCACGATAGCGTAATTGCGATTAAAGAAATAAAAAAAGAGCTACAAGGTGAACAAAACTTCGGTATATTAAATAGCACGTTCAAAGTTTTACAAACTACATTCATAGTAGAATACAACACAACTCCACATCGTATTCTGTGTAGTGATTTTTTTAAAAAACGATTCTATATGGTAAAGCAAATCAACCTTAAGGGACTAAACAATAGAACGTTGAATCCAATTTGGCTTGATTTAATGGAAGAAAGAGCAAAAGCATGGAAACTACTTTCAACTTTAGAAGAAATTTTGGTAAATGGTATGAAAACTGATAACGATAAAGCTGTTGGCATGAGCTATGACTATTTGTCACATATTGATAGCCTGTATGGTAAAGCCCTAAAGGATTTTGTCATTTTTGATATACTCTCAAAGCTTGAAACTGTAGATTTTGACAAAATCAAAAAAATGAAAATAAGAGATATCGAAGATCATTTCAAAGAAATCCCAGAATCTAATTGTCTATTTGAAGGCTATAATTCTGAAATTAGAAATGCTATAGCACATTCCTCGTTTTGGTATGATAAAAAAAAGAAAAAAATTATTTTTGAGGAACGAAGGAAAAACCACCTTCATGAAATAACCTTAGATGAATTAATAGATATGAAAGAAAAGATAGATGATCTTGATATCTTAGTATTTTGTTATAATGAACTTTTAACTATAGACAAAGTTGTTTCTGATTTAATCAGAAATTAGATGAGGCGTCAGATTTTCACGCACAAAACGGGGGCTTTCTATTTTTATTGATTGTCGATAAACTCTTCTGCACGTTAGGGCTTTAAACTAAAACAACAAAGCCTGATGAGGGCATAAAACAAACTATGGAACAAAAATTGAACCGTCATAGGTTCATGTCTATAAAGATTTGAACTGTGATGGATTCTACCTTTTAGTTCAGTCCCTAAATAAAGAATT
>SDBV01010055.1_pt1 | contig 12463 bp, 10 predicted proteins | sample 2277081 | NCBI WGS metagenome assembly SDBV01 (sample SAMN10402039, study PRJNA504765) | marine sediment metagenome | isolation source: marine sediment core GS10_PC15, 223 cmbsf | place: Arctic Ocean: Southern Knipovich Ridge | collected 2010 | reverse complement strand
ACACTAATAAATCCTCCAAACCTTGAAAAATCTTTTAATTATATATAGTATTCTTTTTTTTATATTTATAAATCTTTATATTGGGTATTATTATCATAATTATCCTTAATTGAACTAAGCTAAGCAACTATCTCTAAAAATTGAGATATGAGCCTTAATAATACTAAAAAAAAAACGTGAATTTAAACTTAATAATTACATAAGAATCAACTTAAATTTTTTAAAAATTAATTTCAATAATTTATATTGATGAAGATTTATAAAAGAAAAAAAAAAATATCAAAGAAGTATTTTAAAAATTCATTTTGATTTTTTTTCTGGATTAATTCTTCTATAAACACATTTAACGAATTTTATAAAAATTTAGATTATAAACAAAAATTTATTCGATCCTAATTATTAGAAATATCAAAAATAAAATATAAAAATCAATGGTGGAAATTATTGACAACATGTAAAGAAATTAATGAATTATTAGACACTAAGGATTTAGAGAAGATTAAAGTCGAATTTAAACAATCAGAGGAAATTAGAATGAAAGAAGGTCAAAAAGATCTAGCAAAAGAATTAGTAGCATTAGCTAACCATTTAGGTGGAAGACTAATTATAGGTTTAACAGATGATGGAAAATTTGAAGGTAAGGATATTTTTAAAGTTGATAATGACAAGGGTATAATTAATAATATCATTCAATCTCGTATAAGTCCTACTTTAAATTATAATATTGAGTTTCTGCAGTGTCCTAAAGGTGATCTCTTAATTATTCATGTGGAAAAAAGGAAAGATATACCTCATGCGTATATTGTTTCAAAAGAAAGCCATGAGATAAAGAATAGAATATATTATATTAAAACTCCACATGATAAGAGACTTCTATCAGATATGCAATTAAAATATTTATTTAAAGAACAATCATTAGATTTCTCCCACCCTTTCTCGATTGTTATTAATTATACAAAACCCGAATTTAAAATTCCTTACAAAATAAATATGCCTTATGGTGTTGGAAGATATTTGATGTCTTTTATTAATGCATTATCTGATGACTATTTAGAGATATTAAAACAAAAGGGATTAAATATTGAACAATTTAATCATGAGTTAATATCATATTTCCTATTATATTCAATTTTTTCACATTTTACTTTTAGTTGGGATATTAGAATATCCGCTTCAGGTTCATCCCGAAGGACAGGTGCATACGTTGAGACACCAAAAGAAGAGTTTAGTTCAAATAATTTTCCTGAATTTCAAGAGAATTCGGCTTTTAAAGCTCTTTCAATAGATCGCGGAGAATTATTTTCTTTTCCTTTTAATAAATTTTTTCTCCCTCCAAATACCAAATTTGAAATTGGTAAACATCCAAATGTAATTAAAATATATAATGATATAGTTGAAATTGATATCTCTTATTATTCTATGAGTGGGGGAGTTGGAATGGAACCTAGTCATCCTTATATAGGTAAGTATACTGCAAAACCTCTGTTTGAATCACAAGAATTATATAAAAAATTTAACCATATAAGAATGAATTTTATGCTTCATACCAACATTAAATTTCCCATTGAAGATATTAATTATTTTGACGCATACTCAAGATTAGTCGAAAATGTTAGAAAAATAATTGATGATGAATGGAATTTTGATGAATATGTTAATACTCTTCCAAATTATATGTTTTTTAAGTTAGAAGAAAAATTAGATATACTTACAAATCTAGTAAGGGAGAAAAAAGATATATAATCTCATCATCTTTTTCTTAATCACGAGAAAACTTTATTAAATGATTTTCTTTAGTATTTAAAACAGAATAAGTTATTGTAGCTTTATCATGTTAATATGTGATAGAAAAAAATAAAAGAAATTTTTTAGAATAAATTTAATATTATTTTTTAATTTACCAAATGTTTACTCCTAACTAATTCTGAATATCAGTAGTATCAAATATTAATGTTAGATAGATAAATAAATAGCTAATAAAAGGAGAGAGTCTTTAGATTTTTGATTTTATAAAATATTATCAAATTCTAAAAAAAGGCATATAATTAAATATGAAACAAATAAAGGAAGTTATAAATGAATATCAATAAAATTCTTAATTTTAATAAGTCTAAGAATATTTGTAATGTTTGTTCTGAACCACTTGGGGAATTAGAAGAAAATAGGGGTACTTTCTTTTGCTATAATTGTAAGGGTTATATAAAAGTGGATTTAGTAAATAGTCTAAGTTTAATTCAAATCAAATTGGAAAATCTTAGAAAAATGTTTAGAGAAGAAGTAATTAATGGGTATATAGATAAATATTTTAGTAATTATTTAACTTTAGGTGAATCCCTTTATAGTACTGATTCATTAGATTATTGTGCGGAGATTCCTGATTCTAATGAAGAAATGATACATTTTAATTTTATTTTTTTTGTTGCAGCAAATTTAGCTTTAAAATGGATATTAGAAGATTTGAATTTTAAAGTTAATGGAAATAATGATTATAAACAAGAAGTTTTTGAGATTCCAATAGAATGGCAGACTTTATTTTGTAAAAAAATCTATATAGAGAATAACTTAGGATTTTACATAAAAAAAAATGATACAGAACATTTTTATTTTACTCAAAAACTCGATAATTATCATAAATCGTTGATTCAGTTTGGTATGGTAGAATCAACTAATATTTCTGAGGAAAAAATGAATAGGATAGTGGAGGACATTATAGAAAAGGAAAGGGATGTAGATTATATTAAAAGGATAATAAATCTTGAACTACCATTGACTTTTGTTTGTATGTCCTATAACCAATATCCTAATATGAATGATAGAATATTTTCATTTAAAGATATATTATACCATCCTTCAGTAATTCAAGTGATATCTGATCTCCACAGCTATTATAAGGATAAAAGACCTAAAACTCCCGAAGAGTGTGATGATTCTAAAAAATATTTTATTGTAAAAAAAATGCAAGAATTAGAAATAGAACTAAATCATATACAATGGGATAGTACATTAAGAAATCACATTATTGCTTCTCAATTCAATCCAATGAGTATTCCTTTATTAATTCTGTATAAAAATGATATAGTTATTACTCCAACCCGATTAAAAATAGTTTATGAAATGATGTTTGAGAAGTATATCCATGATAAAATAAGTAATGTTTTATCGAGAGTATTTGAATTAGAGTTTCAGGAAAATTCAAGAAAGATAATAAAAGATTCTATTAATATTATTGATCCTATTACCGGAGAAATTTGGGAAAATATTAAGGATAAAAAAAAAAGTAATTTTGAAGCTGATATAATAGGTTATAAGAATAATTATGTTTTTTTTGTTGAATGCAAATCCTTCCATCCAGCACCTTTTTATCATTTAAAAGATGCAAGAAAAAGAAGGAAAATACGATATAATCGCTCAACAGCTCAATTCAATGATAAATTCAAACCATGGTTAATAAAATGTTTAACTAAAAAACCAAAAAATGGATATATAAAAATAAATTGTAGGAAAATTATGAAAGATAAAAAATCTAAAAATTTTGTATTGAATTTTCCCTCAAACTATCAAGGTATTGATGATAATCACATTATAGGAATTTACTTAACGCAATTAAATGAGATATTTAATAGTTCCTCTAATTTAATTCAAATTTATTATGAAGAGTTATATAAATTTATAAAATTTTTATAATGATTTTATCTTTACTTTTCCTTTTTGCTACTTTATTAACCAAGAACAATAATAAAAAAAAGGTTTTATTTCTGGACTAAGGATGGTTTTAAAAATTTTTTGATTAAAATTTTGGAAATCCTCCTCTACAAATCGCACATGGGCTAGCATTCGAACAAAAACTTTTCAGAAGACTAAAAAAAAACTATGCTCAGTTTTTACGGATAAAAAATCATGAAACAGAATATCGAATTTTCAATATCCTAAATAAGATATGCTTATATCTGAATCTCAATAAAAACATTCGGAATAATGCGGCATATTATTACAGAAAAATACTCAAAAATGAAGAAAAAATAATTAACAATATCTCTCTAATTGCCTTTTGCATATTTTATTCAGCAAGAGAGGAATATCATAATGTTCCAATAACGATTAACGAAATTGCTGATGCGTTTCAAAAATATGGACATCGAGTAAGCCCAAGATTGATCTTACGAGATGGAATACGATATAAGCGACATTTAAACAAAGATGCAACTCCTCATAAAAGCGGAGATTATATTGTCAGACTATTAGATCAAGTTATAAATCATAAAGATCTTAAAGAGAGAATGAAAAACAAGAAAGTATACAGGTCAAAAAAAGAATACCATGAAAAATTGACGAAGAAATGTCGAGAAATATTTAAAAGAATGGATTTAGTTAAGCGAGGAGGGAGAAATCCATTTATTTTTACAGGAGCGGTCATTTATTTAGCAGACAGGTTATTAGCGAAAGAATTCTTCCAAAAAACAATATTAACTCAAAAAATGCTATCTCAAGCTACTAATATTGCAGAATATTCAATACGAGACCACTATGTAAATGTTTTAAAACCTTTCTTTTTGAAAAAATGATTTGGTGAGATATTTTAAGTCAAAAAACAGGATTAGGAATTAATCTATTTCAAAAAATAAATAGAATATTTGTAAATAATTACTAATATTAATAATCTAATCCATATTCTTTTATCATTCTTTCAATAAAATTTAAATTCATTTTAGATACTTCTTTTTTTTCTTCAACCAAAGATATTCTATTAGTTGATATACTTCCTGTACCTAATCTCTTTTTATATGAAATGTCATCATTTATTTTTTTCACCTGTACAGGTATTTTAGTTTGATAAATAATAACTGCAATACATCGTTTTATCTGGTTTTCATCATTTTTAAGTAATATCTCTTTTGTCTGGTAAAATCTCTTATTATTTCCTAACCATCTTAGTAATTTTATTTCAAGGTCTTTGATTTTATTTTCAATATCAGGAACACCTACTATTCTACGAGGAATTTGATTTGAAATGCCAATAATAATAATCCCTCCTTGAAAATTAGCAAATGTTGATACTGTTTCACAAAACTCAATTTGTTTTCTAATTCTTATATTAGGAAGAATTTCTCTGTTCCACATCTCTAAAGTTTCTTTAATGTCCCAATGTTCATCTTCATTATATTCGCTTATAATCTTTTTATAAAAATCTTTGAAAAATAACTCTTTGTGAAGAATAAATTCATATTTTTCAGTTAAAAGATTAAAGGAAAAATAAATAAAAACATAAAATATTGAAATATAAATAATTGGAAATGACAAGAAAATTCCATAATTTGGTGCTAAAGAACTTGAAATTTCTTGTATAAATGTAGGAATCTCTTGCGTTATTTCATTATATTTTAAATTTGCTCGATTTACCATTCGATCCAATTTAAAGGGAATATAAAATAAAAGTAAAATAGAGATTGATAAATAAACAAGAAATGATACAATTATTACGGTTTTTTTTATTTTTTTATTATATGAGCTAAAATAGAAAATCCAGCTATAAATGACAAATATATGAGAAAAAAAATAAAAAAAACTAATAATAGATGATAATAGATGGAAGTCATCATTAAAATTGGGAATATCATTATTTAAAACATCTCCGAGGAAATTCATGTTAACAGTTAAATCCCTATCTACTACATATCCTCCAGACACAACATAATTAATTGTATAATAATTTAATTTACTCATAAGTAAAAATCCAACTAAGAATAAAATAATAGAAAAGCAAATGAATATAATACAAAAAAAAAATTTTCTTCTAAAATTGATAATTATTTTATTCATATTTATTCTTCTTAAAAATATTGATAACAATTTTTTTATAAAATGAGATCATTTTATTATATTTTTATATAATCTTCACTAATCAACTTAAGAATAAAAAGATATCTATTATATTAACCAAAATCTAAAATCTATTGCTATAATTACTGGAATAATTAATTAAATGTTTATTTTATGTAAACATATAAAAAGAAATATTAATTTTTTTCAAATAAAATTTTCAATTATACTTCAACGATTATCTATTAAAGTTATAAGCAAGATCAAGAGGAAAGTGTTATTATTATGATATTGTTCATGTTGATAGAGAAAAGTATCATGCTTAAAAGTCATTAAAATTAATGGAAAAATGATAATTCTTTCCCATTATCCTATTAGTATTGATAACTCTGATTATTGCCTTCATGGACATTCTCATGGGAAAAAACCTCAAAAAGGGATACAATATGATGTGAGTGTGGATAATAGTAATTTCTGTCCATTATCATATCGTAAACTTACTGAAATAATGAAAAAAAGATAAATTAATAATAATTCTCTAATTTTTAATAAAAATATAATTGATGATATTTATAACTTCCTTAAGTATAATTTTCATTTAATACTTTCAAACATATTTAAAGAAATGGGGTAATGTAAGCTAATTATTGAAAAATATTGCTATTTATTTTTAATCTATACAAATTGAATTACTAATTCCTGCAACTTATTAATCGTAAATATTAAATGGAATCTTTATAAAAATAGAAATTAATATGAAAAATTCAACAAATAGACAAAATATCGAAAAAAAATTCAACCCTATTTCTAAACCAATATCATATATAGACTATTCACTAGGATATAGATTTAAAACATTAATCTCATATCAATTTGGATATTTAAACAAAAAATCAGCCGTAAAATTCTATATTAATGGCGATTTTGAAAGTATTCGTCCAATCAATAAAAAAAATACTGATAGACATTTTAAAATGCATAAATGTGGTGGTCAAACACTAAAATCTGTAAGAAGACAACGAGAAAAATGTTTAGAACTGATTGTTAAAAATTTTTTTGAAAAGTTAGGATTCAAATCGAAATTAAAACCTAAATTAGGCATTTATCAACCAGATATGTTAATAAAAAAAGAAGAACTAACATGTTATATTGAACTCAAGGCTTATCATAATTCTTATATCTGCGGGGATACAGAAATCTCTCAGATAATGAAATATTACAGAGAAATTGTTAAATCAATAAAAACTGATAAGGAACAATCCAATACAAAAATATTATTAATTACATCTGGTTCTTTAATTGATTATTCTGAGAGTTTTTTAAGCCACCCAAATAAAGATCCAGTAGAGCACGTTACTTCTTATTATAAAGAATTAATTATCCCCAAGTCTCAAATGAAGACTTTAGAACAATATTCCAGTCGAGATATTTATAAAAATGCTGCAAAAAAATTTATAAAAAATTATAGAAGTGGTTTTCCTCCAATGAGCCCTTTTTTTGTTAATAAAGAGAATTTTTCAAGTTTTACATCATATCTAATGTCAACTCAGGAATATGATTTATTAGCTATCAATTCAGAAGTATTTTATAAGTTATTAAAAAAAGAGAATCTAATGAATGAAGCACACAAATTTAAGTTGTTAAAAGAAAAAGAAATGGAACGTCTTGTTATTTACGGAAAAATTCTTAAAATATAAGTAATATTTGAAGAATTCTCTTTAGCCATAAGACTCCTTTTGTTTAAGTAAGTAGATAATATATTATTTTTATAATGAATAAAGCAGAAGAAGCAAAACAACAATTTATTGAATATATTTTTAATGAAGTCTGTAATGTTCCAGACTATAGCAGTTTTTACCTAAATACTTTCAATATCATCGCAAAATTAAGCTTACAGAATAAAGCAAAAGAAGAGAGGCTTTTTGACGCAAGGGATTGGGCAAATGAAGGACAGAGAGATGATTTGATAAAGAAGTGAAGGAATTTCTACTCAAGCATACTAAATAAGAAATAAAAAATATTAATTCTAGCACAATGATTTTATTTTTACAAAACTATTACACTCTGATAATTCAGAATTTAATTTATAAACAGATAGAATAGGTTTACATTTTGGAAAATAATTTAATATTTTTAAATAACAACTCAAACGGATTATGTTCAATATGTGGAAACATCTTAGGATCTTCAAAATTAGGAAAAAGAGAATATTTTTGTTATAAATGTAAAAATTATTCAGTGTTACCTATAAAGGATTGTATAAAGTCCTGTAATCAAAAATTACAAGAACTTCGAGAATCTTTTCGAAAACTTATCTTAGATGGTGATGCCAAGAGATATTTAAGAAATTATCTAAATGTCTTAGAAAATATCTTTGTTTCGGATATCAGAGAAGAAGAGCCTCTGATAAATGTTGATAATAAAGTTGAAATATTACCATTTAATCAACCTTTATTTATAACCATGACTTTAGCGATCAAATGGATTTTAGAGGATTTGAACTATAAATATAAGACAGATAATAATTTTTCTGTGGAAGATACTAATAATATAGTTATTCAATGGTTTGGATTATTTAGAGAAAAAGTATTTCTAGAGAATGACTTAGGGATATTCATTAAACAAAATGAGTCTCATAAAAAAGAGTTTTACTATTACCAATGCGTTGATTTCTATCAAGATTCTTTAGATGAATATTCCACATTTCATAAAGGTGAACTTACTCCAGAGAATTATTATCAAAAAATCACAGATTTTTTTGAGAAACGTAATAATCCAGAAAATATCCATGAATTAGTAAAATACGACTTTCCACTCACTTACATATGTAGTTTATATAATCTATATCCAAATAAAGAAGATAGGATGTTTTCTTTTAAAGATATAATTGCAGATTATAGTGTACCTATTATTTTACAGAAAATTATTGATATTTATAATGAAAAACGATCATCTAATCAAGCGGATTTAGCTCTATCTGGAAAAAATTTTATTGAGATAACCAATCATATACAAATAATACAAGATTTAAGAGATACACCTTGGAGTCCTGAGTTTTTATATTATATTTTTGTAACATCAAAAAAGAATCCTATGAGTTTTCCTTTACTTGTTGAATTTGAAAATGAAATTTATGTTTCACCAACTAGGTTGAAAATAGCTTTAAGACTGATTAAACAGAAACTTTTACATATACATGAGAGTAATTTTTTAAGTAAAAAATTCGAGATTGAGTTTCAAAATAAAGTGTTATCAATTTTAAAGAATAAGGGAATAAAAACCAAAGATCCAATTTCCAATTTTGATTTAATAAATATACAAGATAAAAAGAAGAATACATTTGAATTTGATATTTTAGGTTATGATGAAGAGAATATCTATATTGTTGAATGTAAATCTTTTCATCCCCATCCATTCTATATGTTAAAAGAAAATAGGCAAAGACGTAAATTAAACCTCATAAGCTTCAATTCACAATTTTTAGATAAAATTAAACCTTGGTTAATAAATGAACTTATCAAAAAATCCTTAAATGGACATATAACAATTGAATGTTATCAAAAAGAAATTCAAACAAAGAAAGGAAATCTATTTCAATTTTCTCTTCCTGAAAGATTTATCAATATTTCACCTAAACAAATTTTTGGTCTTTATATTACACAACTAAATGAAATCTTTCTAGATATTCAATCAGTTCATCAATTATATTATAAAGATATACATTAAAGGAATAGGTAAAAACATAAACAGAATATTTGAATTACCATTAATGAAAATAAAATTAATATTTATTATTATAGATCATTTAAATATATTAAAGTGAAATAAGAATCCAATAGAAATTAGAAAGAAGTTAATAATAAAATAGATTTTATTGCTTAGAAGGGATATTAATTGAAGAAGACTGAAAAAGACAAAACTAGAGATATTTCAGAGGGTTTATTACAAATATTTTTTGCTGGTTGGGTTTTTAATAAATTACCTGATGATTACGGTCTGGATTTTTTAATTAATATTACTAAAGAAGAAAATGTAATAGAGTATAGTTTTTTTGTTCAGTTAAAAGGATCTAAATCTCTTAATTATAAAGATAGTTTTTTTAATTTTGTAATGAAAACAAAACATTTACAATATTATGTTAAAAATCCAATTCCAATCTTATTAATTATTTTTGATGTTAATACACAAACTGGCTATTGGATTAATATTCAAAAATATATTAGAGATGTTTTAAATATTCAAGATCCAATTTGGATTAAGCAAAAAACAAAAACTATTAAAATTCCATTTAGTAATAAGTTAACTGACTTAACTATCATAAGGGAGGAAATAATTCAATCAGCAAATGAAAATATGTTAATTTATGTTGAAAATATGAAGTGGCCAGCAGGATTTGAAAATTTTTTAGAGAATCCAGATAGGATAATAGAAGTAATAAATAAAACGGAAATTGAGAACATAAAAAGAAGAATTCATTCATCGTTGTTATATTTCCGTATGGATAATATTAGAGAAATGCAAAATCAATTTTTTGAGATATATAAACTTAAAAAGAGAGATAGACATCATCTACAAGCAATTTTAGCAATTATTACAAGTAGTAATATCTTTACAGAAAAAATTGATACTTTTTTAAATCTGACTAATGAGGGACTTCAACTTTCTGAGGAATTAAAAGATCAACTTTACATCAATATTTTTACTTTTTTTTTCCATTATTATTCTACATTTGATATTCTAGTTAAGCAACAAATACCAAATATGTTAAAAAGAATCGAAGCTACAAAGAAATCTAATCAGATTGATCTTCTTATTAAACTCATTTGGGAGTCTGAAAACATCGCTTTAAATAATGTGTTGAATGAACATAGTAAAAAAATATTGGAGATTTTAAACATGTTGCTTGAATCAGGGAATATATTTGAGTACCATACATTAAGTCTACATTTACTGCAAATAGAAGTATTTTTAAACTCTATTCTTAAAGATCATATAGAAATGTCTGTATTTTCAAAAGTATTAGAAAAGAATGAACAATTTATCCAGCTCCTGATTGAATTATCACAAAAATTTGAAATTATTGATACACAACTCCATACATATTTATTAACTGGTGGATATTATGAGGCTTATAACCAAAATAAAGCAGAGGAGTATTATCAAAAAGGCTTAGAAATAGCTAAAAATTCCAATCATCAGTATTACATTAAGAAATTTAGTTATAATTTAGAAAATTTAGGAAGTATATCAGAATTATTTACTCTAAATGATGTAATTAAAATACCCTTATCACGAACGATGGAAATCCTAAAAAATTTTAAATTGTCAAATTTAAACTCAATCGAAGATACTCATATTAAAGGTTCTTTAAAATTAGCATTAAATGACCTTAATCCAGTTGATTTTTTAAAAAAATGTAAAAATTTTCTAGTTGGATATTATCCTTCAGTTTTAGGACAGGTTGAGGGTATTTATTCTTTAGGTTTAAAAAGAGTCACATGTGAAAAACATAAAATTATTTATGAATCTGGGAATCTTAAAAATATATTTGATCTTTATGAAAAAAAATATTGCAGTAAATGTGATAAAATTCATCCAAGAGAAAACAATTATGATCCTCCCACATCAATTATTAGTGAAATGACTAAAAGAATCAATGAGATTGCTCAAAATTCAAGCGTTGATCTTTAAAATGAGATAGAAAAAATCCCATATATTTTAGAAAATTTCGCATTTATTTGAAAAATGTCAGCAAATTGAAGAAAAGAGTTATTTCATCATGGAATTAATACCTTATTTTTATAATATAATGTATGAACATGATACAAGAACCATTCAATTTTCAATATTTGAATCTAAACTGCAAAAATACTATGATAAACAAGAATGCGATATTGAATTTGAATTGATAGATGGAGATTGTGTTTCGAAATTTTGGGTAAAACCAAGAGGAAAGTGTTATTTTTATGATCTTGTTTATATTGATGGAGAACATTATTCAGAAACAGAAGTTTTTCAAATAATCAAAGAAATCTTATTTCCTAATGAGAAGAACTTTATTAGCAATATCGAACAATGGTATGGGAAAAACTCCCCTATTAGGATTTCTATAAAGAAAATTAAATAATAAACAATATAAGTTTAAATATGAGTAGTTCTAATAATTGTAATAATAAAGGCGAAATGTTGCGAGAAAAAGAATTTACATCATTAACATAAAAAGATACTATTGATCAGATCACTATTAGAATGATTCTAAATTCTTATTCAATACAATATTTTCCCTTTTCAAAAAAATTACTTTTTGTCAAACTAGAATTAAAAAACTTAATTTTCAGCATCCGATATTAATAGTGCGACTCTATCACCCTTTTCATCAGCCATCTTACGTAAATAATCTACAGAATAATAAGTTGGTTTCCAAGGAGTTAAATATCTTAATTCTTCGTTAATCGGAAAAATACGCAATGTTTTTCCTTCATCTTCAGTATTATATGAATAGAATGTTTCTTCTTCTGTAATTCCAGTGGAGCGAAAATGATTATCATCAACAATAACATATTTAAGACCAGCATCACTCAAAAATGAGGGATAGTTTGGCTCCCAAACTCTCTCCGATAACCAAGCCCCTTTTACTTCCAACCCA
>SDBV01010054.1_pt1 | contig 12464 bp, 13 predicted proteins | sample 2277081 | NCBI WGS metagenome assembly SDBV01 (sample SAMN10402039, study PRJNA504765) | marine sediment metagenome | isolation source: marine sediment core GS10_PC15, 223 cmbsf | place: Arctic Ocean: Southern Knipovich Ridge | collected 2010 | reverse complement strand
GATGTACATGCTTACAATATACATACTTATTGCATGTATGTCAATAGATTATTTATATCTTACATGACTACATATTGCAACCAACTACCCACTTAACTTTTTATACTGCAAGGGATTATCCTAAAATTGCGCTGAAAACTTCAGATTAGATCATCTTCAGCAGCAGCCGCAGTGAATTAATAGATATTTAAATCAAAAGGTGATTGACCTGCCGCGCACGGTGTGGTATGCTCTCAGCTACCCTACCTGGGTAGGGTAGCTGAGAGCATAGGGCCAGCATACTTGGCGTGTATCATATCATTGAAACCCGGCTTCTTCGCGGGCCGGAAAACTCATTTGAGAAATCATGTGATTTCTGGCGACCGATGGCGTTTCAATCAGAAACTAACGCCTGACGGCGCCTGAAAGGGGTTTTCATGAAATGCGAGAAATGCGGTAAGGGCAACCCGGACAATAACCTCTATTGCAGCAACTGTGGTGCGCCTGTGCGAACGAAGATCGTCTGCAGCCGCTGCAACAAAGAGCTGCCGACAGACAGTAAGTTTTGCATCTACTGTGGAGCCAAAGCCAAAGTACCAGGCGGAGCAAACGCGGTCAGGCCGAAACCGCCTGTCAAAACACTCAAGGCCGGGCGCAGAGCCAGGGCTGCATCCAGCACCAAAAAGCGCGGCCCGGCGCGAAAAATACGATGGTCGCAGATCGTCGTTGCCGTCATCGTGGGGGTTACCGTGGCAGCCATCGTGGGCGTAGTTATCTCCCCCTCCTCCCGTGGTTCCGCCTCGGCGCAGAATCCGGGAAGCGGGACGCCGCCGAATATAACCTGGGCTCAAAACGTTCAACAGATCGCCGCACAATTCAACTGCCCCTGCGAAAAATGCGGAGTGATCCGTCTGGACCTCTGCACCTGTGACATCGCGAGAGGGGCGGTAGAAACCAAAAGCTACATTCAGGACCTCTTGAACCAAGAGTTGCCAACGAGTGAGATTATCCAGAAGATCGATCAGCGCTATGGGCACAGGATTTAGACGGCGGGCAGTCATAGCGGCAGGAAGTTGATTGAACCGTGGGCGAGCCAATAGTTCTCGAAGGGACGATCACATGCAACAAAAACCGAAGCTGAAAAAATGGAAATTCGTTATCGGGGGGGCCCTCATAGTCGGGATAATCGCATATATGGTCTATTCCGGGGTCCGGGATACGCGTATGTACTATTTAACCCCCAGCGAGATTACCGAGATGAAGGAGGAAGCTTACACCGGAACTCTGAGGCTGGGCGGGATTGTGGTTAACGGTTCCATCAAATGGGACGCTAAAAATCTTCTCCTGACCTTTCAGGTCGCCGACGGCAAAGCCGCGATACCCGTGCATTACCAGGGAGTTGTGCCGGACACTTTCGAAAACGGCATCGAGATCGTAGTCGAGGGTTCCTATTCGCCGGAGGGCCGATTCGAGGCCACGACTCTGATGCCGAAATGCCCGTCGAAGTATGAGCCTGCGGGATGACGCATTACCCACTGGCGATGGGAATCGCAGAAACCGTGACACCTTACCTGAGCGCTGCTGTGGGTTTCCTTTATGATTGATATAAGCACGTTCAGCCTGGTAATAGCCTTGATCGTTAGTTTATATACGGTCGTAGCAGCGGCAATCGGAACCCGCAAGGAAAAGGTTGAGCTGGTAAAAAGCGCTGTGAACGCCACTTTCGTCCTGGCCGGGCTGCTGACGATAAGTCTGGGGATTCTAACGTACTTCTTCATCGTTCATGACTTCCGGGTGGCCTACGTGGCGGACCATTCGAACAGGGACCTGCCGTTGGTTTACACGCTTTCGGCCGTCTGGGCCGGCCAAGAGGGATCGTTGCGGTTCTGGGCCTGGATGTTGAGTATAGTTTCTGCTGTCGTGGTCATTCAAAACCGAAATAAAAATCGTGAGCTAATGCCCTACGTTGTCGCCGTCCTGGCCGCGTTGCAGATGTTTTTGTTGATCCTGCTTACTTTTGTCGCGTCTCCCTTCGCCGGGACGAGTACCGTGCCCATCGACGGCCGGGGCTTAAATCCCCTGCTGCAGAATCCCGGGATGCTCTTTCACCCCCCAACGCTCTTTGTCGGCTACGTGGGCTTCACCGTACCTTTTGCCTTTGCCCTGGCTGCCATGATTACGGGAAAGCTCGGAGACACCTGGATCCGCAGCACGCGGCGATGGACGATTTTTTCGTGGTTTTTCCTCGGTGTCGGAATATTTTTAGGCGGCCAGTGGGCTTACGAGGAATTGGGTTGGGGCGGATTTTGGGCCTGGGATCCCGTCGAGAACGCCTCCTTGATGCCCTGGCTCACAGGCACGGCCTATCTTCACTCGGTTATGATTCAGGAACGTAAGAACATGCTGAAGGTCTGGAATATTGTTCTTATCATTCTGACTTTTCTGCTCTGTCTCTTTGGAACCTTCATCACCAGAAGCGGAATTATCTCTTCGGTTCACTCTTTCGGTCAATCCGCCATCGGGCCGTTCTTCCTGGGCTTCATTACGGTAGCCCTGACGATCAGTCTTATCCTGATCATCTACCGCCTTTCGTTTTTGAAGAGCACTAACGAATTGGATTCCCTGCTCTCGCGAGAAAGCAGCTTTCTCTTCAACAACCTTATCCTCGTTGGCGCGGCAGCTTCGGTGCTATTGGGGACCATGTTTCCCGTTATATCCGAAGCTGTCCGGGGAGTAAAAATCACCGTTGGGCCTCCGTTTTTCAACAGGATCATGGTTCCCATTGGTCTGGCCCTGCTGCTGATGACGGGATTCTGCCCGCTGATAGCCTGGCGTAAGGCAACGGGCAGGAATTTCAGGAAGAATCTCATGGCGCCGCTTATTGTCTCGCTGGTGGGCGCCGCCGGACTTTACCTCGCGGGGATACGACACAGCTATGCCCTGCTCACATTCACGATCGCCTTGTTCGTTGTAACAACGATCTTCCTGGAATTTCTGAAAGGCGTAAATGCCCGGCACGGCATCAAGGCGGAGAGCTATCCCGTAGCCTTTGCCAAACTGGTCTGGGGCAACAAACGCCGCTACGGAGGGTACATCGTTCATGTCGGAATGGTGCTTATTTTTGTCGGGATAGCCGGATCATCGGCGTTTAAGATTTCCAAAGAAGTTTTTTTGGAAAAAGGCGAGCAGACCAGCCTGGGAGATTATACGATTACCTTCGAGAACCTGTCCCGGTACCCGACCCAAAACAAAGAAGTGACTGCTGCGACCCTGTCGCTGGAGCGCTCGGGGCGCCGGATCGGCTTCTTGAGCCCCGCGATCGAAACCTATACGCACGGGTCGGTAAAGACCGCCACAGAGGTGGCTATCCGCTCTACCCTCAGAGAAGATTTCTACGCCATTTTGGCGGGCGTTGAGGAGAACGAGACAGCAGCAGCCACGTTCAAGCTCATCATCAATCCGTTGGTTGCCTGGATATGGATCGGCGGGGCTGTATTAGCGGCCGGAACGATCCTGGTGATGCTTCCGGACCGCCGGGAAAGAAAAAGGCTGCGCATAAAATACACGAGGGAGGCCGTCGAGCTGTGAAGCCGGAAAAACACGCCGCAGTGCTGATCGTGCTTTATATCGTCTCTGCTGCAACAGCGTTCTCACTTTCTGTTGAGGAGATCACCAACGAGCTGGTCTGTCAGTGTGGCTGCAGCCTGGTGCTCGAAAACTGCAACCACTCCGATTGCGGTGTCGCCATTCCCATGGGCGAGACTATCAAAGAGCTTATTAGCAAGGGCGAAACCAAAGAACAAATCATCGCTCATTTTGTCGACCGGTACGGGGAAATCGTGTTGGCTGCGCCGACAAAAGAGGGATTCAATTTGACCGTGTGGCTACTGCCCTTTCTCGGCATGCTCGGGGGTGCGGCGGTCGTTACTTTGCTTATCGTAGCATGGGTCCGGCGGCGGCGCGCGAGCCTGGCCAGGATGGTGACACCCGCAGCGACAGGCCAATCCGGCGAGACCAACGAGGCTAATGAGCGGATTTTTGAAGAAGAATTGAAGGATTTCGAGTAAGGAGCTTCGGCATGGTGATAGCGCTGGTGGTGATTCTGGTGGGGGTTTTCCTTCCAATCGTTTACCCTTTGATTCGCCGGCGGGCCGGAAATGGCCCGGGTCAGGATGAGTCCCAGCGGAAGATGGCGGCGATGATCGGGCAGAAGGAATCGAGCTATGCTGCCATCAATGAGCTCGAGATGGACTATCGGACCGGAAAAGTTTCAGATTCGGATTATAGCAGTCTATTTGAGCGGTACAAATCCGAAGCCCTGCAAGCGATCCACGCTTTGAAAGAGGGGCAATCAGAAGAGACTGAGTTTTGGGACACCGCCATCGAACAGGAGATTGAAGAGAGGCGCCGGAACCTGGAAAGGCAGATCGAGGAGGTGGATGGGGACCTGCAGATTCCGTGTCCGACCTGCGGTACGGAAAACGGGCCGACACGGATTATTTGCAGCCATTGCGGAGCCGATATGCGCCGAATTTGCCGGCAGTGTAATACGGTGAATTCTCTTTTTTCCAGCTTCTGCCGGGATTGCGGAGAGAGCCTTCAGACGGACTGCCCTCACTGCGGCAGCTCCTGCGACCCCTGGTCCCGCTTTTGCCCCCAATGCGGCGCGGAAACAACTTTTACGAAGGAGAGAGAGTGAATGAAATTCCGCAGGGGAATTGCTGAGCTGGCGGTCGTGTTGCTTTTTGTTGGCGCACCGTGGGGGGCAGCGGCTGAAGAGGCCTTATCAGTCAAGATATCCGGCAGAGTGACCAACGGTACCCAAAGTGACCGGCCGGTCTTGGAGTCAGACATAACCCTCTTTTCTTTTTCCACAGAGAAGGTCGAAAGCACTCACAAAACGCGTACGGATGAGGCTGGGTTTTTTGTCTTTAACGATTTGCTCCTCGTTCCGGAAACCTCTTATATAGTTTCCACTGAGTTCCAGGGGGTAAAATATTTCAGCACGGCGATTCAGCTTGACCCGCCAGGCTCTGCCGGAGAGCTCGCCATCCGTGTATTTGAAAAATCGACGGATCCATCCAGGCTTAAAATAAGCCGGCGTCACCTGATTATAGAAAGATTCGAAAACCGTTTGAGCGTCCAGGAGATGATTTTCTTGAAGAATGATGCCCGATACACGTGGGTTCCGGATGGCTCCCCCGGCTTGCGCTTTCAACTCCCGCCTGGGGCCGTAGATTTGAGCATGGGCGAGAGGCTCGGGGAAGGTGTCAGGAAGGAAACCAACGCCGTCGTAATCTCATTTCCCGTACGCCCGGAAGGGCAGGAAATCACCTTTCGGTATTACATTACCGGTAAAGCTGACACCTACCAGCTGCAATACGAGCTTGGTTACCCGACGGAGCAGTTCGATGTCTTCATGTCCATCCCGGGAGCCAATTTAACGAGCGAAAGCTTGGAGAGAAACGAAGCGATGGAAATGGGGGGAGTCGAGTACTCGCGTTTTACGGGTCAGAACCTGGCGGCGAGTACTCCGGTGATGTTGAGCATTGAGGTTCCCGCTCTGGGAGTCGACAATTCGATTCAGATCGTGCTGTTCCTGGCAGCGATCATCGCAGCTGGCGCAGCTTTGATTTTCCCTTTTGTAAAACGGGTTCAGGATTCCGAGATCGATCCACGCACGATGATGGAGGCAGAGCATGACAGGCTGGTCGATGAAATAGCCCAGCTCGATTTCGATTTTAAAAAGGGAAACGCCGAGAACGGGAACTATCAAACCATGCGGAAAGAAAAAAAGCAGCGTGCCGTCGCGATTTCCCGCCGGCTTGGATAGCAGCAGGTGAGCATGGCACAGATCGAAAAAGCCGGAACCATATCCGCCAGGCGGCTGGAAAAGACCTTTGGCTACCACCGTGCGTTGAAAACCATCGATCTCGAGATAGGGCAGGGCGAGCTCTGGGTTTTTTTCGGCCCCAACGGGGCGGGCAAGACTACTCTGACGGCGGCGTTGTCAACCCTGATTAAACCTTCGGCCGGAGAACTGCGCATCGGCGGGGTCGAGGCAACAGAAATCGGCCCGGAGCTTCGCCGCCGGATCGGTCTGGTCTCCCATCAGACCTTCCTGTATAACGACCTCACCGCCCGCGAGAATTTGGTTTTTTACGGGAAGCTCTTCCGGCTGGCCAATTTAACGCAATCCGTGAGCTATATTATCGAGCAAGTGGGGCTGAATCAGTGGGCCCATCAACGGGTGAGGTCCTTTTCGCGAGGCATGCAGCAGCGTCTCGCCATAGCCAGGGCGCTTCTTCACGATCCCCAGATCCTTCTGCTGGACGAGCCATACACCGGGCTCGACCAGCATGCCATCAGGCAATTCCAAGGACTGCTCGAGAGATTGCACGCCGGAAAGCGCACGATCGTTCTCACGACCCACGATATGAGGCTCGGTGTGTCTCTCTGCACACACGTGGCCGTCATCGTGCGCGGGCGGATTATTTATCAGGCCCTCCGAGAGGAAGTCGACGGAATAGATTTTGAGAGACTCTACTTCCGGCTCGTGAAAGGTGTGGCGTAGATGGGGTATCTCGAAACTGTGGCGGTCATCGTCCTGAAAGACCTGCGCCTGGAGGCCAGGACCAGGGACCTTGTACCGGCAATGGTAGTTTTTTCACTCACCGTAATCGCGATTTTCAATTTCGCCTTCGAACCAGGCCGGCAAGACCGGGAGGCTTTTGCTTCCGGTGTGCTGCTGGTGGCCTTCACATTCGCCGGGATGCTGGGACTTGCGAGGTCTTTCGCTCTCGAGCTGGAACAGGGCGCCCTTCGAGGAATGCTTCTGGCACCTGTCGCTCGAAGCGCCATCTACCTGGGCAAGATGCTCAGCAATCTCATCCTTCTGTTGGGAGTCCTGGCAATCAATGTTATCGTGTTAGGTGTGCTCTTCAACATCGACATGATCGAGGGATTGCCACAAACGGCGGCCATATTGAGCCTGGCTGCCCTGGGATTCGTTGCCGTAGGCACCCTCTATGCTGCCATTGCGGCCAATATCCGTCTGCGGGAAATTTTGCTGCCTATCCTGTTCTTTCCTGTTTACATTCCCGTCATTATCGCCGCCGTGAAAGCATTGGAAAGCGTCTTCAAGGGACACGGGCTATCTCAGGCGGGACGTTGGATAGAGCTCCTGGCGGCCTACGACATTATTTTTCTTGTCGTGGGGCTCTTTACTTTTGAATACGTGGTTGAAGAATAAGGAGATATTACATGCGCAGGCCTGGCCTATTGGATAAATTGCTGTCAGTGCTTACACTGCCCGGCATCGGACTGGCGCTCTACATGGCTTTTATTTTTGCGCCCGCAGAAAGAACCATGGGTGTCGTTCAACGCATCTTTTACTTTCACCTCTCCCTGGCGTGGATAGGCTTTCTGGCTTTCTTCGTAGTCTTCGTAAGCGGAGTGCTTTACCTCGCGACCCGATCCCCCCGCTGGGACACCCTGGCTCATTGCTCTGCCGAAATCGGTCTGCTTTTCAGCACCCTCGTTCTGCTGACCGGGTCCATTTGGGCCAGAAAAGCATGGAACACATGGTGGACATGGGAGCCCCGACTGACAACCATGCTCATCCTGTGGTTGATATATCTTGGCTATCTCATGGTGCGCGGAGCGTTGGAAGGAGCGGAAAGGCGGGCGAGAATCTCGGCGGTTATCGGCATCGTTGGATTCGTCAATGTTCCCATCGCTTTTTTGTCTATTCGATGGTGGAGATCGCTGCACCCCATAGTGCTGACGAGAGCGGGGATGAATATCGCTCCGTCCATGCTTGCGGCGCTTTTTGTCTGTCTAGGCGCATTTACGCTCCTGTACCTCTACCTGCTGGTCAAACGCGTAAAGCTGGGTGTAGCTGAAAACGCCGTTCAGGAAATCCGTGCTCGATATGAAGAAAGAGAACCCGTGGGAGGACAATATGAATGACATGTGGTACCTCTTTTCCGCTTACCTCATAATATGGGTTGCGATCTGGGGTTACACCTTGCGACTGGGAGTCCGGCAACGCCGCCTGATGAAAGAGATAGATTTTCTCAAGGCTCGCCTGAGCGAAGACAACGACCGGCTCGAACCTGGAGAGCCATCATAAGTGATCGGTGATCGACCCTTTGTGCCTTTGTCGTCTACTTCCGTGCTTACATTTTGCTGTCGTTTTGGCGTTCGCCCAACGCCACAAAAAACATGAGTACGCCTGTCGAGGCGAATGCCAGGGGCGTGATGGGAGGTCGAGTGGCGTACACGATGGCATCGACCCCGCGACAGGCTTAGTTTAAGCCCGACATCTCAAATCCTATGCGCTCATAACTCAGGATTCACCGAGGCGTGATTGTATTTCCGGGAACTCATAAGCGATGCGCCCCCTGTCGTCCACTTGCATGTTAACCTGCATGCTGCCCGACATCCTGTCCATTATCGCTTCGGCTTCTCTCACACCGAGTCCCGTTGCTATTACGATATCGGATATATTGATTTTGCCGTTCAGGCTTTGGGCCAGTCTGAAGATTCTGCTCTCAATCGAATCTTGTTCGGAAATGTCGCTGTTGCCGTCAAGGCGCGACAGTTTTTCATCTTCATCTTCATCTTTGCGGCTTTTCGGATCTAAAGATAAGGCGTTTCCGAATCTGCGGAATAATCCTCCTCCCGCAAGAGCGAGAATAAAAAGCACAGGCACAAAAATAAAAAACATCATATGTTCAACCCTCAACCCGTTTGGGCACCGTGTTGCCGTTTTTTTTATTATTCAGGTTGCAGCAGTCGAGCTTGGATGAGCCGAAATTTTTCTTGTTGCTCTCTGCTAATCTGTCTATAAAACGCCCCAGGAAGCCCTTCGCTTTTACAGGCTCAGCAAAGGCGATGCCCGCTTTACCAAACTCCGACTTAATCGCAGTTAAGCTAATTATCTGGGGATAATAGCAGACTTCGACTGCATTGTTAGCGATGCTGAGTTTCTCGATTCCCTCGATCTTCGAAATCAGCGCCACTATTTGCTTGCCGGCGGTCCCTGCCTCGAGCGCCTCGATCGGCAGACGCGCGTTCGCTGTCATCGTGTCGTCAATCATGTAGTTCTCCTTCGAACATAGATTCGTATCTTGCCCGGTCGACCACTACTGCGTTATTTCGGCACCTGTTCCCAGGTCGGCCGGATATCAACTTTTTGAAGTCGTCTGGAATTGGTCACGACATTGATGGAGCTGAACGCCATGGCGATTTCCGCCAGCACCGGGTGCATGACACCTACTAGAGCCAGAGGGATCATGACCACGTTGTAGAAAAAGGCCCAGAACAGATTCTGCTTGATTTTCCTGAGCGTGGCGTGGCTGAGCCTGACCGCCTTCACCACGGCACTCAACTTGCCCTGTACCAGCACGATATCGCCCGACTCGATGGCCACATCCGTGCCCGTTCCTATTGCGATGCCTACGTGAGCCTGGGTCAGCGCCGGGGCGTCGTTGATGCCGTCGCCCACCATGGCCACGATCTCCCCGCTTTCCTGGAGGCGCTTGATCTCGCGGGCCTTGCCGTCCGGCAGCACGCCGGCGATGACTCTGTCGATGCCGACTTCGCCGGCTATAGCACGAGCGGTCCTTTCGTTGTCACCGGTAATCATGACCGGCTCGAGGCCGAAACGTCGCAGCTCTTCGATCGCCCTTTTGCTGTCGGGCTTGACTCTGTCAGCCACCGCCACTATTCCCGCAAGCTTGCCGTCAACGGCCACGAACATGGCCGTTTTGGCCTGCCTTTCCAGGGCAGCCATTCTGTTCATCGCGCTTTCATCCGGCTCGATGCCTTGTTCGGCAAGCAGCTTCGAAGTTCCCACCACGACTGACTGATTTTCGACGACAGCCTTCACGCCCTTGCCGGTCACCGCCGTGAAATCGGACGGCTCCGCGATTTTGCCGTTGCGTGAGCGGGCGTACGTCACGATAGCCTGGCCTACGGGGTGCTCGGAACCGCTCTCCGCTCCGGCGGCCAGCCTCAGCACATCCGCGTCCGCTGCCCCGTTCAGCCCAGCAAAATCCGTGACGCCCGGCCTGCCTTCCGTTATGGTGCCGGTTTTATCCAATATAATGATGGAGACGTCCTTCATTGTCTGAATGGCGGCTCCTTTGCGGATGAGCACCCCGTTTTCGGCCCCCATGCCCGAGCTGACCATCAAGGCCGTCGGGGTAGCCAGTCCCAAGGCGCAGGGGCAGGCGATCACCAGTACGGCGATGGCGGCAAATAACGCGAGGGCGGTGGGCCCCATTCCCGGATCCACCCAGGGGATGAACTGCGAAGCCCACAGGGCTATTCCTCCAAAAAACGAGGGAAAGACCAGCCAGGCAACCAGGTTCAGAATAGCCACGCCGATGATGACGGGTACAAAAACACTGGTGATCCTGTCCGCCAGCGCCTGGATGGGGATCTTCGAGCCCTGGGCCTCTTCTACCAGCTTGATAACCTGGCTCAGGAAGGTATCGCGACCCACCTTCGTGGCTCTAACCTTCAGCAGGCCGTTCTTGTTGATCGTAGCCCCGATCACCTCATCGCCCGGTTTCTTGTCGACCGGCATCGATTCTCCCGTGGCCAGAGATTCGTCCACGCTGCTCGCGCCGCCGGCAACGACACCGTCGGTGGGAATCTTATCACCGGGCCGAACAAGCATGATGTCGCCTATTTGCAGGTTTTGGACGGCTATTTTGATCTCCTGGCCGTCCCTCTCGATGGTTGCCTCTTTGGCCTCCAGCGTCAGGAGTTTTTTGATTGCCTGAGAAGCCCGCCCCTTGGCTTTAGTTTCGATATAGCGTCCTGTAAGGTGGAAGGCCATGATCATGCCGGCGACGCCGGCGAAATTGCTGAAGGCCGGCGCCAGGCCGAATTGATGCAGCAGCGATACGAACCCCGTAATCAGAGAGGCGAGGGTGCCCATGGCAATGAGCACGTCCATATTAGGAGCAAGATGCACCGCGGAGCGCCAGGCGCTCCTCAATGTGTGCCTGCCCGGAACAAAGAGCACGAAGGCGGCCAGCACGATCATGGCGACATCAGTGCCAAGCTTGCCCAGGAAATGATAACCGAACAGCATCTCGGGCAGCATCCAGAGCACGATGGGAATAACGGCCGCCCAGGACCACCACATCTTTTTCCAGGCCGTGTCGACTTTCTGCTGATCTCGGTCGATCTCGTCCGGTACAGACGCGGCATCGGCCTGTTGCGTCTCTTGCGCGGTCAATTCGTAACCGACGTTCTGTACCGCCTGGCTCAAATCATCGAAAGATACCGACTCGGGGTCGTAGACTACGGAGGTGGTTTCGGTGGCCAGGTTTACGGTGGCACTGGCAACGCCGTTCACACCTTTAAGGGCCTTTTCCACGTTGGCCACGCAACTGGCACATGTCATTCCTATTACGTTGAATGTTTCGCTCTCAGAACGCTGAGTAACGGTATACCCGGCATTTTCAACGGCCCGGCGAAAATCCGCCTCGCCGACCTTGCCTTCGTCAAAGTCGACCATGGCCGTCTCCGTGGCTAAATTGACGGCCGCCGCTTCGACCCCGTCAAGGTTCTTGAGTGATTTTTCGACCGTCGCCACACAGCTGGCGCAGTGCATGCCTTCGATAATGATTTGCTTCTTCTGCAAGGTCATATCAACCCTCCTGATTTGCTCTTCGCGAGACGGACGTTACGAATTGTACTATTTTAGCCTGCGCTTCTCGTGCGCCGCCTTGCGCATGAGAGTCTTCGATGCAGCGGCGAAGGTGCTGGCGCATTAGCTGGTACTGCAATCCCCGCAGAGCGGAAACGGCCGAATGGGTTTGAGCGATAATATCCGGACCGTGCCGGTTTTCTCTAACCATTCTGCCAATACCCCTAATTTGACCCTCGATTCGTTTGAGGCGTGCGACAGCCCTGTCTTTTTCTGCTTTTCCTATTCCGCCGTTCAAACGAAGGCTGTCATTTTCCCGTTGCATGTCAATAAATATACTATACCCCCCTGGGGTATGTCAAGAGATTTCAAAAAAATTACCCGCAAAATTAAAGATGGGAAGCCCGCACGCGCTGCTGAACATGCGTATGGCTGGAGTCAACGGCAGGCAACCTAAAAGCTGATGGCATCTATATTTTCAGGGTTTCTTCCACGGATCTGTATGAAGACTCTATGCGGCAGACAAGCGATCCACTGCCCTGAAACTGAGATGCTGCCGGTTTTAATGCAGATTTTTTCCGGACAATCAGAACTGGCGACTCTGACGGATCTCCGGCGGATGGATATCGCGCAAGTTCCATCGGGTTCTTCACGCAAGATATCGATTTCATTGGACAATGAGTACAGCCACGTTCCCGACGGAGAGTTGATTTCGACCAGTTCCGCTTGAGGCCGCGCCTTGAACACGGTGAGAATGACCAGCGCGGTAACAATAAGATAAACGCCCACAGCGGCGGCGTCAAAAGGTTTAAGA
>SDBV01010053.1_pt1 | contig 12464 bp, 12 predicted proteins | sample 2277081 | NCBI WGS metagenome assembly SDBV01 (sample SAMN10402039, study PRJNA504765) | marine sediment metagenome | isolation source: marine sediment core GS10_PC15, 223 cmbsf | place: Arctic Ocean: Southern Knipovich Ridge | collected 2010 | reverse complement strand
GGTGGCTGCGAAACAGTAACTCTCCAGGCGGCACGGACATCCCTGTGTTTTCATACGGTAGCCAGGACAATGCTCCGGTTGTGGGTGACTGGAACGGCGACGGAAAAGACACAATAGGGGTGGTCAGTTGGTAGGCACATAGAACACCTACAATCGTGCATGAGTAGTGGGATTGCGGGGCTAAAGCGCCGTGTTTGTTGTGTGCCTACGCCGATTTCGGCGTAATCTCGCCGAATCGCGGTGGCTCTGAGAGCTTTAAGTCACGCAGCAGTGTGTGGTGGCGATCGGTGAGATCAATGCGTTGGGTGAACTCCCCCTCAGCGGAGCGGGAGGGACCGAGCTTTATTTGGGAAACTCGCTACGGATGGCGCGCCAGCGTTCCTCTGTGCGTTGCTCGGCGATCCGGACGATCAACAAGCACTCAGACCGAAGTTTTTCGACATGAGCCGCCATATTTCGCTCTATGCCTGAGTTTGACTGCACAGAAGCTGGTTGGTTTCTGTCTACGTTCTGATCTTTACTCCCAGAAGCTCGAACGCCTTCGCCTGCAGTGGCGTGGGCTGAGCAAGCTGCTCGAAGCTGCGTTCTTGGCCCTTGATGCGAACGCAGTTTATGCAGAGTGTTGAGAGCTCGCCCAAAAGATCGCTGAAGCTGTGGACAGGAAGGCCCTCTGCGCCCACCTTGCTTGAGGCCTTACGATCGGTCGCCGCCGAGCGGGCTTTCTTGGCGAACGGGTCTGGCTCTGTCTTGCGTTCCTCGTCGGTGAAGGTGAGACTTCTTGAGGCGCTCGCGCATCTCGAACTGGACGTAGTAGGTGAGCATGCACGTGATCTGCTCCCCGCTTCAATTCACAGCAAGTGTCAGCATCCCTTTTCAAGTAACGAGAGCTGCTCTTGTGCGTCTTGCCAGGTAGGTCGGGTCAGTGCATTATCAATGGTGATCGGCTATCGGCAAAGCTCGTCGCAAAAGCAAAAGACAGTGATGGCAACACGGTCAAAAAGTCAGCCCGAGTAGTGCTTGTAAGGTCCAGATAGCCTCTCATAAGCCAAGAGGCTGCTACCCTCGCGCAACTTGAAACACCCTACTTTGGGCGAATACGGCCTGAGAGCCGTGTATCTTGAGGGCTACAAAGATGCAACTGATAATCACAGAAAAAAACAACAGCGCTAAAAAGATCGCGGAACACCTGGCTGCAGTTGCCGGCACTAAGCCCCTGTCGAGCAAGTCCTTCGGTATCCCCCACTACAACTGGTCGGATGACGAGGGTGATAAATGTACGATCGGCCTAAAGGGCCATGTGATGACAACTGCCTTCCCCGAGCAGTACAGCGACTGGAGGAAGGTCGACCCGGTTGAGTTGGTAGATGCCGAGCTCATCAAAGAACCGACGCAGAAGAGCGTGGTCAAAGCAGTGAAAAAGGAAGCTAAATCTGCCAGTTCGGTCATCATCGCCACTGACTTTGATCGCGAGGGGGAGTTGATAGGGCTCGAGGCACTTGACGAGGCGCTTGAGGTCAACCCTGAGTTGAAAGACACGGTAAAAAGGGCCCGCTATTCGGCTCTTACACGCACAGAGATCGAAGACTCTTTCAATAACTTGGTGGAGTTATCGATGCCGCTGGCCAAGGCCGGTGAGGCGAGGCAGGATATAGACCTGATCTGGGGTGCGACACTTACCAGGTTTATCTCGCTTGCCACAGGTCGGCTGGGTAACCAGTTCCTATCGGTTGGAAGGGTGCAGAGCCCGACGCTTGCGCTGGTTGTAGATCGGGAGCTGGAGCGCCGTGCTCACAAGCCCGAGCCATACTGGGAGCTCTTCGCTGCCTTTGAACACCCCGATGGCGAGGTCGTGGCCCACCATGCAACAGATAAATTCTGGAAGGAAGAAGAGGCAAGCGCCGCGCTCAAGGCAACTGAAAGCCCGGGCCTCGTCACCAAAGTAGAGGCAAAAAGCAAGACACGGAGACCACCGGCACCATTTAATACAACATCTTTCACAAGCGCAGCCTCGGCGGTCGGCATCACACCTGCGAGAGCGATGAGAATCGCCGAGAGCCTCTATATGGACGGCTCAATCAGCTATCCGCGTACCGATAACACCGTCTATCCCGATTCGCTCCCGATTCGCTCACTGATCAAATCCCTGTCACAGTTGCCCGAGTTTTCGGCAGCCGAGCAGATAGCGAAAAAGGAGAAATTATCTCCGACAAGAGGCAAGAAACAGACGACCGACCATCCGCCTATCTACCCAACTCAAGCGGTTGACCCGAACAGCATTAAAGATGCTCAAAAGCGCAAGATATATGAGCTAGTTGCATCGAGGTTTCTTGCGACGTTTTCAGATCCATCGGTGAGCGAATCGACTAGGGTCGATATCAAGGCCGGTACGGAGGAGTACTTCATTCGGGGCACGAGATTGGTTACGCCGGGTTTTCTTGCTGTTTATACATATTCACGCCGGGCCGACGAGGAGATCCCCAAGTTTGATGAGGGGCAAAAACTCAACTTTTCAAAAGACCCTTGGTTGGACGCAAAAGAGACCAAGCCTCCGTCGAGGATCGGCCAAGGAAAGTTGATAGAGATGATGGAAGAACGCGGGCTGGGAACAAAAGCCACGCGTCATACCATCATCCAAGGCCTATATGTACGTGGCTACATTCACGGTAATCCGGCCGAACCCACAGAGACCGGGATCGCGATGGTCAAGGCATTGGATGAGTTCGCACAAAGGATCGCGACCCCCGACATGACTGCCGAGCTGGAAGAAGATATGGATTCGATCGCCGGAGGGGATAGGTCTAAGGAACAGGTCGTCGACCGTTCACGGGAGATTTTGCATGTGGTCTACAAGGGCTTGGAGGAAAACAAGAAAAAGCTTGCGGAGACTATCTGGGAGGGTATGAACCAGGATCGAATTCTCGGCCCATGCCACAAATGCCAGCAAGCAGGTCGTAAAGACGAAGATGGAGCGCCAAACATGTTGCGCATCATTCGCGCCAAGAAGTCGGGCAAGCGATTTGTTGGCTGCCAGGGTTACCCTGAGTGTGATCAGACCTACGGGATCCCGCAGCGCGGCGAGCTGATCGGATTTGAGGAAGTCTGCACAATCTGCAGCAAGGCACCCAGGATGAAAGTTACCGGCGGTCGTAGGGCATGGAACCTCTGCCTCAACGAGGATTGCCCATCGATGGAAGAGATGCGTGCCAAGCGTGAAGAACGTGCAAAAGCCGCTGCAGAGAAAAAGAAGGCCAGTGGTGAAAAAAAGGGTAAAAGTAGTGCAAAAAAGGGTAAAAAAACCAAGCCGAAAAAGGAATCGAAAAGCGAAGATTCAGGCGATAAGTCGGAAGCTACCGAGATCGGTGCCAAGAGCTGACTTGGCACGATAGGCTCGCACCTAATGAGTGAAGGCCGTGGGTTTTTCATAACTTTTGAGGGCATCGATCGCTGCGGCAAGTCAACACAAGCGCAGCTTCTAGCCGATGCACTGGGTGGTGACACTCTGCTAGTTCGAGAGCCAGGGGCTACACCGGCCGGCGAGCAGATCCGCAACATACTGCTGGATGAAGAGACAGAGCTAGAACCAATATCCGAGGCCGCGTTATATGCTGCCGCGCGTGCTGAGTTGGTTGAAACGACAGTTCGCCCTGCACTCGCAGCAGGCAGAGACGTCATCTGCGACAGATACATAGACTCATCGCTTGCATACCAGGGAGTGGCGCGGGGCCTTGGCGAGGAACGCGTGCGTGCGTTGAACGAGAATGTGACCGGAGCGCTCTGGCCTGATCTGACCCTGCTCATAGAGATATCAGCTGATCAGGCAGCCGAACGTGATGGCGAACGCGACAGGCTGGAACAGGAGGGATTCGCTTTTCAGCAAAAGGTCGCGGATGCGTATTCGAATCTTGCCCGGCAGAGCACCGAGAGGATTGTCTGCATCGACGGTGATAGCTCCATAGAGGACGTGCACTCTCAGGTCATGGAGATCGTGCAGCGGCGGATCGGAGAAAAAGCAGATGACAGTTGAGTTGGACGGGACCGAGAATCAACCGCATGCCCGCCTGGTTTTAGGTAAGTCACTCACCTCACTTGAAGGCAACGAAGGCGAGGGTCGCTCGACACTCTCGCACGCGTATCTATTTCAAGGACCTCCGGGAGCGGGTAAGCGAGAGGCTGCAAGAGCATTCGCTGCAGAGATCTTGACGCTAGGCCAAACAGATAGCGAGGAGATCAAACGTCGTTCACTTGCCGGAGTACACCCAGACCTTGCTTGGATCGAACCACGAGGTGCTCACGGGATTCTGGTGTCCGATATTCGCGAGCACGTGATAGCAGCTGTCTGGCGCCGACCGTTTGAGGCTGCACGAAGTGTCTATGTAATCGAACAGGCCGAGCTGATGAACCGGGAATCAGCCAACGCTCTCTTAAAGACACTGGAGGAGCCGCCGCCTTATGCGCACATCGTACTCATATCGAACGTTCCGGGACGACTGCCCGAAACGGTTCGATCGCGATGCCAAACGGTTCGATTCGGGCCGTTGCCGTGGAAGCTAGTCGCTGAAAGGTTGGTGGCGGATGGTGTGTCGCGAGACCGGGCCGAGGCATGCGCGCGGATCTCGGCGGGCGATGCCAGCCTTGCTCGTAAACTCGCCTCTGAGAGTGGGGACCAAGTACGAGATGCGGGAAAGCAACTGGTCAGCTGTTTGAGTGACGTTGAAGGGAAGTTTGAGCGGCCCTGGTTGGATATGTTGCACTTGGCCGACCAGGCGGGTTCCCAGGCTGAGAGTGAGGCAAAGAACGAGATCGACGCGGTCCTCGAGCTTTATCCAAAGGGTCGTGAACGCCAGCGAGTCAAACGCGAGCTAGAGCAGACAGCGAGCAGGCAAAAAAAACGTCAGCTGACCACCGTGCTAGATCTTCAGCTCAAGCTTTCACAATATCTCCTTCGCGATCTTGTGGCTTTGGAAAAGGGGGCGACTGGGCTCATTCTGAACGTTGATATAAAAGAGTGGCTTTCAGCACACGCGAAATCGGATACAGCAAGCTATCTAGGTGCGATCGAAGCCTGTGAAGAAACACGCCGTCATCTACGCCAGAACGTAGCAGCAGAGCTGGCTCTCGAAGCTCTTTTTTACCGAGTTGAAGCAGCTCTTAGCTAGACGACAGCTTTTCTCACTTGCTATCGACTAGCGGGTCAACTACAGCAGCAAACTCATCGATATCGACAGCGCCGGAGAGAAACTCATCTTGGCCACTCGGCCCCTCTATTACGAACGAAGGTGTCGAGTCGACTCCCTCCTCCTCGGCGCGCGTCTGAAAATCTTCGAGCTTCTGGTCGTTGGAGCTGCTCTTTAGATCTTTCTTCCACTTTTCTATATCCAGATCGGGAACCTCTGCAGCGATGCCTTCAAGGAACTCATCAGTTACGTAACCCGCGTTCTCGGCACCCTGGTTCTTGTACATCATGTCCGAGAAGTGCCAAGCGCCGTCCTGCTTAGCCGCAGCAAGTGCAGCCTTTGCAGCTGTGGCCGAGTCTGGGCCGATGAAGGTGAGGTATACGATCTCCATCTGGATCTTGCCGGTTTTGACATAGCGCTTTACGACCTCCGGGAACGTTTCGTCCATGAAAGCTTTGCACGCAGGGCATTGAAGATCGGCAAACTCATATACTTTGACCGGAGCCTTTTTGTCCCCCATGACCAGGCCGTCCATATCTAGGCCTGCAAGCGTTTCGTTGACCTCGCTTGCACCCTTCACATCGGAGCCTCCACTGCCATCTCCACCTTGGCTTACAACAATCAACACAACAACAACGACGGCCGCAACTGCGACGATCCCGGCAATCAATCCAGCCGTTCTACGCCTTTTGGCTGTACTTGCATCTGCCTGCTCGCGCTCTTGGCGCTCCTGCTTGAGTTGCGCTTTCTGCTCTTTCCTGCTGGCCACGTTCTACCTCACCTGTCCCGTTCTTTTACCTCGTATCCAAGATGATCACCGCAATCATAATGTGATGACAGCATCTTTAGGAAGGTTTTACGCATTTGGACAGTGATCGAGGCGTACAGAAGGGCCCCGTGAAAGCACGGTTCATTGGGTTTACTATTCAAGAAAGCAAGCCGACGTAGCTCAGCTGGTAGAGCACTTCACTCGTAATGAAGGGGTCGGGAGTTCGAGTCTCCCCGTCGGCTTCCGATGGCTAGAGGGTTTGCGGCGTTTGCGCCGTTGAGTTATCCGTTCGTGGGGGCGTTTTGGGGGCACCCAGCAGTGCTTTTCCTCTCTTTCGACTGATCCACTTGCATTCGCTTCCTGGTTTTCAGAAGAGGAGGCGTTGTGAGAACTTTCTTTACTTATTTCAAGGGCGGCTTCGCCGCCAACCTGCGGGCGGCGCTTAGGCGCCGTCCTCGTCTATACGAAATTCTATGAGTTTCAATTTGATCGCTGGGCTCTGCACGGCTGTTTAATATAACCTGTAGCAATGAAGCTAAGATCACTTCACCAGCATAATGATGAGCTTGCCTGGCAGCGTGTTCTCGCATGGTCTCGGAATGCGCTTGATATTCCAGATAGACTACCTTTCGAGATACACGATAGACTGGGTGAAAAGCCGGATATTACGAGGTCTTACTTTCCGTCACAAGCACATGTTGTCATGGCTTCCAAAAAAAGTGGAACGTTCAGACCTTTTGTTCGTCTAACTCCAAAAGATTCCCTCGTATATCAGTGTCTTGGAGATACCATTGCTCTGAGCACAGAAAAGATTATCGGACACAAGAGTAGAATTGCCGCCTATCGAGTTACTGATTGGGATGCTCCCGACCCATTCACTGAAAATAGCTACGTTGATTTTACTGAGCGCCTAAAGAAGGCAATAAGCCAGGTGTCGTTTGTTATCCGCTGCGATATAACTAATTACTACCTCAGTATCGATTGCGACAGATTGATACGAATGCTTCTGCCTAAGGTTGATTTGGAAATATGTGATGATTTAGAGATGCTTTTCAACTCCTTTAAGTTATCCGGAGTTCATGGTCTCCCCCAAGGGCTTTGGACGAGCAATCTTTTAGCAAACTATTATCTCCATGATCTCGACCAGCTATTCGAGAATTCAGGCGCTCGATGCTTCCGTTGGGTAGACGATATATGGGTATTGGTTAATTCATTCCAGGACGCTCGTCGGATGCTGGATCAGGCGGAGTATCACTTATACGAACAGGGACTGAGTTTTGCTGGTGAGAAAACCCAAATTATTAGAGCTGATACTGCATTGGAAGAGATAACGTCGACACACGAGCAAATCGAGAGTGATGCAAAGGTACTTTTGGAAGAAGCACACTACAACCGTTATCAACTTTACAGTAATGATGATCCAGCAGATGAAGACGAATTAGAAGAGTACGAGGACCACTTTGTTACTGCTGCAAAAGATAGGCTTAAAGAACTTTCATGGACACTATTGGCCTCCGATACCAGACTACCACCGGGTGCATCAAAAGAAATAAAAACAATTTTGATCATATTACGTACAGAAAAAGACCCAGCGGCACTTGACGTTATTGAGGGAGTCATTAGGAGAATGCCAGATTTGATAAAAACTGTCATCAACTATCTAGCTTCAATCTATAGGCAGAAGTCATCTCAGGAACGAGTAGACAGCTTGTTCTGTATGCTTCTGAATCCGGAGAATCGAATTAGAGACTTCGAACGGTTATGGGTGATCCAAGGTTGTCTTCAGCTGCCACGAAGATCTAACCGGATCGCAAGTAAGCTCAATGAACTTGCGAGTAGCGACCAGAGTGATCTAATCCACGCCAGAGCAGTTCTTGCTTGGGGTTTTCATTCAGACTCTATGGATACGAGGCTAGCTGAGGAACTTTGGTCAACCAAAGATAGAGAATGGAAGGAGTATGCAGTACTTGCTCTCCAGAAAAAAGATACGAAGGTCAGGAACGATTTGTTTTCCAAGTGGAGTTTAGAAAGCCCTGAAATAGCAAGACTTACCAAATTGCTCAAAAAAAACAACATACGATGGGCAAAGCTCTGAACTAGGCATCGACAGAATCCGTAATTCTACTTTCATTATGACCCCCGACCTTCGATCTATGGTTCAAAGTCGGCCCCTTTATCTCTATTGCAAGTTGAACAGGCGACCCTCAGATTATGTTCCTCTGAACTCCCACCTTTCGAAACTGGGATGACGTGGTCAAACTCAATTTCGTTGTCGCGCAATTTTGTTTTGCATTGTTGACAAGTGTTGTTGTCCCGTCTCGCAATGCGCTTTTTTGTTCCAGGTTTCATTTTACGATCGATTTGTCGCAGCTTGCGTGTTTCGGTTAACGGTTCGTTTACTAGGAAGACAGGACAGGTGTGCCCAAACACTTGACATGAGCGCTCAGTTTCGACCTCGTCAAGTTCCTCTTGATAGTCATCGGGATCAAATGAGGCTACGTCCTCTTCAAAAAGGGCACGTCGCTTAGGGTCGAGAGGCTCGCCAGATCCAAGCAGACCTGACTCCAAGCAGTGTTGAAGGTACAAGTGATGCTCAGTCGCGTCTTTTCTGGTGGAACCGGGTCCTGGGAACTCTTCAACCAAAGGGCCATAGGGACAATATTTGAGTTCCCAGCATGGCTTGCATACAGATGCGGTCCGTTTTTCCCAAATCGCTCGAACTTCATCATCCGTTAATTTGATGTCTAGACCAAGCAGGGTTTTGATGAATGGGTCCACTGCTCAAAATTATATTGGGCAGGTCTTTGGTGGTCGTTCGCATGACGCAACTTTGGTACTTTTTGGCCTCTTGCTCTTCAGTAGTGATGGGGTCATTTTGGGGTCACTCAGTCTGGGTTCCGGAGTCCTCGCTAGTCCTCAGGGTCATATAAATCCTCATCAACAAGGGACTCACGAGACTAGTCGGACTCCTCTTCACCCTCGTCGTTTTCTCGTAATGAAGGGGTCGGGAGTTCGAGTCTCCCCGTCGGCTTTCTTGCCTCCAAGTGGAACCCCTGCCGCCGTTCGCAATCCCTGCTCACTCCCGGCTCGATCCCGGCCGTCGGCTTAGTATGAACGGGGTAATATCTTGAATTGTCACATGTGATTGCACGACTTGACACTCATAGGGTATTCGTTTCTTGGCGCTACCTTGGTACCACTACCCAAGGTACTGGTGCCACTACAACAAACAAGTGATCCCAACTGAAAACCTCTGATCTGTCGTCGTTTCCAGAGTACGCTATTTGCGACAGGTAATGACCTCACTCCGCAGGCGTTTAGAGCGTTTATTCGTCTTTCGGTAACTCTTCTTTATTCTTTTCGTACTTCGTCGATATCTTCGTTTCAATCGTGCACTTTTCTGTGTTTTTACTCGTTTGCGTATGCGTCTGTACTTTCGTTTCAAACTTTTATATCTCTTCCGTGATTTCGCCAGCTTCGTTTTCAAGACATTCACTTCGTTCTCGCTGCAAGAGACTGTGATTGTTACTGTTGTATCCCTTGAATAGATTGTTGTAAAAAACACGTCTGAGGGGCACGTGTTTGGTACTGACGGATCTGGGCAGACATGTCGTCTGTGCTCCTGTGCTCTAAATACCAGCCTGTCATTACCAAGAAACCCGTTTGACGGCGTATAAGTTGTAGTAAGTGATCCACTAGATGTTATTGGCTGATATTGCTCGAGTGTACTTGTCTGTCCCACCATTCCATGCTCCAGCCCTCTTACATATTGGACTACCAGGGAGTCTGTCTGTGGGTCCAATGTGGCACTGCTGGGACAGGCGAAAACGAGTTGTGTCGGTTCGTTGCGGTTAACGTCTGCAGAAGAATCTTGGCAGTTCGGCCTCGCCATTGTGAGTGCGCTTGAAACTGGCGCGAGCAAGTGCAATGAAAGAAGCGCGATGCCTGCTGCTAGCACTGGCTTTATTAGCAGTCGATATCTACAAGTCGTTCTCATCACTGGCTCCCTCTGCGTAACGAATCCTATCAGTATAAAGACGATTTAGAACCACAATAGTTACACCCGATCTTTCACTATAAGTCGAGTAACTCATCTATAACCGGCCCTGCGACAGGAGCTAATCCTCTCTCCTCGTAGTCGGTTTGAACGTTTCTTGGTCTTTATATACGAACTCTTCGTGAGCCTTACTCTGTTTCTGTATCTATTCAATTTCTCTAATTCATGGGGTCATTTTGGGGTCACTCAGTCTGGGTTCCGTAGTCCTCGCTAGTCCTCAGGGTCACTCAAATCCTCATCAACAAAGGACTCACGAGACTAGTCGGACTCCTCTTCCCCCTCATCGTTTTCTCGTAATGAAGGGGTCGGGAGTTCGAGTCTCCCCGTCGGCTCTCAGTGTTCATACGGGTTTGTGAACCCTGTTATATTAAGCACCCCTCGCACTTGGCAACAATTTGGCAACAATAGAACGCCATAACGCACACACTGAGAAGCCATGATCCACGGATTCACTGTGCATGAACAGGCTCTAATAAGTGCGTCTACTGCACCTGCCTCACTGGCAATGAAGGGGTCGGGAGTGCGAGTCTCCTCATCGGTTTCCGATGAAAAGCGGGTTTGCGCTGTTTATTTGGCGAGCCGCTCTTTCTTGGGGGCGTTTTGGGGCCATGGTAGTTGGAAGATTTATTGAGCGTAATGGTCGTGGCGTGGGTGGCCTGAAGACCGACCATCTAGTCGGAATACTCTACGTTAATCGCATGAACTCCGAAAACGAGCTGATTCCATATGATCTGCATAAGAGAGCAGGTGAGCCGTGGACCTACTGAGAGTAAGAGTTAGGGGGATACTGTTTAAGTGTGTTGCCATTAGATCGGAGAAAAGAACTCCGGCTGAGTACTCCAATGAATATTTGCAGAAATGGAGTAGAGAGCACCTTCACTATGAAATCAACCAGTTAACCGAGTGTGTAACGGTTTTACCTAGTACTAATCCAAAATCTTTCGAAATGGATCTGGCCACCGTGAGCATGTGTGTTCATTGGCGAAATCTGATCGAGTTTTTGTATACCTCTCCTAGACCCCAGGAAGATGATATATGTGCGTTTCATTTCCTAAACAAGAGAAAACGTTGGGAGAAAGCCCGTGGAGCGAAGCCAAAACGCGTCAAAGAATTACAAGAGCGAGTACACAAGGAAACTGTCCATCTCACAACTAAGAGATATTCTGAGCTTGAACAAAAGGAGTGGAAATACGTTGAATTAGTCGAACTGCTGATCAATCCACTTCAGGAGTTCTTGGAACGTGCAGATTCCGCAAAGTTGTCAACCAATGTCAACGATGCCGCCCAAAGGCTTTTCAACTGGCGTATAAACGTGACCGGTCGTACTCTAGACGCGCATTCATAAAGGGAGGAGTTGTGAGAACTTTCCTTACCTATTCAAGGGCGGCTTCGCCGCCTGAGCCTGCGGGCGACGTTTGCGCGTCGTCCTCGGCTCACCTGGACGTGCAACTGCGGTAGGCCGAACATCGATCATCGCGGGGTTGCGGACACACAAAATAGATAAGAGTAGATACTAAAGTTGAGTTGCGCTTTACTTATCAATTATTGATTGACTATTAAGTTTCCATTTAGTCAGTAGGTTGAGCTGATAATTGTGTATAAAGAGACATCTGCCTTGCTCTGCTCCCAGGTGCCCCTTCATGCAGAAACATGTCTCCCGGGTACCCTTCCCCTTAGAGATAAAGAGGATTACAGGATGAGTTACTAGGTATGAGGAGTAGAGGAGGCCAGACTATGTTTGAACACAATCTTTCTCGTTGTGGCCTGTGGGGAACTCTTGGGAGTGGTACTAAGGATCCAATTAAGATAGGTGGTTTGGGGAACTTCTGGAGGTTAGGTAAAGATGATGAGAATAGTACGGTTTTTAGTTAATAATTTCCATTGGATATTACGGATAGTAGTTTTTGGCATGCTGCTCAGTTTGATATTTATAGTCGGTGTTGAATTAGCTGCGATTTTAGGTGCAATCTATATTATCGCCTTTATGACTGATGCTACTACTGAAGAGTTGGGTTTTGCAAGGAACTATATGGCGATATTTTCCTTGCTAGTTGTAGTTGTGTGCGTGCTTGCTGTTCCTGATAAGGGGGGATCCAAGGCTTACTACGCAGTTGTAGCTGAAGTTGCACCTGTAATTTTCATAGCCTTGTTGATAGAGATGAATCAAATTGGCAAGAAGGTGAATAGAAGGTCGTTTTTTCCATTTCTAATGGTAATTGTCTATCTAATCATTGCTGAGTATTATTCACTCAAAGGTGTAAATCAATTGAATCCAAGAGAGTTTGTAGGGTTCAATATTACTGTTGCAGGATTAATCGGAGCAACGTTGCTCTTGGTGGGACTAGCTGACCCGCCTACGGACGTTGTGAACGTTTCAGCCAGATAGAAAGACCGGGCCTCACATAGGGTTGTGAGTTACGAACAACCACAATCCAAAGGAGACCCGGCATGCAACACAATAACG
>SDBV01010052.1_pt1 | contig 12464 bp, 6 predicted proteins | sample 2277081 | NCBI WGS metagenome assembly SDBV01 (sample SAMN10402039, study PRJNA504765) | marine sediment metagenome | isolation source: marine sediment core GS10_PC15, 223 cmbsf | place: Arctic Ocean: Southern Knipovich Ridge | collected 2010 | reverse complement strand
GTCAAGTCGCCGAATGCGAGAAGCGACTGACGCGAAACGAGCTTGCACGCCTATACCACTGGAAACAGCGTAACCGCTTCCCTCCATTGAACATAAACAAAAGACAGATCTAAAACAGTCGAATTAGAAAGATCTCGCATAGCCCCCCTCTCTTATTGGCAAAGCGATGCCGGAGTCAGTGCAGCCGACCTTCTTCCTCACTCAAGACAACATGGCGAGGTTACGGCCAGAATATAACGCTCGGGTGCAGATTTGCGACCGGACATGATGACCTTACTCCGGCGTTCCAAGAATCGTTCCTTTCCCAACGCAAACACCGTAACCCCTTTGCAGCACGTAAGTTGTGTCCGAGATGTCCGAGATTGCCGTTTCAAATTCAAAACACCATAAAGCCGTTGGCGGACGAGGTTTTTGACGCAGCTTCTCTCCCCGCTCACCCATCATACCGTTCAGCCAGTTGGGTCGCCAGGGGGCGTCTGGACACTTACGAAACCATCATCTAAGGCAGTCCTGCTTCCCGACACTCCTCCGCCCAGCCGCCATCTGCCGAATCAACGCAAGCCCGGGAGGATATTCCGACCCCGGGAGTCTCTTGGAAGCAATCTGGGGATGATCTGGGGATTTCTGCTATGGATTCTCGGGCAAATCACCCGGGAAGGGAAATCCCCGGATTGGGAAATCCCTTGGGTAAACGAGGGCCACGAATGGGGCCAACCAAGTTGGGGCCAAATGGGGCCAATCCTTAGTTTTCGTAAGTCCCTTGATAGAAACAACTTAAAAGTGGGAGAATAGGGGACAGTCACCTATTTTCGCCCTATTTCCCCTATTTCCGGTGATCGCCAGGACTAGGCCGCTGTTAAGCCAAATCCCCTAGACAGCCAAATTAGGTTCGTGTCCCCGGAATGCTCGGTGATCGCCAGGACCAGGCCGCTGTTAAGCCAAATCCCCTAGACAGCCAAATTAGGTTCGTGTCCCCGGAATGCTGCGGAATGCTGTTCTTTGAACATATTATTTCATAGCGTGGGCGCCCCTACTTCGTCGTCTTGAGGGACGCCAGGGCCTGATCCAGGTCGGCGATGACGTCGTCCGGATGCTCGCCGCCGACGCATAGACGCACCAGATTCGCTGGAATGTGAGCTAGCTTGCGGCCGGCCTCGCCCTGCTGCTGATGGGTCGAGATCGCCGGGATGGTCGCCACGCTCTTGATGCGACCCAGATCGGTGGCCCGCCAGATGCGTTGTAGCCGGTCGAAGAATCGCCGCGCGGCCTCAGGCCCACCCTTGACGCAGAAGCTCATTAGGTGGCCGTAACGGTTCACGGGCTTGCCATATTGCTCATCGTGCTCGGCATCGACCAGGAACATGTATCGCTTCGCCAGATCATGGAGCGGATGGTTTGGCAGGCCCAGGTACTCTACGCTCTCCACCTGGGGGTGGGTCTGAAGGTACTCGGCCACCTTCATGGTGTTGCGGCTGAGCATGTCCACCTTGCTGCGGAGGGTGCGCATGTCGTTCAGCGTCATCAGAGCCTGGAGGGGATGCAGGTTGGGGCCGTGGTCGCGGTTGGGCTGGTACTTCACATAAATCGCGAAGTTCTTCTTCAGATCGTCGTTGTCGATATTCGTGACGATGTCCCGGCGGGCGATGATGGCACCGCAGATGCCGAATCCGCTCGATGTCAGTGTCTTGGTGGCCGACTGAACCACGATGTCCGCCCCGTGGCAGATGGGTCGGAGCAGGGCCGGGGTGGCCACGGTCGAATCGACGATCAACGGGAGGTTGTGGCTGTGGGCAAGGTCGGCGACGGCCCGGATGTCGAAGAATCCCAGGCCGGGATTGCTCGGCAACTCGCCATACAGGAACCGCGTGTTCTTGTCGATGTGCTTCGCCCACTCGTCGATATCGGTGGAGTCCTCGACCCACCGACACTCGATGTCGCGCTCCTCTGACAGGCGGGCCTGGAACAGTTGGAACGTGCCGCCGTAGCACTGAGCCGTGGCCACGAAATTGCGAGGCTCGACCGCCTTGTGAAATCGATGCACCACGAAGGGCTGGACGGCGGTCATGATGGCCGCCATCCCGGACGAGGTAGAGCAGCACTCGGTGTAATCGCTGCCGCCGTACCCTTCCAGCAGCGCCAGGGTCCATTCGTAATAATACGTCGAGGGGTTGGCGATCCGCGAGTAGCACCATGTGGGAATGAGGTAGGCCAGCGCCGCCGCCATCTCATCCGAGTCGCGGTACGCCTGGGCCGAACTCATGAAGATTGGCTCGATGATGGAGCCCTGGTAGTCCTCCAACGCGTCCTGCATGGTGTACATGCCATGGACGGCGATCGTGTCGAACTTCCACTTCTTGACCACGTCTTGGATGTATCTGTCGCGCTCGGCAAGATAGGCGTTGTTCTTGTCGATGTAGGCCTGCATACCAGGCGTGATGTGAACTTCGTCTTGGCCTGCCATGATCTGACGCTCCTTCCCAGGTCGCACTGATAGCGATTTCAATCCTACAGCGTTCCCGACTTTACCATAGATGGGGCTCGTGTTCCACTGACCGGCCGAGATTACTGATAACGCGCTGCCATCGGCTATCGCTAGTTCGGCAAATGTGTCTATGTTGCGCAGCAAAAAGAGGATTTCACCTTTCGCGGGTTCCTGCAACAATACGGGGATGTTGCGCGATCATGGGCGAACCGGTCGGCCGTTAGGCGACGTAACATTCGTGGAGCATTTGGAGAAACTCGTCGGCCGGATCCTTCTGCCCAAGAAGCCCGGCCGCAGACCGAAACCCGCAAAAAGAGCTGCGTCCCCTTTTTTCTTCCGTCACGATCGAACATGGCCGCCGCGCCGAATGTGTAGTCGCTCGTTTTCGTCGGCCGGTAGCCCCAGGTCCCCTTGACGTTACCCGTGGTGAAGTGTCGCGATGGGTAACTGAACTTTACCGTGCCGTCGTCGCCGACATCCTCCGCCACACCAATCCACGTCAACGGTTCAGGACCCAAGTTGCTTTCGGAATAGGTATGCAGGCCGACGTAGTTCATCCGCATTTTAGGCAATTGACCGAGGATGGCCTTGTAAGTATCTGCGTTCCACCAGTCGGGTCCCTCGGGAAAATCATGAAACACCTGGATACCCCGGCAGTCAAACAGCGGCTTACCCACCTCATCGACCTGGGGCATCGTCAGCGCGATTTGCTTATCGGGCACGACATCCCCGTGCAAGTAGAATCGTATGCCCAGGTGCTCGGCCAAACGATATGCCCCATAGAGCGTTCCGATCGGATCGCCCCCGACGATGAGGACCACCTGCCGGCCGCCGTGCTCAATCGTCTTGAGCCGATACTGTTGGGGGCCGAGGCGCTCGACCGACGCCCTCAAGTCCGGATCTTTCAGTAGCTCCCCGATCATCGGCCGATGCTTGCAACCGACAACAAGCTGCCCATGATGATCACGCGATAACTCTGACGCGATGGGCAACCGCGCTGCTGTGCGAAGATAAAAGTACCGCCGGATCTCTTTGGCTGCCAATGCCTCGGCGAAGGAGGCGTTTTCCGGGCAGACCACTGCCGCAGGCCGGGTGCTCGACGCAGCTTGTGCCAAGTCAACCGCGCCCACGGCCAACAAGGTCAAACACACTACACTCGATCGTGGTAATCTCATCGCTTCATGAATAACCTGCTTGCGTGTTCTGTAGGAGGTGACTCCTACAAAAACCTCAGTTCTTGGCCGTGCCGAGTATACTTTCTGCCGCCACATCACACGTCGCAGAGACTGACCGCCTCGGCCAGCGACTTCAAGGGGTCTCGCGCGGGGATAAACTCCTGACCGACGTAGCCTTCGAATCCCGTGTCGACGATGGCCTGCATGATCGCCGGATAGTTGAGTTCCTGACTGGCATCGATTTCATGGCGACCGGGTACGCCGCCGGTGTGGTAGTGGGCGATGTACTCGTGGTTCTCGCGGATCGTGGCAATGACATCGCCTTCCTGGATCTGCATGTGGTAGATGTCGTACAACAGCTTCACCCTAGGCGAACCGACCTGCCGAACCAATTCCGCGCCCCAATGCGTGCGGTCGCACATGTAGTCTTTGTGGTCGCGTTTGGAATTGAGCAACTCCATGCAGAGGGTGACGTTCTTCTTTTCGGCCAAGGCGGCGACTTGCTTCAGGGCGACCACGCAGTTCTTCAAACCCTCCTCGTCATCCATACCCGCCCGGTTACCCGAAAGACAAATCACGTTGGGAAAACCGGCCTCGGCCGTCTGCTCGATGCTTTGGCGGATCTTGGCCAGGCACTCGGCATGGTTCTGTGTGCGGTTCAAACCGTTGACGATTCCGTGGCTGGGCGACATGGCACAAATCAGACCGTGTTTCTTCAGGGTGGGCCAATCGCCGGGGCCCACCAATTCAACGGACTTGATGCCGACTTGGGCCGAAAAGGCCGCCAGCTCTTCCAACGAGACGCCGCCGTAGCACCAGCGGCAGACCGACTGATTGACGCGGCCTTTGACGACCCCTTTTTCCGTGGAGTCAGGTTCCTCCGCCCGAGTCGATCCCCGGGAAAGCATCGCCCCTGCCCCCATCGTCGAAACGGCCGAAGACGTCTTGATGAAGCTCCGCCGGGAGACTCCCATATGATTCTTGCCGACCGTCTTGTCTTGCATCGTGACCGCCCTTTCTTTAATGAACCAACTTTGCCATGCCGCCCCCGAACACAGTCCGGAGACTCTGCCGCCAGTGTATCACAACCGGAGGCGGCTTTCCAGATACGGGTCACGCGAAACGGTGAACACGAATGTGTTACTATCGAGCCTTGTATTGCCCTCGGCCACCGACTATACTCGACCCTGGTCATCTTGACATCCGTAAGAAAGATCCGCCGATAGCAATCGCACGGTCGACGAATGAACGTGTCCAAGCGATAAAGGGAGGTTCCTTAATGCGAAGCGACGGTCAATTCATCGCTGTGCTGATGTTTGCGCTCTGCGCTGCCTTGGCGACCGTGACGCCGGCATTCTCCGAGCCGACGGATAGCGATTCGGTTGACCTTCGACCGGTCTTCGACCGCTGGGAACTGCCGCCGAGGGCCCAAGGCGGCCGGCCTACTTGTTCTGTGTTTACGATCATCGGCGCGATCGAGTATGCCCTGGCCGAGAAACAGCATCACGGGACCCGGCTGAGCGTTGAGTTCTTGAATTGGGCCTCGAACGCGAAAATCAGAAAGCCGGCCGACGGCGGTTTCTTTTCCGATCTGTGGAAAGGTTTTCGGTCGCACGGGGTTTGCCCAGAGGACGACATGTCGTACCTCGCGACTTTCGATCCCTCGCAGCAGCCATCCAGCGCGGCCCTGGAGCACGCCCGGCAGATCCAAGAGGCCGGACTGCGGTTGCACTGGATCAAGCGATGGAATCCTCACAAGGGCTTAACCGAAGAGCAATTCGTTGCCGTAAAGGAAACGTTGCGGCGGTGGCCGGTATGCGGCGGGTTCCTCTGGCCGAAGAACGCAAAATGGACCGACGGCGTGCTGCAGATGGCTCCGCGGCAAGGCGTCCGCGACGGACACAGTGTGTTGCTGGTCGGTTTCCGCGATGATCCCAAGCAGCCCGGCGGCGGCGTGTTCCTGGTGCGAAACTCGAAAACAGGGCACAGTGACGGGGCAATGAGTTATGAGTACGTGCGAGCCTATATGAACGACGCCGTATGGATCGACTACGACGGGGCCGAGTCGTCACGCTAGAGACACAGGTACTTCAGAGAATTGATCGGTCATTAACACGAAGGGAAATCTCATGCAAAAGTCTCGTAACAAATCACACTCGTACTTTCTTGGCATCGCAGCCTGCTTGGTTGCCGTCGGCACGGCATGGCCGGCCCTTGGGCAAGGCCTCGCGGGGCTGACCCGATGGGAAGAAGGCCGTAGCATGCGGGCCGGCTCGAACGTCTGGCTCGAAGACGCCCCGTACGCCGAAGCGAACAACATGGATCGTCCCGACCGGATCGAGGCGGGCGAGACCTACGTCATGGCCGACCTGAAAGGCCCCGGCGTGATCACCCACATCTGGATGACGTTCCTTCACGAACCGCACTTCTGGGTCCACGACGGGGCCGCGAACCATCAGGAGATGCTGATCCGCATCTACTGGGAAGGACGCGAGAAGCCCGACGTCGAGGTCCCCGTGGGCGATTTCTTCGCGAGTTGTTTCGGCAAGCGGATGGAGGTGATCAGCGTGCCGGTGATCGTCGAGGGCGGGGATTCCTACAACTGTTTCTGGCACATGCCCTTTCGCAAGTCGGCTCGGATCGAAATTGTCAATCAGAGCAAGAAGCCGATCCGGAAGCTGTACAACAACGTCGATTGGGTCAAGAAGAAATCGCTGCCGGAGAACACGATGAATTTCTGTGCCCAATACCGGCAGGAATACCCGGCTCAAAACGGCAAGGACTATCTCGTGCTCGATGCCGAGGGCAAAGGCTACTATGTGGGCACCGTCTACTCCGTGCGCACTCGCAGCCCGTCCTGGTTTGGCGAAGGGGACGAGAAGATCTACATCGACGGCGAGGCCAAGCCCTCGATTCGCGGCACGGGTACCGAAGATTACTTCCTCTCGGCCTGGGGCCTGGCGCGCCATGGCACGCCCTATTTCGGCGTCCCCTACCTGAACCAACCCGATGCCATCATCGGTCAGATGACGTGCAATTACCGTTGGCACATTCACGACCCGTTGGTGTTCAACACGGGAATCCGCATGACGTTCGAGACGTTCGGTTGGATGTCACCCGACGAGAACAAAGAGCACCGCCCTCACAGTTGGAACGAGCGAGAAGACGACTTCAGCAGCGTGGCCTATTGGTACCAGATGGGACCGACCAAGAAGTTCACCGAAATCCCCTCGGCCGAAGATCGCAAGCTCCCCAGCCTGGAACGGATCCTCGTATGGGGCAAGGAAGCGATCGATGCGACATTCCACGGGCCGGGAGAAGCGACGGTCCAAAAGGGCGCACGCTATATGCGGTCCGACGGCCAGTTGCTCTTCAAGCCCCAGTCGAAACAGGACGGCTGGATCGAGTTCTCTTTCGACGTGAAGGAAAAGGAACCTCTGCGGCTGATATTGGAACTCACCCGCTCGTACGACTACGGCGTCTGGCAGCCGATCCTCGACGGCGTGAAGCTGGGCGAGCCGATCGACCTGTATCGTCCTCAGCCGGATCTGTGGGAATTCCACCTCATGGATTTCTGGCCCGAGCCGGGCAACTACACGCTCCGCCTGGAATGTGTCGGCAAGAATCGCGAGTCGTCCGGCCACAACCTCGGCGTGAATTCCGTCCGGCTGCGCGAACGTCGCCCCCGAGTAAAGGCATTCGGCTACGACAAGGACAAGGACTGGCGAAAACAACAGGTCCTCTACGATTGAGCCTCACGGTTCGCCCAGATTCCGAAAAGGTTGCAAGAACGTACTCGCCGATTTATCATGAACCCCGTTACCGCAACGACATTCAACCCGTTTCCCTGAAGTTGAGAGGAGTAGTGCAATGAGACATGTCTTCCTTAGTGTCGCCGCCTTGGCGGTGGTGTCCTTTACGATCAGTACGGCCTCGGCACAGCCTCCCGAGGGCCGTTCCGAGCGGCCGGGTTTCGAATTTGGCGGCGCCCCGGAGTTCGACAGCCCGCCGGTGCCGAAAGACGAGGCGGAAAGGAAGGCCCTGGCGGCTCTCGATGAGATGACCAAAGGCAAGTGGTATCTCAACGTGACCACCCGAGAAGGTCGCGTGATGCGACAACTGACCGAGGCCCTCGGAGCCAAACGGGTCGTCGAGATCGGCACTTCCAGCGGCTATTCGACCATCTGGCTGGCGATGGGCGTGCGAGCGACCGGCGGGAAGGTTTTTACGCACGAGATCGATCCGGAAAAGGTCAAGATCGCGACGGCAAATTTCAAAAAGGCCGGCGTCGACGACCTGATCACGATTATCGAAGGCGACGCCCATGAGACGATCAAGCAGCACAAGGAGGCCCGCCGACCAGGGGTCGAGGAACCGATCGACGTGCTGTTCCTCGACGCCGAGAAGAAGGGCTACCTCGATTATCTCAACAAGCTGTTACCGCTGGTTCGCCCCGGCGGCCTGATCCTCGGCCACGACATGCATCGCCCGATGCCCGACCCACGCTACATCGAAGCCATCACCAAGAACCCGGACTTGGACACGTCGTTCATCATGATGGAGAGTTTCGGCATCAGCATGACGGTGAAGAAGCGATAGCCACGAACCGTGGAGATTGCCGTGATAGCACCAATGTTCAACATGTTGCGGACGCTGACCGTGGGCCTTCCCATGCTGCTCGGGCTTGCCGACGCTGCGGTTGCAGACAAACCGAAAACTTCGCAGAGGGAACTGTTTTCTTGCGACTTCAAAACCGAACTGTCCAAACAGTGGGCAATGGTCGGAGGAAAGTGGGAACTGCAAGACGGGTACCTCAAGCAGCTCGATCCCCGGCCGGCCGACCCGACCAAGGCGATCCTTGTCATCGGCGACAACAGCGACGAGGTGTCCCACGATGTGTCGGTGGTCGCCAAACTGCGACTGGATGCGTGGAAAGACGGCGAGTGGGCCCGGGCAGGGATCAGCGTCTGCTCCGACCCATCGAACGGACACGGATTGAATCTTGTGTTCCATCAGGGAAAACTCGCATTCATGCACGACTATGTGGTCTGGGGATCGAGTGTCGAGTTTCCCTACCAACCCGGCACGTGGTACTGGATGAAGCTGAGCAAGAAAGGCGGCGAGGTAAGAGGAAAGGCTTGGCGGGATCAAGACCCGGAGCCGACGGACTGGATGATCACCTGGAGAATCCCCGTTGCGGAAGTCACCGGCTATCCGGCCTTGGTCGGCGGATCGGGCGGGCCCGGCGACGATATCTGCACGGTCTCGTTTGCTCGCTGCGACGTGCTCCTTGGCGACGTCCCCTTCGGATACTACACGAAAAGGTCGACCTGGCACGAAACAATGACCGCCAGCCGAGCGGCGCTTGCCCGTCAGGAAGCGGCTTTGTCTGCCCCATTGCCTGCCCGGACCGGCGACTTGTTGCGCACTGGGCTCTGGAAATCGTTGCGTCGCGACTTCTCCGATCCCGCCTCGCTGCAAGAAATGGCAGCCGAGCAGCAGGATAAGATTTGGACCGAAGATTGGCCTTTCGACCGAGTGGACGTGTTGGCCCAGCGTTATGCCCACGCCACCGGAGCCGGATTGACGGAGCGAGCACGCGAGTTGGCCACGAATGCTCGGACGGCGGCAGACCTCGAGCCGATCCGCAAACTTTATCATCGCGCCAAGCAGATCGAGCAGACCTTGGCCGGATGGAACGATTCGCGCCCGAAGTCCCTGCGGCGGGCCGTGGAAGACTTGACGGCCACCTATGGCACCGAATACGCCAAGGGGCCGCAGTATCTGAAGCAAATCGCAAAGATAGAGAAGACCATCACCGACGCGCGGGCAACCACCGATGGGGCGGGGCCGTTCTTCGAGGCCGCAAAACTGTTCGAGGCGCTGCGATCCGAGGCCCTGTTGGCCAACCCGGTGTTGGATTTCGATCGACTGCTGGTGGTCAAGCGCAAGGACGCCCGGGCCTACCGGCCGATGCCTCGTTTCTCGCTACCACCGTTTTCGGCGGGGCCGGAGCATCTTCTCAACGGCTTGCCGCTGAACTACCAGGGCAACGGCATCCTGCGGACAATCCCCATCGACAACGAAATCGCCGTGCTCTCGCCGCCGCGACCCGATGGGCGACTCACCACACTGTTTCGGCCGGAGAAGTCCGTCTACGTCGGCGATATCAAACTGCACTTCGACGCCGACCGCGTGCTGTTCTCGTCGATCGGCAGCCACGACCGTTTTCAGATCTTCGAAGTCGGCACGGACGGCAAGAACCTTCGCCAGGTGACCCGCGGCGAGGAGCCCGACGTGGACAATTACGATTCGTGTTACCTGGCCGACGGTCGGATCCTGTTTGGCTCGTCCGCCTGTTTTCAGTCGGTCCCCTGTGAAAGACGGTATGACGAGGTGGCCAATCTCTGTGTGATGAACGCCGACGGCTCGGGCGTTCGACGGTTGTGCTTCGACCAGGACCACAACTTCTATCCCACCATGCTGGCCGACGGACGCGTGCTCTACACGCGCTGGGAATACACCGACATCGCCCACGCCTTCAGCGCCCGGCTGTTCACCATGAACCCCGACGGCACCGAGCAGCGGGCCTATTACGCCAGCAGCAGTTTCTGGCCGAATCGCATCTTCTACGCCAAGCCGATCCCCCATCACGCCACGAAGTTCGTGGGCATCATCACCGGCCATCATGGCACGGCCCGAGCCGGAGAGCTGCTCCTGTTCGACGTGGCCCGGGGCCGGCGTCAGGCGGAAGGCGTCGTGCAGCGTATCCCCGGCTACGGCAAGAAGGTGGAAGCCGTCCTGAAGGACCAGTTGGTCGATGCCTCCTGGCCGAAATTCCTCCACCCCTATCCGTTGAGTGACAAGTACTTCGTGGTTTCGTGTCAGCCGACGAGCCAGTCAAGTTGGGGAGTCTATCTGGTGGACGTGTTCGACAACATGCTCTTGCTGCACGAGGAAGAAGGCTGGCTGTTGTTCGAGCCCGTGCCGTTGCGTAAGACACCGCCTCCGAAGGTAATTCCCGATCGGGTCGACCCCGACTCCCGGGAAGCGACCGTCTACTTAAGCGACATCTATTCGGGCGAAGGACTTCAAGGCGTTCCGCGCGGCACGGTCAAGAAGCTTCGGCTTTTCACCTATCACTTCAACTACTTCGGCACCTCGGGCATCGAGGACTACATCGGCATGGACGGTCCGTGGGACGTGCGGCGAGTGCTGGGTACTGTGCCGGTGACCGAGGACGGTTCGGCTTACTTCGTCGTACCGGCCAACACGCCGATTGCCGTGCAGCCTTTGGACTCCGAGGGCAAGGCACTGCAATTGATGCGCAGTTGGTTTACGGCCATGCCGGGCGAAGCGGTGGCCTGCGTCGGTTGCCATGAAAATGTCAACCACACGCCACCCCGGCGGCCAGCTGGCACGCTGGCCGGCAAACCGTCGCGGATCGAGCCCTGGTATGGCCCCGTGCGCGGATTCAGTTGGGACCGTGAAGTACAGCCGGTTCTGGACAAGTACTGCGTGAGTTGCCACAACGGCCGTGAGCAAACCCCGGTGGATCTCCGCCGCGGCGAGCCCCAAAGAATGCCGCACTCGGATGCCGCTTTCCCACCGTCGTTCTATGCTTTGCGGCGGTTCGTACGCAGTCCCGGGCTGGAAGGCGACCCGCGCGTGCTGCCGGTGGCCGACTACCATGCGGACACCAGCCCGCTGGTGCGGATGCTGCGCAAGGGTCATCACAATGTTCGGCTGGACGAAGAGGCCTGGGATCGTTTGGTAACCTGGATGGACATGAATGCTCCTGCCTACGGCACGTGGCTGGAGATCCCCAGTGTGCGCGGTAATTCGATGGTAGAGTTGTGTCGTGATCGCCGGATCGAGTCATTACGACGCTACGGCGGGATTGACGAAGATCCCGAAGCGATCCCAGACATACCCCAAGAACCCGTGACTCCCGTGATGCCACCCGAGACAGCCCTGGAAAAGCCGATCCGGGTCGCCGGCTGGCCCTTCTCGGCCGAAGAGGCCAAGCAACGCCAGGCCAGCGCCGGCACCCGGACCGAAATGGAAATCGATCTTGGCGCGGGCGTCAAGATGCAATTGGCGTTGATTCCGCCCGGAGAATTCGTCATGGGTGGCTCGGCCGCGTATGCCGACGAACGGCCGCTGGGCAAAGCGACCATCGAGCGGCCTTTCTGGATCGGTAAGGTCGAAGTGACCAATGAGCAATATCGTCGCTTCAACTCTACGCACAACAGCGGCGTCGAATCCATGTTGTGGCTGAAGTGGAGCTGGGAGGATTACGTGAGCTTGGATCAGGCCGGCCAGCCCGTCTGCCGGGTCTCTTGGGACGAGGCCAACGCGTTTTGCCGTTGGCTGTCGCAACAAACCGGCCGAACGTTTATGCTGCCGAGCGAAGCACAATGGGAATGGGCCTGTCGGGCCGGTACCGACACGCCGCTGAGTTTCGGACCGCAAGGCGCCGACTCGGCATCCTTTGCCAATCTGGCCGACGCGGCGCTGCACAACTTCACGCAGTGGCCGAGGACAACGCCCTTTGGAAGGCTGGAGCGGGTCAGACAGTTCTATGCCGTGGATCCCGTGGACGACAAGCAGCGGGTCTCGGCTGCCGTGGGTTCCTATCGACCCAATCCCTGGGGCCTGCACGACATGCACGGCAATGTGAGCGAATGGACCCGCAGCGCCTATCTGCCGTATCCCTTCCGCGGAGACAACCCACGACACACGAGTCCCGAGATGCGCAAGGTCGTTCGCGGCGGCTCATGGTATGACCGGGCCGACTTGGCGCG
>SDBV01010051.1_pt1 | contig 12464 bp, 23 predicted proteins | sample 2277081 | NCBI WGS metagenome assembly SDBV01 (sample SAMN10402039, study PRJNA504765) | marine sediment metagenome | isolation source: marine sediment core GS10_PC15, 223 cmbsf | place: Arctic Ocean: Southern Knipovich Ridge | collected 2010 | reverse complement strand
TAATTGTATCCATTGTAGCTAAAGCTCAGTATCCTCTGGGAACAACGGTTCCAACAGTGGTAGGGCTACTCATCATAGCTATATGCCAATACACACTAGGACTCAAGATTTCAGCTGTGACTACAGGTGTTACTACTGCTTGTTGGGTGATTCTCATTTTCATATAGAGGAGAAGACTGATGATTGAATTTGATACTAAGCACATAGCTAAATCTGAATCTCTAACTAAAGCAGAGGTACCAGCATACCTTGCTTTCCTTCGGCATCAGATAGACCGGCATGACCATGAAGCTAGGAATGCAGATGCAATGCTAATTGAAACTCAAGTATCAGCAAGTTTGTGGAAGAGTGCTATAGCAAGACATCGAGATAAAGCTCTTGCTGCCTGCGAGTTGATTGCCACATTGAAGGAAAGGTTTCAAGTAGAGGAGATACGGTAATGCTCAAAGGTTTCATTTGCCCTGATGGGATAATAACTGAGATTGACCCATGCCTGTCTGTCTGTAGGATGGACACACGGTGCCTTACCCTGCCCACACTAAGGGCAATTAGCCTTGAACGAGAATGGGGCGGTATTCCTAGCACTACACAGTGTCTTAATGGCACCATGTATGAATTCCTCAAGTTGACCAAAGACTTCTGTGTTGACCCTGACTCCCGGATGTTTATGTTGCAAGGTACTAAACATCATGCAGAGCTTGAAGAGGTAGCGAAACAACTCGGTGTGCCTGCAGAAATAGCCTTATCAGGTGACCGGGATATCTTTGACTACATCGAGATTGAAGAAGGTGAGATTATCATCACTGACTACAAGTTGTGGGGGAGCTTCAAGGTGGCTAAGGCATTGGGCCTGGAAGTTACCGGGAAGAAGCCTGATCCTAGTGGGGCTGTGTACAAGACTAATAGCAAGTATGGGAGAATGGGTGATGCTAAACTTGTCCCGATCTGGGGTGCTAATCCCCTGAAGGTGGATAACCTCGATGCTGAGTTACAACTTAACCGGTATAGGGTAAAGCTCGCAGGTCTGGGGGTTAAGGTGGGTAGGTTGCAGCTTCAAGTAACGGTTAGGGATGGTGGTCTGTATATTGCTCACAACAGAGGAGTGTTCAGGAATGCCTACAAGATTGCAGTCAAAATACTTCCAGATGAAGATGTGCTTACCTTCTTCAAGTGGAAGACAGATCAACTACTCGATGCTCTAGCTAAGGATCAGTGGGATACACCTTGCACTGAGTATGAGTGCTGGGAGGGTATCAAGTGTGCCCGGTTCTGTGATGTGGCGGCTCACTGTCCCAAAGGTGTGTATATGCAGACTGTTAAAGAAGGGATGGAGGAGATCTAATGGACGTTCCTGACATAGACCAAACAGATTTCAAGAAATGGTTACACCTTGTCAAGCGTATAGTCTCCTGTGATGTGTCTAGGATTGAAGTGGAGATATACCTTGAGTACCTAACTGACAGAGGGTACAAGGTGGAGATTACAAAGGAGAAATAACTATGGCAAGACAAAGTATTATGAGTAAGAATATCCGGTACCACATCCGAGCAATACTCGACTTCCCTGCTGACGAGACTATCCACATTAATGATTACCTGGAACATCTACAAGAGGTAGGGTATGCATCGATAGTCGAAGTTGAACTTGTGGAATCCAATACACCGCTCCCCCGAATTGAGGGTAGAGAATTCATGGATGAGAAAAGATGAGAGAGAAGATTTTACTCGTTGGCGATTCAAATGTATCCAAGACATTCAGTCTGGTTAAGCTAGCTATCCAGTACCCTGATAGCAATGTGGTTATCCTCGACCCTGATGATGGAATAGCCAAAGTGCTGGATGAGATGGGGTTGGCGATTGATGATCTACCTAACCTGTCTATCATCCGGGTAACCCAGAATTGGGCAGCAATGATGGCTGCTTACAAGATGGCTAAGGGTGCATTGGGCGAGGGTGACTGGCTCTGTATGGATATGCTTGGCCGGTTCTGGGATTTAGCACAGGGATATTACTCCAATGAAGTCTTTGGTCATTCCCATGCTGAACACCTTCTCATGTTGAAGAAGCAGGCCAAGTCTACTGCATTCTCAGGATTTGATGGGTTGCAGGACTGGCCCCTTATCAAGAATATCCATAACACAGATTTGCTGGATGATGCTGTGCTGTATTCTCCTTTCAACATCATGTGTACTACTGCTACTACCAACTTCTCACCCAAGGACAAGGTGCCTACTGCAGGAACACTGGGTATGTATGCCCAGAAGTTTGGGGTTAAGCCGGAAGGAGAGAAGCATAATATATTCAGGTTTGATACCCAGGCATTTCTTCTCAGGGATGTGAAGAGGCCCAATAGATACTTCTTCCACATTGTGAGGGATAGAGGTAGGGCTAATGATGTGGATCAGGAGTATGAAATGACTGGGAAGGGATTCATGGAAGTTTATTCTGAACTGAGGGGACTGGAATGAAGACTGCAACTGGGAATCTTTGGACCTATTATGATGATGGTTATCTCATAGTCATACCTACAAATGGAACTGTCACAAAAAACGGTGAAGCTGTGATGGGTCGTGGTGTTGCATTGCAAGCTGTACAAAGATTTCCTATATTGTCCAATATATTAGGTTTGAGTCTTAGCAAGTATGGTAATAATGTCTATTTTAATTCTAACAGGCTCATAACTTTCCCCGTCAAGCATAACTGGTGGGAGAAAGCAGACATAAATCTTCTCCAACGTAGTGCCGAACAACTGCAAATGGAAGAAGAGTATAGTACTGAAGTGTATTTACCTCTGGTTGGATGTGGTAATGGAAAACTGCATAAAGAGCAGGTTCTACCTATACTCAAAAGTATACTAGATGACAGATTTACACTCGTGTGTATGGAGATACAACTTGCTAACAATCGATAGACGAGAAGACCAGCAACACCCTGAATTTGCCAATGGTCTAGTGTCTGCCCAGATACCTATCCGAGTAGACACCTTGGATGAGGCAGACTTTGCTTTCCTCAATTTGATGAGGGAGCCTATTGGTATTGAGAGGATGGCTATCAGTAATTATGTTCAGAAGTTAATGGATGGGGAGTTGGAAGCACAGTTGCGACGGTGTGCTGATTCCTACTTCACTACCTATGTACTCATCGAGGGGGTGTATACCCCAAGCAAGGGACGGTTAGCTATACACCGGTCAACACGCCGGGGATTTTATCCTAGCAAGACCTACGCCCGGATATCCTATGGGGTGGTCGTGTCGTCGCTTGTGCGGCTAGAGAGCATGGGTTTTAAGTTGATTCATAGTGCCAATCCCGATGCTACGATATATGTAATAGAATCCATCTATAATCACCACCAAAAACACGAAGATGACCACACCTTGTTCACCAAGCTACGACCCCCCAAGATACCGGTCAAACTATCGGCCAATCCGGCTGTGCCAAAGTTGCTAGCTCTATGTCCAAGACTAGGTGAGAAGGCAGCTATAAGACTCATCAACCAGTATGGTACCATCTGGGAGATCCTTCACCGTCCGGACAAAGAGCTTCTCGAAATTGAGGGATTTGGTAAGGTGGCTTTGGCCAGGTTGAAGGCTAGTGTGGGAGTAGAATGAAGAAAGAGGAGCATCCCAAGCACGCTATGCAATTGCTTATCCGCTTTCATCAGAATGGGTTAGCTGAACATAGGTATCAAATGAGTCCATCAGCTATAACTCTGACAGAAACAACGATTGAGCATCTGCAAGAGAAGTATGATGCTATGCCTGAAGATAAGTAGAATGAAGATACTCTGCTGGCTATTTGGGCATCCGTGGTCTAGATGGTTCTACCCGAAGTACATATCTGAGTACCAACTAGCTCACAGATACTGTCATCGATGTAGTAAGGTGGAGGATATATCAGTAGAATGAGTGTTCGACATTACATCAAACGTCTGAGAGAAGATGGGAATCTTCGATGCTACTCGTGCGGAGAATTTAAGACTCCTGAATCCTTCTACTCACACAGGAGTAAACTTTATGGAAGAGATTGTATCTGTAAGGATTGTAAATCCATACAAAGACAGAATCCAGTACATAAAAGATATCAAGCACTCTATTATCAGAATCATCGTGATGAGCTTCTTCCCAAACATAGGGTAAGTGCCTTACGCTCAAAGAGGAAGAAGAAGGAAAGGGTATCATGTGGATAATGTACAGCACCTCAATTAACAACACTGCCAAGATAGGGGTAGTGCTACAGAAAGGCTTTGAGCCTTTCGCTGTATCAGGTGACCACCCCGAGACTATCTGGTTCAAGAAAGAAGTAGAAGAGAAGGATGTGATTCGTGAGATTCCTAACGAACGACCTGAGTCTTAGCAGAGATGAGTGCCTAGCTCTTCTCGTGCAACCCAAGACTCACATAGCCTTGGACATCGAGACAGTTAGTCTGGATAATGTACTGATCCTTGGGATAGGGATAGCACTGTCTCCAGATCAGGGGTTCTACTTCTTCAATAACAATGACGAGATTTTCCCTGAGATATTTGCTAGTACAGATGTGGTGATAACTCATAATGGGAAGTTCGATATCTATGTTATGCGGGAACGTGGGTTTCGGATTGCAGACTACGAAGATACCAAGATGCTAGCCTACTCGGCTGGGATACTGGAGAATAGTCTGGCCCAATTGTCAGAGTCTATCTTGCATCGTCCATGCCCTAGTGTCACGGATCAGTGGAGGAAACCTAATCAGGGGAATATAGCTATCGATCACAGAAAGATGGGTGGGATATGTATAACCCACGCTTGTAACACATTCGGTCTGTGGAATACACTCCCAAAGACTCAGCTATACTCCGAAATTGATAAGCCAAGTGTTGAACTGGTTATTGAGATGGAGAAGTGGGGATTACTGATTGAGCAATTTGTTCTGACACAAGTGGAACAACAGACTATGGAGCAGGTTCTTCCATTGGAGAAGGAGTTGTTGGAGGAGTTAGGGATTGAGAATCTGGGTTCCAACCCCCAAGTTGCCGAAGCTCTGAATAGACTGGGTATTGTGGGTACTAGGAAGACTAAGAGTGCTAAGGATTCGGTGAGTAGTGAGTCTTTGAAACCCCTGAATTTGCCATTGACCAATAGGATACTCAAGTTCCGGAGTCTGATGAAGACACTTTCTACTTATGTCCCTGCTATGCGAAACAAGGTAGACCATAACGGCAGACTCCATACAAGTTTCGGTCTAACGAGTACAGGTCGTTGGAATTCCAGTAAGCCCAATCTGCAGAATCTCACAAGAAATGACAAGTTCACTGTCGAGGAAAACTAGTGACAACTAAGACACTTCGATCCTGCATTGTATCCGAGAAGGACTATACCTTCCTATCCATAGATGCTTCTCAGATTGAGCTACGGGTACTGGCCATCCTATCCCAAGACCCACAACTCCTATCTGATCTAGCTACAGGTGATTTACATACTGCTACCATGCTCCGAATGTGGGGGGATATCCAAGACCCTGAATTGCGGAAGAAGAAAAGGTATGAAGCCAAGACTGGGAATTTTGCCTTAGTGTATGGAGCAGATGAATTCACCCTTGCCCGGATATTGGAGTGTGAAATCTGGGAAGCAGAAGAATTCATGGCTGATCACCGGGCTGCTTATCCAAGGTTGTACGAATGGATGGAAGAGGTCAAGACTCAAGCAGCTATCGATGGCTATGTCATCAACATCTTTGGTAGAATCAGACCTATTCCTGAACTTAAATCTGGTAACTGGAAGATAAGGGAGAAAGCTGAGAGGGAGACAGTCAATACTGTTGTTCAGGGGACTGCAGTGGATATCGTCAAGAAGATGATGCTGTACCTCCGAAGATTGTTTGTTCCTGAGATACGACTGGTCTTACAAGTTCACGATGAAATAGTCTGGGAAGTTCCGGATGTTTTACTTCTCGGAGCTATTCAAGGAGCTAGTGAACTGGATAACCTGTTTCCGGACTACCCTTGTTCCATAGAGTATGGGAAATCTTATGGGGAGATGGAGAAATACGGATGAATACAATAGAAGAGAGGCGCAAGGAAATACGGGATGGCTTGGCGCAGACCTTGTATGTACGGGGAATGGCCCCTAAGTTATTGTTTGGAGAACTCATAACCCATTGGGACGACCTTACTCATGCCCAGAGAGATACGTGGTTGCCTGAAGCTGATGTCATTTTGTCCTATCTTGATGATGAGGGATGTGTTATTGAAACAGACGAACGAGGTACGTGCCATGAGTGTGGTATCCGTTCGCCTTATATCACCATATCCCTAACGGAGAAATAATTGGGTGAGTATATCCATACTAGAGGTACTCCATCCTGTCCTATGTTTGGAACAGGGTTAAGTTGCGGGATGGAGTTAGAAATCTTTTGCCTGGATTGTCCAGACAGACCGGAGGGGTACAATGGGTGGTATCGTAGGACCATGGCCCGGAATACCTCCCCGGAAACCAGACGGACAGTTGGGAAGGGTCAATATCATCAATGAACAAGGTAGGGTTATTCAACAGTTCATAGGTAACAGAAAAGATAGGAGGAAATTTCTGCAAGATGTACAACGTAATCAAAGGCGATTGTCTCGAAGGGCTACTGGCAACACCGGATGAGGTAGCTGATCTCATCCTAATCGATGCTCCGTACTTCAATTATAAAACCAGTCACCGGAAAGATAAGGAAGATAAGCTATCCCAATCTCTTGTTCAGCAGACTCAGGAAGATCAGTTACGGACTGTGCAAGAGTGCATTCGGGTATTGAAGACTGGTTGTGCCTTCTTCTACTTCACCAACTGGCAGGAAGCATGGTGGTTTCAAGCCAGGTTCCATACCTTTCTGAGAAATGAAATCATCTGGGACAAGGGAAACTGGACGGCTGGAGATCTGACCGGTAGTCTAGGAAATAAGTATGAAGTTGCTTTTCTCGGGACTAAAGGTAAGGGGTGGAAGGTCCGGGGTCCACGGATACATGACATCTGGGGAGAGAATAATTCCTTGCCCAGAATGGGTACTAACCGTATCCATGCTACAGAGAAGCCAGTTGATCTCTATCAGAAATGTATCGAGATAGCTACTGATCCGGGAGCTTTTATCATCGATCCATACGGAGGTTCTGGAAGTAGCTGTGAAGCTGCAGTTCGTATGGGCCGGGATATTCTGGTGTGGGAGATTGATCCGGAATATCATGCAAGGATTCTTACCCGAATGGAGAGAGTACCTAATGGAACAACCCACTAAACAGGAGATTGCCGAGGGTCATATGAGGCTGGCACTTCTAGGCATACTCCAGCCCTTCGATAGCTACGGACAGGGGGTGTTTATCCCAGAAGCCATCAACGCCATCATCGCAGAGTTCAAGCGTTGGGGCAAGGATATGGAGAGGACTGATGAGCATTGAAGAAATGGAAAGCCGCCGAGTGGACGGGAATGACATCTTGCGTGAGCTAGTAGCAACAAAACGGAAAGCGTGGACGGCGTACCTAGTAGCTCAGATGGCTGTGGTTAAGGCTGTGTACGGCGAAAGGACCGGTACCCCAGGGCTGACTGACACCACCACGACGGAGGCTGAGAAGTGAACAGACAGCAGCGGATCAAACTCTGGTACTTTCACAACTCTCACGAACTCATGGGCTTTTGCTTAGTCGGTCTGCCGATGATGGCAGTTGCAGTGATAGCCGTTGTAGCCCTGATAAGCTGGGCATCGGAATGACCCACAATCCTGACGGAGCAAGGAGAGAGTGATGTTGACAGATAAGCAAAAGAGAGAAGCCTACGTTGACTGGAGGCTGCAAAACGGTCACCCAGATAACTACTACATTGACGACCCGACAGAGATATTGCTTCCAGTTCAAGACAAGCTCTCCAGAGAAGACGAGCGCAAGAAGTTCGCTGAGTGGCTAGGTGAACAAACCAACAGCGCACTTGCTAGCCGGTCAGTGGCACAGTACACCGAGGGGGCAGTCAAGTTACTCCTGAAAGGCCAAGCCCCATGGGAAGGCAAACCTCTGGAGGGGAGCGATGGATAGATTGCTGACATTCAAGGAGTTCAAGGAATACTACGACAGCAGAGAGTGGAAGCCTGTTGTGAAAGCCCAAGACACCAAGACCCTCAAGGCCGTGGCTGAGTGGTGGGATGAAACTTGCGATGATAAGAGCCACCCTCCATCTGCTGCTGGAACTCGGAGAGGACGCTGCATTTGGTGTCAAGATGTATTTATCCTTGCTCTCCGCAAAGGCCAAATGCCTGACCCAGACGGAAGGTAGTGGGATGAAGATAAGTAGAGTTTGGGCGATGCCGTCAAAGTGGACGTTCACTGTCAAGCCTATCGCAGAACTGTTAGGGCGGTATGTTGGCGACGGGCAAGGGTGGGCCGACCCCTTCGCAGGTGAGAATAGCCCCGCAGAATTGACCAACGATATTGAGGGACGGGGCGCACGCTATCAGATGGACGCGCTTGAGTTCCTGAAAGACCGGACGTTCGTCACTGGCGTTATCTTCGACCCGCCGTACAGCGTAGAGCAATGCCTCAGACGGTACACCCCAAAGTTCAAGGGCACAGCGGGTAGGGCCGAGTATTGGGCTAGGTGCAAGGATGAGATAGCACGCATTGTTCAGCCTGGTGGTCTCACCATCTCATTCTGTTGGGACAGCACCGGCATCGGCAAGAAGCGTGGTTTTGAGATTGAGGAGATTCTACTGGTGTGTCATGGAGCCTGCCACAACGATACTATCGTGACGGTCGAACGTCATGTGAAATCGGTATTGGTAGCCCCAAAGCCCAACGACATCATCGGGGAGAAGGAATGATGGGACACGAACTTAAAGAGGGAATGCCCTCCAAATGCACCGAGACTTCATGCGCGTGGCACCCTGAAGAGAAGTGCACCTTCTGGGATGGTGAAGATTGCCATTGGGGCTTCCACAAGGCCAAGATACTGATGCCGCCTGACCTAGTAGAATAGCCTGAGACCCAGGACAGCAGCAGGGGGATTGAAATGGGAAGCACAGTTACAGAACAGAGTTGCTACACCTGTACACATCAGATGGTGTGCCACCTCTACGAGATTATCAGGGCAAACAATGAACTCGAACGATGGCCGCGCAAGATCATGTTTCTGATGTCGCCCGCGAATATCGGGTCTGTTTGCCAGTATCACCAGAAGCAAAGGGCTAAGAAGGTGACACCATGACTGACCTACAGGAACGGCAGGATATTGGGGTAACCTAGGTGCCACCTTCTCCCGTTAGATAGCCTTATCGTGGCTTGTGTGGCTTCATAGTCTTGGTATTCTGGGGATTATAGGTGTCTGGATGCTAACAGGGGTAGTTCTACTCCAAAGTGATCTTCTTGAGGCATATCGTAAAAGGTGTGTCCACCGGAAGCAACGACACGGAAACTGGAGACAGATTGTTATTGATTGCGGGATGATGTGTATCTTCCCCGTCGATGGATTACCATGTGGTGTAGTAGATGATCTCCAATTCCATGAAAGATTCGGGGAAGCTAGGGATGGTCGTATGCAGCAACGTGTTCTTCTATGCCCTAACCACCATGACGAGGCACATGATAGACAGTATAATATGCAACCAACAGACAACCACCATACATCCGTAGTCACCAACGACATCTGTTTTGAACAGCATTGGTATGGCGTTCAAGGCTGGGCAGAGAAGTTCGATATAGACCTCTCTCGATTCGGTAGTCTCTGGGATATCTCCGAAGCTCAGGGTCTACTCAAACTGGGCTGAGTGTGACTGGTACATATTATACTCGGGTTTCAGACCCAACATTACCAGCATCTCATTGATCTTGGCCTGCCCCGAGGCAAGATACCTACCAGAAAGATCAAGATAGTTTCTGGAATTTGTACTGTATATTTCAGCCTGTACGGACCAGCTAGTGACTTCAGCTATTCTCTGTGATGCCTCAGACACAAATGTCTTACCAATATCAGTCCATCCAGCAGCTTCCTCAATATAGCTTCGGAGACTACCAAGTCTAACCGTAGCTTCTTCAACTAGACTACGGTATAGAGCTAACGACGTCTGGGCATAGGTGGCATAGTTCTCGGGTACACGATCTGCATCTGTGGTTACCGTGAGGAATGCATCACCATCATCAAGGTACTGCTTGGCCGAGGGGTTAGTACCCCCAGTGACATAAGTGCTATGCTCATCCAAGGCTGCATAAATTCTGGTTCGGAGATTGGCTATGTCATCAGTGATATTAGCCAGCACATCCTCTGCATTGTCGGTGGTATCATTAGTCTCAAGGTATAGAGCTACCTTGTCTAGCGCAGAGGCTATGGCAGCTAATGGGGTAGCCATCGAATCTGCAGCCGCGTTAGCAAGATCGATCTCATCCTTTGCAGCTATCGTGTACAATTCTGCTTTGAAGATAAGAGCTTGACCCGCTGAACCCACGATTATTGCGGTGTCTAGACTAGGGGGATAGTCCCCTGCCGAAGCACCCGGAGCAGCCCATACCGTGCGATAGATAAACCGGATGATCTCATTGGTAGTAAGGATGGTATCACCTTTGAAGATCACATAGTTCTCGAAGATGTCGTTAGCTGTGATATAGCTGGGAGGAGATTCCCCGGCAGGGTACTCAATTCTATCAATCCTGGTATAGTCGGAAAGAAAACCTGAGATATCCAGCATCTGGGGATCAAGGTCATAGGCAATGGTGTAGGTAGTATCGGGTAGACCTGAATCTTTCTCGGTAACCACACCTGTTAAATGGTTGACAGTATAATGCACATTCTCCTTCTTGCCTGGAATCTTCAGAGTGTTCTTCCTAATAGGCTTGAAGGATGTGGTCCCGGTATTGGTAGTGATAGTCAAGGTCTCGCCAGTGATCTCACGGGCAAGAACATTCTCGATGATAGCTATCTTGGGAATCATCCGGGACATTAAGGCTACCGATTTAGTCACAGCCCTTGTTAGTTCTGTGTCCGAATGGATGGGAGTACCTGTAGGGTCTTGAAGCTCAATCCTCAAAGCTACAATCATCTGAGCAATTGTCATTCCCATGCTATTCTCTCACTACTTTCTTGTCTGTACTAGATGCAAGTGATTTCAGCATATCCAATGCACCCTGATTCTTTAGAGCTTGATTGATTAGGTTTTGCTGTATTTGCTGGAGTCTCTGCTGTTCAGCTTGTACCCTGCCTAGTTCCTCACCAATTCTCTGTGCTTCTTCCTTGAGCTTTGCTTCCTGTTCCTCGATGTTAATTTCCACTTGGATACCTCCAATGCTAATCTATCAGCTTCTTGCTTGACTTTCCGCTTCCTCTGCCTTGAGCCTAGCCTTTATCTGCTCATCATCCTCAACCAACCAATCACCGGGTAGTGGCCCCTCGGAGCCCACATTGGCAGCTATCTTATCAGGATGGTGGTATTCTAGCTCTTTTAGGACAAACTCCTTACCTTCCGGAAATACTGCCACCATCTTTACCGAACCCGGATGGTCTTTCTTGAGTACCAGTTTTGCTATCGTACCCGATGGCTTAGTAAATATCGGAGCATCTAGTGGTGTAGTCTCTTGGGCAAATATATCTACTGTACCATCTTGGAAAACTACCGCCATATCTGTGAGGGTACCACCGTCTACTATTGCATACATCCTAGCTTCATTGGCGGCACCAGCACCAGGAGCAACTCGTTCAAGGAAAGTAAGATATTGTCCTGATACATCCAAAGCACCACTAAGAAGCAAGCCAGTTACAGTGCTATTTTGGAACTGCCATTCAGCAGTGGCTAACCTCCCAGTTAAAATCAATCTTAATGTGTCAGTAAAACTAGGGGTTACCCCAGGAGTATAAAGTGTGAAGGCTATATTGTTATTTTGCCTCTTAGCACGTATACCAATGCTTGTCGTGATGTTGCCAAAAAGACCCACAAGTGTCAGGTCGGCAATACCTGTAACGTTATGCCCATTCCAAGCGAAAGGGGCAGCAGCCTGCCCACTCAAATCTGCTAAAATAGTGGCCGGTGTTTTCCACTCAGGGTTATCGGCACCCATCGCCAAGATTGTATTGTCAGAACCCTTGGCTAATCTTGTTGAGACAGTGGCGTTCCTGAACATTATATCGCCACGAGTAGTAAGAGGCGATATGTCCGCCAGCGTCTCGGAGATACTTCTTCCCTCAAGACCAGCAGCAGTCCATCTGCCGTATTCACCACTGGCAGGCGCACCAGCAGCAGGCCCATCAACAGTGACTAAAGCATTGTCGGTAATTGCCTGAGGGTGGCTAGTTATCGCATTGCCGTTGGCATTTAGGGCTCCACTCAGCACTATGCCTGTAATCGTGCTATTTACCAATGACCATACCGCAGTATCAACACCGCCGCTCAAGGCTAATCTTGGTCTCAGGATATCGGAGGTGTCCTTTGACATAATGAGCCAAGCTGTGCCAGCATTTGCAGCGGTTAACGTAGCCGAGAAGGT
>SDBV01010050.1_pt1 | contig 12465 bp, 14 predicted proteins | sample 2277081 | NCBI WGS metagenome assembly SDBV01 (sample SAMN10402039, study PRJNA504765) | marine sediment metagenome | isolation source: marine sediment core GS10_PC15, 223 cmbsf | place: Arctic Ocean: Southern Knipovich Ridge | collected 2010 | reverse complement strand
CCCCGCAAAAACACTGCTGGCTTGTCCAGCAGTGCGAAGTGGATTTCCCCGCAAAAACACTGCTGGACAAGCCAGCAGTGGCACCCATTGGAAGCCAATAAGCAATTTCAAAACACGTTCTAAAGGCGGTGCTTGTTGAGTTGCATCACCGGAGTCAGTTGGCGGGCTGCTTCACGGCGGCGTCGGAGATCTTCACCAGCGCCCGATAGAAATCGTCGTAGACCTCGACAATGGCCAGTGCCAACTGGCGCTCCTTTCCCTTCCGCCAATGGCCGGGGGTGAGGCGATGGAACTCTTTGCTGGCTTCCACTTCGGCGTCACTCAAGAGCTCGCCGCGGAGATCGTCGAGAATGTCGGCCGGGTCGTCCACGCTTTCGCCGCTGAGCAGTTGCCAGTACAAGCGAAAGGGGGTGGTGAAGAAGCTGGTCCCGATGCGGCCCAGTTCGTTTTGGATGAGAAACGTGAAATCGAAGTGTTGCGGTGCGTGGGCATAGAAATACAGCCGCCCCTTCATCAGGCGGCTGAACTTGGCGTTGTCGAAAATCTGTAATGCCGGATCTATATCGACTTGGGCAAGGGCCTTCTTCCAGGCGGCGATATCCACGCCCGCCTCCTTGGGCTCCAGCGTGATCTCTTCACGCAGCGCTTCGGAGATCGCCACCAGGGCCTCTTCCAGCATGTCTTCCAATTCGGTGACGTGCGGCTCTTGATACCATTTCGGCGATTCATAGTTGTCGTGGAGTATCTCCCAGAGCGTGTCCCAACATCGCAGCCGGGGAAACATCTCGGTGGCGGCTTCAAGGGATTCGTGCTTGCCGACCAGATGCCGCTTCTGCAGGATGATCGTGGCCGAGTGTACCGGCGGCGTGAAGTAATGCATCAGCCGGCTGTGTAGCGGATACTTGTTGGCATGGATCCCCAGATTAATCGCCGGGTCGATCTGGCGGTCGTAGCGCCCGAAGTAGAGGCAGAACTTCTTTAAGTGAAAGTATTCGTCTTTATAGTCCCAAGGCCGTGCCGCCAGCTTTCCCAGAGCCGCCTGCAGTTTGTGCGGCTCTTGGCTGTGGTAAAACGACCACTGCTGGTACTCGGGATAGTAGAACCTTTCGGAGGCGAGTTCCCACCAAGTGACGTTGATCCCGGGCAAGTGTTCCAGGTTTCGGGCCCAGGCGGGATATTTACGGCAGAGCATGAGGTGCGCATCTCCGATGGCCGTGGACATGCGGCACCAGTCGTCCGCCGTCATGTCGTCGGCCAGGATGAAGCGCGTATCGAAGTCGCTCATGCCCGGCATAAGATCGCGGAACGTCCACTTCCCGCCGATGCCCTCGATCTTGTCGAAGCGATGGCGGCACTGGTTATAGTAGGCCTGGATAAAGGAATTGAAGTCGTTTTCCGGCTGGGGGGCGAATCTCATGCCAAGGTTTTCTTTATGAGGAGCACTTTTTTACGGTTTTCGGTCGAAGTACCTACGCTTCGGCAGGCGATAGGGGAACATCGGCGCCAGGTCCATTCCCGGCGGGTTGTACCATACGATCTCCGGCTCGCAGTAGGACACCGAGCCGTGGCTGGGCGGTGCGGCGGTGGGGTCCGATACATACTGGTTCCGGGACCAAATTCCCGTCATGCGAAAACTTATCCCCGAGGCAAGGTAGTCCTTGAAGTAATCGATCAAAGGGGGCGGTCCCTGGGGCATGCCCTCGCCGGCGACGACCCAGTCGTGGAAGGTTTTGCCCCGGTGCGAGCGCTGGGCAAGATCGATAGCCGAAAGCGGTTTGCCGTCGACGTAGTGCACATCGTAGTTGGGATCGTGCAGTACCCATTGTTTCAGCCGCGCATCCCAAATCTCGGCCATGAAGTGCCCGGTCGGCTTGTCGTGCTCCTCGGCGATGACAACGCAACGAGCCCCATGGCCCAGGGCCGCCGCCAAGGCCGTAAACAACGCTGCAAAATGAACGCACATGCAGATCGTGCCCTCGCGGCCTTGCCCACGGTTATTCTTGCCCCAATCGAGGATGGTCCATGGATCCCAGGGCGTGTAGATCGGTCCTTTGGTTGTGTGAGCCCAGGATTTAGCCACCCAGGTCCGCAAGGCGAGTATTTGCTCCCACGGGTCGGTCATGTTTCGAATCGACTCGGGCAGCAATTCCAGCGACTCCTTGACGCGGGGATGCGAGGGGTCTTCATACACGATCGGCGGCCCGGCCGGATCGCGCAGTTGCTCGCCGTGACTCCGCAAGCGAATCACGTATTCGCCGCGCAGAACGTTATTAAAGCCCATGTCGTGGTTGCGCCAGCTCTTGCCGCGGTCGCCGCTGAGAAAGCTTTGCGGGTGGCGATGACCGGGCTCGATGGCCAGCATCCAGGAGTTCATGGCCGGTGCCGCCGAGCGAAGCTCGACACGGTTCGTCCCCTCCCGCAGTCGGCCGGCGGGCACCTCCACGCGAGACCAAAGCATATAGGGAGTGAGCCGGTCGTGGGGTTCGATCCGGCTCAGGCGTTTGCCGTTAAGAAACACATCCAAGGGCGTGCGGTTGTCCTTGTACATCTGTAGCATAATCCAAATGTCGGCCTTGGCCGCGGCGGCCGCGGCGGGAAGTTGCAATTGTTTCCGCGCCCACCGCCACCGCGAGATCTCTTCGTTGTTGAAGAGAAGCAAGCGGCCTCGTTCGCTCAGGAAAAGCGGTGTCGCCTGCGGCCCTTGGGCGGCCGTGCCGTCGGCGGCCAGCGACGCTAACGAGCCCGCGGGGACGGCCCCTTGCAGGAACCCGCGACGATCAACAGCGGAAATAGGTTGCCGGGAATGCATTATGTGTCTCCTCGCTTGATTTGCACGATATCGTTTCTCCTCGATGTTATTGGCGGTTAAATCACATTCATCACCAATCACTGAAAGCTTACCTCCACCCAGTTTTGCTGCCGCGATGACTCGAAGATCTTTTCCAGGACCTGTGTGGCCTTGATGCCGTCGGCGCCGCTGAAGCGGGGCGGACGGTCTTCGATGATCGCGCGGGCGAAATCGTCGATGAGCGGGTAGTGCAGATTCTCGGGGTTGGCGACCTGGCGGTGTTCGATGTCGCGTCCCACGGTAATCACCGCCTCGGCTACACGGCACATCTCGGCGGCGTCGGCCGTGTTCAGGGCCATCGGCTTTTCGACCAGCACGTCCTTGCCCGCCTTCATGGCCGCGATGGCGTGGGCCGCGTGCAAATGCACGGGGGTGGAAATATAGACGGCGTCCACCGTCTCATCGGCCAACATCGGCGTAATGTGGGAGAAGACCTTCCGGGGCGCCAGAGCTTCGATTTCCGCCCGGCGGGCTTGCGGGTCGATCTCGACGCAGGCGTATAGGCGGCTGTGCGGTTGGTCGAGGATTGCGGCGCCTGCCCGCTTGCGGACAATATCGCCGACCCCGACGATAGCCCAATTTACCGTGTTGCGACTCATGCTCCGTTTCCACCCTTTCCGGCCTCCGCCAGCGACTGCTTGATTGCCCAGGCGATGTACTTGCAGTCCTCTTCGGACGTGTGGGGAAAGATCGGCAAACTGAAAACCTGGCGGCATGCCTCGGCGGCGATGGGGCAGTTGGCCGAGGCTTCACTGTAGCCCAACTCGGCGACCCCTTCCCAACTCCATACGGCCGGATAATGATCGCCGCAGCCCACCCCATACTTGCCCTTGAGAATATCGAGGAACGCCGTGCGGCCGAAGCCGACTTTGCTCGTGTCCAGCCGGGCGACGTACACGTGGCAGGCATGGCCGGGGGCGATGCCGGCCGGGCGAATGATCTCCTACACCCTCCAAGGCCCGGTCCATATGCCCGCATGCTTCCAGCCGAGAGGCTACAACGCGGTCGATCTTGACCAGTCCCGCGAAATGGACGGGGATGACGGCCTTGGTCTTGTCGCTGATCCGCCGGCAAACGTCCTCCGGATCGAGGCAAAGGGTGCGGGGATCGATGTCGGCGAATACGACGCGGGCGCCTTGAGCCATGGCGCAGGTGGCGGTGCAGACAAACGTCAAGGGGGTCGTAATCACCTCGTCGCCCGGGCCAATACCCAACGCCATCATGCACAGATCGAGCGCCGTTCCGCAACTGTTCACCCCCACCGCTTTCTTGGCGCCCTCGTGCCGGCACAGGGCCTCGTGGAACTGGTTCTCCTCGGGCAAGGGAAAGAAGTCGCCTCCCGGCTCGGCCGCCGCGCGAACGGTCCTCATCACGGCCTCGATGTCATCCTCCCCGTAGACCCCGCCCATGGCCCCGAAGGGGATAGAGCGAATGGCGAATTCCTTGTTCTCAATTGACACGGTTGTCGGCATTCCTTTACTATAATGGCCATTGCCCCAAGGGTGATAATTACATTTTGGCTGGAGTTGTTGGTGTTGTCAAGACACCGTCAAACCATGCCGTTCCCGTCGAACCGGGCTTGGCGGAGAGCACGACTCGGCACCAATAGACGTACTCGTACAGCGGCGGAGTCGTTATCTTTACCAGTGTCCAATCGTTCGTTCCGGCCAGCGGTTTGGATTCGGTTCGATCGACGAAACCCATGTCGCCGCTCCAGGACAGCGACACGGTGGCGCCTTCTTCAAGCCCGGCAAGCACCGTGCCCGCCTGGGGCGATTGCGGATAGGGAAGCCGCGGGCTCGTCGCCGGCAACGGAAGCAACTCACCCGGCGGTTTGCTCAGCGTCAGGGTGTCGATGACCCGGTCGTCGTTATCGATAGCGCGCACGCGGCACTCGCCGGGCGCCACGTGGGTCAGGAGGAAATGGTTGGCCGATTTGTTCATGGCCGAGCACGGGTGAATGTGGTCCCAGAATTGGCTAGGTGGCAAACTCATGTCATAACCCCCGCCGCCGTGCGAAAAACGGCCCCCTCGGAAACGACCGATGAGCCGTCGCCGCCCAGCGAGCGGACACGATAGGAATATGTCCACTGCTCGTCCAAGCCCTCGAGTGTCACGGCATGGACCGTGACCGCACGAGCATCCTCGCCGCGATCCGCATAGGTCGGCTGGGGTCTTCCCACATAGGCGCTCCAGCCCAACTCCTTGTCCCGCTCATATTCCACAACCGAGGTTCCCGGCTTATCCGTCTGCCACATGATTGTCATCGAATTTTTTGTGGCGTTCTGCAAATAGGGCCCACAAGTGATTTGCATGTTTTGCTCCTCCTTTCCGATTTTCGCAAAAACAAGGACGGCCACGAGGATCGGAGCCGCTAGTATGCCCAGCAGCACAATTTTTCTCTTCATCGTACACCTCGATCATCAGGTTTAGCCTATCGCGAATTGCGGGCCAACAGCCGCGGCAAGACTATCAGGACGCATCCCACCACAAACAACGCCGCACCCACCACCAGGCTCACCATACCCTCGCGCAAAGGGACAAAAGCGATCACCACGATCCCCAACAGGGCCCCCAAGGCAGCCACGGCAAAGCCCACGATCGTGGCGGGCGAGACTCCGGACCCTTGCGTCGATGCATCTTGCGGAGCCGACTCCTCGACACCCTTTACACGGTCGAGGAAACGAGCGACTTTCCCACGCTCCTCCGCCGAGCCGGGCCAAATAAAACTTCCCAAGACCAGCCCGCCGATGGTCGACATTATGCTGATCAGCATGAACGAGGTCTCGGAGATGGATTGGATTGCAATCGACCAACCGGACAAGGCTTGGGCGGCCGGGTTCAATGCGCTGAGAATATAAATCCCGAAGAAGCGGGCTACGAAACTGACGCCGATTCCGGCGAGCATTCCGCAGATGGCTCCCCCGTTGGAGAGCCTGCGGAAGAGCAGCCCGGCCAACACCGGGATCGTGGTCGAAGGCCCTAGAAAGACGAAGATGATAATCATCTTGTCGAATATCAGCAATTGCTTGCCGAACATGTCCATCAAAAGCGCGATCCCCACGGTCGTCAGACCCACGGCCAGCGTCAACAGCCGGCCGACAAAAACGTAATGGCGATCGGGGCCCGAGGGCCTGATCAGTCGCTTATAGACGTCGGTGGTCAACACCGAAGCCACGGCGTTGTAGTCGCTCGATAGCGACGACATGGTCGCCGAAAAGATCGCGGCGATCAGCAGCCCCAACATTCCCACCGGCAAGAGTTCCCGGCACAATAGCCCGTAGATGCGGTCCGGATCTTCCACACCCGGTAAATATACCGTGGCGGCCATGGCCGGGAACAATATAAGCGGAGCAACGATGATGTTCAGCCCGGCCGCCAGATAGCACACCTTGCGCGCGTCGACGTCGGTGGGCACGGCATAGAACCGCTGCACGAGCGACCACCTCGTACAAAAGCCAAGCAGGCACATGAAAGCCATAATAATCAGATAGGCACCCGTATGCTTTCCTCCGGTGAAGGAAAAGAAGTCCGCGGGCGCGCTTTCAACAAAGGCACTTATTCCGCCAACCGCTTGAAACGACAATGGGACGAGGACGCACACCGCCGCCAGCATAACCACGAACTGTACCATGTCGGTAACCAGTACGGCCCACAGTCCACCCAGCAAGGTGTAGGTGAGCATGATCATACCGCAGCAAAGAATCGCCTGTTTGGCGGGGAAGCCCAGCGAAGCGGAAACAACCGTGCCGATGGCCACGATCTTTAAGGCGTCGTCCAAAACGATAAGCACGCTTCCCAGCCAGGAAAGGCTCTGACGCATCGTGGGGCCGAAGCGTTCCTCGATGAACTCCATGGGACTGGTCGTAGCCACGCGGTGCCAGCGCACGGCCACTATGTGGGCCGTAATGATGATGCCCACCCCCCCCCAACCACCAGATCGTCACCGGAACCAGTCCGTGCTTGTAGGCCAGCGCCGAATGGGCCACGAAGGCAAAAGCGCTGAAGGAACTCATCCAGTAGGAGACGCTCGATAGCCACCAAGGCACCTGCCTGCCGCCCGCGAAATAGTCTTTGACGTCGCGCATCCGCCCGGCGAAATATATCCCCACGGCCAGCATCACCAGGAAAAATCCGGCGATAATCGCATAATCGGCCACAATCAGTGGATTGGCGGATTCACTCATGTTAGCGTGGCCTCTGCTCGATCATCAAAGAGATCAACGCTCATATACTCGCGTCGTACGCCCTCGTCCTCGTTATGGAATACCGATAGTCGTAGCGGCGTCGACGTCTTTCCCGTCAATCGCACGCGGAGCGAGTCGCCCTTTGCTTCCGCTAGGGATATGCGGCTGTCGTACTTGCTTCTGAGGTAATGAGAGATCTCGTCGTGGTCGGCAAAGATCGTTTCCTTGATCGATCTTCAAGAGCCCCGGCAACAGAACGGGATTGAGGAAGGGCATGCCGCGTTGCTTCAAATAGGGCAAAGCCCGCACACCGTATTCGCCCCAATGGCCGCGGAAGGTCTGGCTGTGGCGGACGCCCAGCTTTTTCCAAAACGCGTCGTGGACGGCGAAACGCTCGTCAAGCTCGCCAGTCGTACACTCGCCACACCCGAAGTTGTAGCAAAGCAGTTCATAGTAGTCCAAGGCGTGGGTGTTGAACAGGGCCGCGCCCGATTCGACAAGCCGGCGGATCTGGGGATAGAGACGCTGGGGTACGACGTCGATGTTCATCGTGGGCAGAGAGACATATCGATGCCGATGCGCGATTTCGGCGTACTGAAAATCGCTGCGGCCGTTGCAATCGTCGATCGAGAGGCAGACAAACGGCGGGACCATGTGGGCAGCCAGCGGCTTACGCGCCGCCCAGACGATCGACCGCCAGAAGAGGTCGTCCATTTCGCGGGCATGGCCGAAAACGCTCTGCAGCCAAATCCTGGCATTGACGGCAAACTGCACCGCCCGGCCTTGGCCGGCGGGGGGTTGCGAACATGACGGGGTAGTTTCCCGGCTCCAAGGCATTGCCCGGAACGAGATGCCGAGTGTAGACCAACTGCTCCTTGCCGAGAATGGCGTTGGCCAGGGGTACGGTGTCGGCACCCCAACTCTGCACCATGGACGCCGAGACCATATGCTGGAACCGGTGGTTTTCGTCCGGTTCTTGCATGGCGCTGATATAATGCGAGTTTTGTGGGATCTGTACGGAGTTGGCGGCGAAAACGTGGGGGCCGATTCGATCGAAGCCGAACAACTCCCGCAGCGGTCCGCGGCAGGCCCTCAAGTCGAAATCGAAATTGACCAGCCCCACTCCGGCCCGAACCGCATCGGCCAGTACTTGCCAGTCTTGCTCGGATAGGGAAGCATTCAGCCCGTTCTGGGCCAGCAGTACCACGGCCGCGCCGTTTACGTCGTCGGCTCGCAACGGCGACTGCCCCAGATCGACAAATCGGTATGGGAAACCGAAATGCTCAAGCGCACGAACGATCGTGGATTCCGTTGCTACTCACGGTCCGTCTTCTCTAGTTGTGGAAATGTTGAGATAAAGCAGTTGCTTGCCCCGGCTACCCAGTGCTCCTGTCACCGGAATCGAAGGAGGCCATAATAACGGGTGTGCTTCCGTTGCTGGACGATCGTAAATGCCACCGCACGGTCGGAGTACCCAGCTTTGCTTCCTCTTCCTGGAAGCAGCGATAGTTGTTTTCGTAGTGCTGTAACATCAACTGCTGGGCGTCGTCTCCTCGGTTCTCCTCGATCGCGGCGACTATCGCCAGATGCTCGTCATAGGATTCGCGAATCCCTGGTGTAGGGTGTACAGTTCGCGGGCTTCGATGAAGTCATCGCAACTCAGTTCTCTGACGAAGAAGCCGAGGCCTTCTCGCTTCTCGACCAACCCCACATAGCGGAATTCGAAGAGCGCCTCGCGCACCGTATTGACCGACGTACCCAACTCCGCGGCCAACTCGTTCTGCATCAGCCGGGAGCCGGGTGGACACTCTCCGCTGAGAATCATTTTGCGCAAGGTGTCGTGCAAGTGCCGACGTTTCTCGCGTCTTCTGTGCGGTATTTTGTTCGACTGCCTGCCGGCATTCCCACGCTTCCGCCGTTGAGGTGACCTTGTTAGAACCATGCTTCTTCTCTGTCCTTATACATGTACAATCTTGCCTTAACGCTCCGCGGCGCCCCATCTGAATAGATTCAGATATTCAATCGTTATACCCGACCTCATCGCAGTCGCAATAGCAACACCAGGGGGGGCGGACCACCGGACCACCGAGAAACCCAGAGCAAACATTTCGAACAGCTTACGACTCAATTCCAGCCCAGCGTCACTCTTCGCACGGCTCCGTGGTGGCAGGGCCGCGACGCTTTTCCATGACGACTTGGTTCCCAGTGGCGTTGTACTTCACTCGCGACATGAAGTTTCGCATCAGCATTACGCCCCGGCCGCCGGGTGCATCTCTGTGGCACTCTTTGGTGGGGTCTGGTAGAGAATCGGGGTCGAAACCGCGACCTTCGTCGCTTATTTCGATGCGGATGAGGTCTTTTGCCAGAGAACTGGTGATGCGGACCATTTTCCGGTAGTCGAGGCTGTTGCCGTGTTTTACGGCGTTGATCACTGCCTCTTCCATGGCAAGTTGCACGCTGAAGATATCGCTGTCGCCCCAGTTGGACTTGCCGAGTTCTTCAAGCACTTCATGGATGGCGTCGCAGCCGGCCCCGGGTTGACTGGGGACAACGTGTTCAGATCGCCAAATCCAGAGTGGCTTGGACATTGTGGATGAATTCCGTCTCCCGAAAGAGCCTCGCTAGAAATGTTCCACCCGGGCGCCCCGCTCAGAAGGCCGCCAACGCATCAGTCTCGTCTTCTTTGATATCGAAGAGACGGTTCAGCTTTGTGATGGCGAAAACCTCGTAAATTTCAGGTTGGATTCGACAGAGCTTGAGAACGCCGCCGGCCGCTTTTACCTTTTTGTCCAGGGTGATCAGCTTGCCCAGGGCGGCGCTGGAGAGGAACTCGACGGCCGAAAAGTTCAGCAGAAGCTTCCCCCGCCCGTCCACCTCGACGAGACTCGTCAACTCGCGGCCCAACTCCTGGATATTCAAATTATCGATGATTTTCTGGTCGCGGAAACGCACTACCGATACGTCGCCAACCTCGTTGACCATAAGGCGTTGATATTCGGCCATCAGGATTGTTCCTCGGGCATAAGGTTAGATTTGTGTGTGCAGCATACCCCAATGATATGCGCGGGGGGGGCCGTGTCAAGGAGGGTGAAGGAGGGTGGCCGATCAGGGGGAATGTCGGACCGCGTCGCCCCAACTTTCCAGCACGGCTTTCTCGACCAGCAGGTAATTGTCGCCGCGGTATTCGGTTAGTGTGCCGGTGACCTTCCACTTACGCTGGCGGGGCCGATCGGCCAAAGTGTCCGCGATCCGCTCGAGATTGAGGTTCTCAAGCACCATGTAGCGGGTGTTTTGCTGATTCGAAAAGAAAATGATCCTATCGCCGGTCATGCGGAAATAGCCCGACTGGCCGACGATTCGCATTCCTTCGCGGAGGGAAAAGCGGGCCTGGCCGGACTTTGAACTGGAAGCCGATTTGGACCGCGAACTGGGGACCGCTTGGGCCGGTGCCCAGGCCACGTTGCCGAGAATCACAAAAAAGCAGATCAGCCAGCCGAGACTGAACTGGAACCTTGCCGGAAAACGGTGACGGCGGGGCTGGGAGAATAAATGAATCATGGCTTGACCGGGGAGGTGGGTGACTATACTCTTAATGGGGGTTGTTTGTGCGATCTGGTAGTGTGTACTGACTATGTTTTCGGTATGATGCGGAAAGGAATCTGATGCAAACCCCCCGGTAAAGTTTGAGAAGTGGGCGGCGGGGGCGGAATAAAGGGGAAATAGCGGGTGTGGGGGCTGCAACCCTTGGTGCGTGCAAGCACGCACCCTACTCCTACTACGAAACTCGATCAGCCCAGCAGTCGTACGCCCGTTCCGTTCTCCTTGGGAAACACTGCTCGGCCGCGATCGACCGTTACGCCGCTGGCCGTGTCTTTGGCCAGCAGCACCGCCCCGTCCATGTCGACGTAGTCCAACAGCGGCAACAGTTGGGCGATGGCCGAGATACCCACAGTCGATTCGGTCATGCAGCCGACCATCGTCTTCAGTCCAAGCCGCTTTGCCTGGGCGATCATTGCTCTCGCGGGCGTTAGTCCGCCGCACTTCATCAGCTTGATGTTGATGCCGTGGAAACAGCCCCGGCAGCGGGCCACATCGGCTCTCACGCGGCAGCTTTCGTCGGCTATCACCGGCAGCGCCGATCGCTGGAAAACCTTTTCCATGCCCTGCCAATTGTCGGCCGGCAGCGGTTGTTCGATGAATTCGACGCCCAGCTTGGCCAGGGTGTGGGAATTTTCGATTGTTTCTTCGACCGCCCAGCCGCAATTGGCGTCGACGCGGAACGTGGCGTCGGTGTGTTCGCGCAGCCGGGCGACGATCTCCATGTCGTGGGGCGTACCCAGCTTGATCTTATAGACCGGCCAGCCGGGCTGCGCACTGATTTTTTGCAGCATCACCTCGACGGTGTCGATACCGATCGTGTAGTCGCTCATGGGGATGCTATCGAGCGACAGCCCCCAGAGCTTCCAAAGCGGGCGGCCCAACAACTTGCCGTGCAGGTCCCAGGCGGCTTCGTCCAAGGCGCAGCGGGCAAAGGGGTCGGCGGCAAGCTCGGACTCCATCCGCCCGTTCAAGTGTTCGGGATTTTGCAGCGTGGTCGATTCGATTATCGGTCTTACGCTTTGCAGATCGGCCCAAAGTGAATCGAGGGTCGTGCCGTAATAGGTGTTGGCGGTAGCCTCGCCGTAGCCGCGGCAACCGTCCTGGGCAAGTTCCACGATGAGCGAGTGCGTGCTGCTGGTCGAGCCCCGGGCAATGCCAAAGCGATGCCTAAGCGGCAGTTCGAAGCGGCGAAGTGTTAGTTGCATGGTTGTGTTTCCTCGCATGTTAATTCTACAGCCACGACCCCCAACTTGGCCAGCACCGCGAGCAAGCTCGGCGGTTACATTGTATTATCGGTAGGGAATGCCGTTTTCGGTTCTTTGTTCATTTCCACTTCAATTCCGAGTTTGACAGCCGGGCCGTGTTTCGCTAGGCTTTGTCAATCTCAAAGGTTCGGATGGATTTGGAGAGACAGGTTGATGAATTGTACTAGCAAGTCGGCCGGGGCCGAAAGCTCCGAGAATTTGAACGTGGTTGTGGTGGGGGCCTCGGGCGACCTGGCCCGCAAGAAGATCTTTCCGGCCCTCTTCTCGTTGTTCTGCCAGGGCTACCTGCCCCAGCGGTTTTCGGCCTTCGGCTTTGCCCGCTCGAAACTCAACGAGTCCGAATTCCGCGAGCGCATCTTCAAGCATCTAACCTGCCGCTATACGCCCGAGCATTCCTGCGCAGAACAGATGGATAAATTTCTGGCGCGTTGCCACTATGTCCCGGGCGACTACGGCTCCAGCAATTCGTTCCTGAACCTCTACGAGCAGATGCAAAAGTTGGGCGCCGGCCGGGTGGCCAACCGCATGTTTTACCTGGCCATCCCGCCGTCGATTTTCATCAAAA
>SDBV01010049.1_pt1 | contig 12466 bp, 10 predicted proteins | sample 2277081 | NCBI WGS metagenome assembly SDBV01 (sample SAMN10402039, study PRJNA504765) | marine sediment metagenome | isolation source: marine sediment core GS10_PC15, 223 cmbsf | place: Arctic Ocean: Southern Knipovich Ridge | collected 2010 | reverse complement strand
GAGGGGCAGGGGGTGAGGGTACAGAAAAGGCACGCAAGCAAGGAAAGGCGTTTCTCGGTGAATCGCCCTCACCCTAACCCTCTCCCAGAGGGAGAGGGGACCAATTTGCAAAAGTCCAGTTATAATCGCGACACTGCCAGCCTGGATCGGTTTCAGGCTCAACCCCAATGGGAAATCTCGGTTTACAGGACCGATTTCTATGAAGCGCATTGGCTACTACTTGCTGCTATCGATGGTACTGACCGGCAGGTCGCTATTTGCCCAAGGCTTCGTCACCGGTGATAGCGGCGGCAATGAGCGTGTAGTGTCGGTTTTTGACCGAAGCTACGGCCAGGTGTGGCAGACCGTCACCGGGGTCTCCGGCCGGTTTCGTTCACCCGCGCTGGAGGCCGGCGAGTACCTGGCGGTGTGCCGGGGAATCATCACGCCCATCGTTGTTGGCGACGGCCGGGCCTGCGAAGTCGTATTCGCCGAGCAGACAACCATCAGCGTTGATTTCGAAACATGGTCGCCGGCACGGAAGAAATTCGGCCAGACGTTTCGGGCAACCGGCCCTTGGGTCAACGGATTTACCTTCTGGAATCCCGGCAAACCGCTGCCGCTGGCTGCGGAACTACGAGCATCGGGACCAACCGGGAAGCTGATCGGCAAGTTGGATTTTGGCAACCAGCCGGTGCGTTGGATCAAGATCGTCGACCTCCAGCCGGGCCAATGGCCGACGGTCGAGGGCAACTCTTATTACCTTTCGATCGCGTCGACCGACGGACAGACGTTTCGGCTCGGTACGCCGGCGATCGGCAACGCCTATCCTCACGGCGAGGCCTATTACGACGATCTGCCGATGCTCGATTCCGACATGGGGTTTTCGATCCGTCAGGACGCCGACAATCTTACCACCACCGTGCGCGTTTCGCTGCACCAGGGGTTGGGTTTCAAAGCGGAAGGACCGGCGTCGGGATCGAGCGGGTGGGCGGCCCAGTCGTTCGTGGCGACCACGAAGAACATTCGCAGTGTTTGGTTCAACGCCGGTTGGCCCGGTGCCGAAGGCATCAAGCACGCGTTTGTGGTTTCGATCCACGAAGGCTCGCCCCGCGGCAAACGCATCGGGCCCCAGCGCGTGGTTCAGATGATCAAGGATTGGGGCGCCACGGCAGCGTGGTTCGCGGATCAAGTTCCCGTTGAGCCGGGCAAACGATACGCCGTGCGTTTTCGTCGGCCCGACGGCAAGCCGTTCTACGCGTATCTTGCCGCCGATCGATATGCTCGAGGAAAAGCCACTCGCGCCGCCTTGAACACACCGGAGATGGATTTGACGTGCACCGTGCGTGGCGAGAAGATGCCCGGCTCGGTCTTTCTGCCGTACAATATCGCGATTACCGAGGTGACGCCAACAACCGCGACGGTTCAGTGGGAAACGGCCATTGCCACGACCAGTCGCCTGCAACTACAGTTCGCCGAGGGAAACACCAAAACCATTTCGCACCACGCGCTGACGAAACAACACCGCGTAAAACTGAAAGACCTTCGCCCCGGAGGTGAATATACGTACCGAGTCGGCGGCGCGGCACCGTCGGCTCTCGACCGCGTTGTGTTGTCCAAATCGCGCGACCTTACCAGCCTGCGTGATCCGACGATGCCCGGTAGATCGAGTGTACGAGGAGAATCCGGCCAAGGAAGATCGATTCCTCTGGTCAATCCCTCGTTCGAACAGAACCTCAAAGGCTGGAAGCGATCGCCGCCGATGCGTGGTATGCACACGCCGTCATTACCGCACGAGATCGGCAACGCCGGTGCCCTGTTTTATCTCGACCGCTATCAGGCACACCGCGGCGAACACGTGCTCGGTTGGCGACATCGCGTGCACGACAAATCGGGCATCGTGCCGCGAAAGTTGGAACCGGCGGTTAGCCAAACCGTTTACCAAACAGTCAAGACCGCTGCCGGCCGCGACTACATATTGGCGGCCTGGATTTGCACCGATCAGCGGCAAGGTGGTTGGAATCGAAACGACCGCGTACGTTTGATCGTCGATCTTTCGTCCAGTGGAAAGCTCGCCTCGACGGCCACGGTCGATGAAAACCATGCCACCCAATGGTACACCACAGGCGGCACGTGGCGGCGGTATCGGTTGAAATTCAGAGCGGAGAACTCTTCGACCGACGTCGGAGTGCAACTCTACCAGTGGTGGATGTTGGCCGAAAACCACATCTACGTCGATGATGTCGAGCTTTGTGAATTACGATCAACGACGTTCAACAGGTTCAGCGACCACTTGGTCCCCGTAACATGGTCGATGGGCAATCACGTCTGGATTGAATCGATCGGGATCACGGGATTAAAACGGGGGGACAGAGGAAGAAAAGGGGGCAGGACTGAATTGCGCGACACCGACCCTCTTGCGTCCCCCTGATCCCGCGGCTGGTCCCCGCAGAGGCATCGTTTGCCCGTCGGACGATTCTCCCGGAACGCCGCGCAGCGCGTTCCCTACAGTATCGGCGCCCCACGTTTCCGCACGGTGATTTAGAAAGACCCTATACCAATCGGTGCCCGAGATCAGGTATACTGGGAACCGGCAAACCTGCGATTCTCAATTCTCGACTTGCAGTCGTTATGAATGGTGCCAACGAGCTGCCGCTTCCCCGATTGCCCGACCGGGCCGCCGACGCCCACAAGGGCCACTTTGGCTTCGCCCTGATCGTGGGTGGATCCCGCGGGATGACCGGGGCGGTGGCCCTGGCCGGGATGGCGGCGCTGCGTGGCGGGGCGGGGCTGGTCCGGCTGGCAGTGCCCGGGGGCTGCCTGGATTCCGTGGCCGCCTTCGAGCCTTCCTACATGACCCTCCCGCTGCCGAACGATCCCGACGGCCGGATCTCGACGGAGGCTTTCGATACGATTCTCCAGGGGACCGACTGGGCCACTGTTCTGGCGTTGGGCCCCGGCCTGGGACGCAGCCCCGGGCTCGACGAGCTGGTCGGCCGGCTCTATCGAGAAGTGCCCAAGCCGATGGTCGTCGATGCCGACGCGCTGAACGCCCTGGCTACCCAACCCGAGGTCCTCGCCCAGGCCGCCGGCCCGCGGATCCTGACGCCCCACCCCGGCGAGTTCGCCCGGCTGATCTCAAAACGCCTCACGGGAGAACGGGCCGATAAGGCGGCAGTCGAGCTGGCGGCCCGCTGCGGGATCGTGCTGGTACTAAAGGGCCATCGCACATTGACGACCGACGGCGATCGGCAGGCCAGAAACAGCACCGGCAATCCCGGCATGGCCACCGGAGGCGCGGGCGACGTGCTCACGGGCCTGATCACCGCCTTGGCCTGTCAGGGCCTCGAGCCGTTCGAGGCGGCCCAACTCGGAGTCCACCTCCACGGCCTCTCCGGCGACTGCGCCGCCGCCGAGCTGGGCGAGGCGTCCCTGATCGCCAGCGACCTGGTGGAGTTCCTGCCCGATGCGTTCGAGGAGCTGAGAACCTGGGATTCGTAGTGACGTGTCACGTTTGAAGTGGTAGGCTACCGTTTAGGGGGGCCGCTTGCGGCCGGTGTCGCAGATGCACGTCGTTGGGAAGCGCAACGGGCCGCAAGCGGCCCCGCTAAACGGCGCGAGAACGCCGAATTGGACCATGAATCCTTACCACTTTCTCGCCGACTTGGTCGCCGTGGTGCACTTTGGCTACGTGGCCTTCGTGGTGCTCGGCCTGGTGGCGATTCTGGCAGGGCTTGTTCGGCAGTGGGCGTGGACACGGAACTTCTGGTTTCGCACGATCCACCTGCTTCTGATCGCCGTCGTGGTGATCGAGTCGCTCGGCGGAATCGTCTGTCCGTTGACTACCTGGGAACGTGCGCTGCGCGGATTGGACGCCGAAGCCGGGCAGCCCGGGTCGTTCGTGGGGCGGATCGTGAATCGCTTGCTCTTCTTTGACTTGCCGGAGTGGGTGTTTCGCGTGCTGCATTGTATGTTCGGCGCGGCCGTGTTGATGACGTTCGTTCTGGCCCCACCGCGCTGGCCGTGGAGCAAAACGCACGCTCGTTCATGATGGCATTTCGGCATCCGCAAGTGCCCGGCGCAGGGTCCCCGGGCACCAGACTGTCGGCGGGGGCCTGGAGGAATGTTGTCAACTCGGAATTTACTGAGCCCGCCCATCGCCCCGGCGACCGCGACAATCGGCACAAGCCGACGTTCTGCCGCTTGCTTTCCCCCAGTCTGGAGGGTGGCCGCGGCCTATTTTGCTCCTTGTGCAAATCGCCGTAAGCTGGTAAGATGCTTTACATGGTCCTCTACCATGTTCGTGCTGCTGATGCGACTTTTGGTGAGCCGATAAGATGCCCGTTGGGTGCCTGAGTTAAAGACACTGGCCGCGTGTATAGCCGCTGACCGCTTCTGCAAAGAGGCCGGCAGCGGATCACACAACCCGGAGTCCAGGTCGCCCCCTTAGCAATCACGGGCTCTCAAAAAAGCATCGCCACGGCATTACGGTGGAGGACCTTTTTTTTGTCTTGTAGGAGGCGACTCCAGTCGACGCTGACGAGCCCAAAAGGGGACAGGTCCAATTCGCCCCCAACGGTCCGAAGGGTGCTTCGCACAAATTCGACCGTCCCCTTTTCGGCTACAGAAGATCGCAGTGATTTTAGAGTATCCCATGACCGAACTTCCAAGCCAACTTGCCGCCAAGCGCGACCGGTTGCTGGAACTCCTGCGAAGCTTCGGGAGCTGTGCGGTCGCCTTTTCCGGAGGACTGGACAGCACCGTTCTGGCCAAGGCCGCCCAATTGGCCCTGGGCGAAAAGGCCGTGGCCGTCACCGGCACCAGCGCCAGCCTGGCCGTCGGAGAGCTCGACGAATCGAAAGAGCTGGCCCGGCAGATCGGCATCCGTCACGAGGTGATCGAGACGGGCGAGCTGGGCATCCCCGAGTATCGCCAGAACACCGCCCAACGCTGCTACTACTGCAAGACCGAGTTGTTCACGCAAGTTGAGAATCTTGCCGGGCGTTTGAACGTGGCCGTGGTGGCCGACGGCAGCAACCGCGACGACCGCGGCGAGCACCGCCCGGGCATCCGGGCCGCCGAAGAGCGGAAGGTCCGAAGCCCCTTGGCCGAGTGCGGGCTGACCAAGCCGGAACTCCGCAGTCTGGCCGAGTACTGGGGGCTTCCCATGTGGGACAAACCGGCCACGCCCTGTCTGAGCAGCCGGATTGCCTACGGCGAACAGGTCACGCCCGAGCGCCTGGCGATGGTCGACCGGGCCGAGCGCTTCTTGCGCGAGCAGGGCTTCCAACCGCTGCGGGTCCGCTACCACAAGGGCGACGTGGCCCGTATCGAGGTTCCGGTGGAGGAGCTGCCCAAGTTCACCGACCCGGAGTTCCGTCGCCAGGTGATCGACCGGCTTAAATCGGCCGGTTTCAAGTACGTCTCGCTCGACCTCGAAGGCTTTCGCAGCGGGAGCCTCAACGTAGTGCTGCCCGCGGAGAGCCTGGAGATCAAGGGGACCGGGTAGCGGGGCAGTTCAACCCGCGATGCCGCAGACCGCTCGACGTGGGCGCACAGGCCCCATGCTGAAATCGCCCAGTCCTCACGTCTTCACCAGCACCACGATCAGCAGGATCAGCGCCAGCACGGCCCCCGCACCGATAGTGGCCCAGAGCCAAATCGGCGTATGGCTGCGGCGGGCGCGGTAGGCCTCGATCTGGAATTCCGTCAGCGGCGCGCCCGTGCGAAGTCGACCCGCGGCGGAAGAGTCGTTGGTCTCGATCACGATCGCCGACGCCGGCGACTCATCCAGCGGCTTGGCCACCGGGAGTTCTCGTTTGGCGGCGGTCTTTTGATCGGACTGCCCGCCGGCGAAGGCACGCTCCGCCGCGGGCCGGCGGCCCGCGACGGCAGTGGGCTGATCCAACTCGCCCACCGTGTCCTTGACCGCCTGGCCGGGCCGGGAGGGTCCGCCGCGAGGTTGCCGCGATTGGCCAGATGCCCGGCCGCCCAGCAGCGGCGGGCCGGCGCCTCGGCTGGCCCTGGCCTGGCTGGCGGCCGCCGCCAACTGACCTGAAGAAGACCCGCTGCCGGAGTCCACCGGATGCCCCTGGGCAACCAGCCAATCGGCCAGCGCGGCGGCCACGTCGGCAGCCGCCTGGTAGCGACGTTCGGGCCTCTTGGCGATCATCCGCATGCAGATCTGCACCAGCTCCGGCGGCGTGTCGGGCCGCTCCTCGAGGATGCTCGGCGGCGGCTCCTTCTGGTGCATCATCAGCCGCTGGGGCAACGTTCCGTCGGGAAACGGCGGATGGCCCGTCAGCAGGTAGTACATCGAGCAGCCCAGGCTGTAGATGTCGGCCCGGGCGTCCACCCCGTGACTGTCCAACGCCTGCTCTGGAGCGAGGTAATCGGCCGTGCCCAGCACGTTCTCGTCGTAGGTCACCGTCAGCGAGGCCTGGTCCTCGTCGGTGGTGAACCGGGCCAGCCCCAGGTCGAGCACCTTGACCACGTTCTTCTGATCCACCAGGAGGTTGGCCGGCTTCACATCGCGGTGGATCAGGCCGGCCTGGTGGGCGTGGTCCAGACCCTCGGCTGCCTGGCGGATGTACTCGGCGGCAGCGGCGAAGTCCATCGGGCCGTCCTTCTTGACCATCTGCTGGAGGTCGAACCCCTCGATGTACTCCATTACCAGGTAGTGAATGCTGCCTTCGTTGTCCACGTCGTACGCCCGAACGATATTGCGGTGATCCAGCGCGGCCGCGGCCTGGGCCTCGCGATGGAATCGGGCCAGATAGGAAGTGTCTTCCACGCGGTTCTTGGGCAGGACCTTGATCGCCACGCGGCGCTGCATCAACACGTGCTCGCCCAGGTATACGCTGCTCATCCCCCCGGTACCCAGGTGGTCCAGCAACTTGTACTTGCCCAGGAAGAATCCCTTGTGCCGGCCCTCCATCAGCTTCTCGCATTGCCATGCGGTCAGCAGCCCGGCATCGGTGAATCGTTCGGCCACCGGCTCGGCATCCACGATCGGCCTTTCGCCGGCCTGCTCCTTCAAAGCCAGCAAGACGCGGTTGAGTTGGTCCTTCTCGACCAACCCGCTGCGCCGTACCAGATCGAGAAACGTGTCGGCTTTTGGTCTGTTCATGCTCACGCTTGCGCCGGTTCTTGGCGTGTCGGCTCGTAACTGCTCACAGCCCGTTGAAAAAGCAGGGTAGGCAGTGCCCACCAAATCCCAGGTGGCAGACGTCAAGCGGTTCTGGTAGGCAGTGCCCACCCTACGAGTGATTGGTGGTGTCTTTCAACGGCTTGCTGGCAGAATACCCCCATCGACTAGCTCCAGGAGACGATTACAGGAACAGCTCCCGGATAACGGACTCTGTTTCCTCCCAGAATCGCGGAATACGATATAGTGCGACGGACACGCCTGAAGAAGAGTCTTCAAAGGGGCCCCGGCGGCCGTTGCCGGGCCGAACTCCATTGCGCACGTCCCGCGGTATCCTGACTTATCTGCCTTCTCAGTGATCCGCAGACGCCCCCGATGGGTAGTCACGGTCCTTGACCCTGAACTCCCATGCGATTGCTATGATAACACGCGGGCCGCCATCATACCAGCAGACGCATGGCCGGCAAAGCACCTCGGCCGGAAGACCCGACCGGCGTATCCGGCAACACGCAGGGCAACTCGCGTGGTGCCCCCCAGTTTCTCACGTTATACACGAAGCCCACGCAGTCAAGGGACTCGACTGGCCGGTAATTGACCCTCCAGAAGGATTGGGGGCCGGGAGAGCTTGCCGTCGATGGTCTGAAGCTACTGGATCACCTGCTGAACCGTCCGCTCGTCGAAGATCTCGAATCCGGCGCCGAGATAAAGCGGCAGTGCGGCCTCGTGATCCAGCTCGCAGGTGTGCAGCCAGACTCGTTTTGGATCGTACGACCACGCCCTGCGGACGGTCCAGTCAAGGAAGTACCGGCCCAGCCCTTTGCCGATCCACTGGGGAACGATTCCGAAGTAGGCCAGTTCGATTTGGTTGTCTTGCCGGCGATCCAGCTCGGCATATCCGGCCGGTGCCCGGTCGGCGTACAACACGTAGATCTCCACCCGATCGTGGTGGATGATCCCGGTCAACTCGCCGTCGGAGAGCAGTTTGCGGTCCACCCAGTTCCAATCTCGGCCGACCGCATCGTACAAGGATCGATAGAACGCAACCGCCGGCTTCTCCGCCCGGGCGATTTCGATTCCGTCGATCGGCGGCGGCGTATTGCGGCCGGCACCGGGGGTCATCTGCAGGTAGGTCGTCTTCACGGGAATAGTCTTCATGGATCACGAACCGAACACCATCTGATAACCGATCAGGAACAGTCCCACATCGACCAGCAAGTGACTCACCCAGGGGCCGTAGAGCGAGTCGCTGCGGTGATAGATCCAGGCCCAAACCGCCCCGCCCACCGCCACCGCAAACGAGAAAAAGATAATCGCCGCGGAAAGCCCGTCGAAATACACTCCCAACACCACCACGTGGTGCGCCATGAACCCCAAGCTGGAGACAAGCACGGCCGGCCACAAGGAGAGCAGCCGCCGCAGCCCCCCGAACAGGAACCACCGAAAGTAGTATTCTTCCAGAAGTGAATGGACCATAGAATAGAAGGCGGCCAAGGCCACGTATTTCGCCGCTGTGTCCACTCCAAAACGCCCCAGAAGCTGGCGGACTTCAGCCGCCGCGCCGTCCAGAAGCCCGGCGGGCCTCAACCAGGCATAGTAAATCACCAGCATCGCCGCCAGCACGAACAGCCCGAACCCAATACCCTCCGGCAGCCCTCGCCTGCCCGGCAAGTGCAAACCAAGACGCCGGCGCTGCACGGCCAGCACCCAAACCAGCGGAAACGCAAACTGGACGACCTTGCCGATGCCGTAAGCAGTTCGCCTAATCTCGGTGTCCCAATCGGCCGCCGCCACAAAATAAACCCACGTCACCACCGTCGGAAGCGCCAGCGCAAACACCAGCGCACATACATCGGCTCGCCGCGAAACAGATGCCGTGGAATCATTCATTGTCGCGAAATCGCTCCGGATCTCCTGCGATTGTGTACTGTCTTTCAGCGGCCAAACGGATTGCCGGGATTATTCATATGGTGCCACGGTCGTGTCGGCCGTGCGGTGGGCAGCGAAACAGGGAGATCTGTGGCACGGCTGACACAGCCGTGGCACGCGTAAACTCGCTCGTCGATGTCCTTACGGATAGCCGGCGCCTCCCATCAGGGCGAGTCTTCCGGCCCTATATCACGCCCACCGGCCGCGCTGCGGGCCCGGAGATAGTGCTCGTAATCGTACACCTCCACCAGCGAAACGTCCAGCCGCCAAGGTCGAGGCATGTCCGTACCCCAGCCTTGCAGGACTGTCCGCAGCCGTACCGGGCGGATCGTCTTGCGATAGGCCGGCCGCTCGTGCGCCACCAGCCACGGATCGATCGGGCGCCACGGCCAGGGGCCGGGCCGGCGTTGCAGCACGTACCAGCGAAAACTGCCGTCCCCCGCGTCGAACTGTGTTCCGCGCCTGAGCGTCCCCCAACGCCGCATCAAATCGAGGTTTTCGGCCGAGGGCGACCCGAACCGGATCTTATCGCGCCGGGCGGTATTCGCGTGCAGCCAATCCAGCACCGGTCTGTCCAAACCGTCCCAATAGTAGGTCGGCTCCATGCCGGCCGCCGTTGCGCCGGGCAGGCCGCCGATCAGCAAATTGTAGTACGATAGCCACTGTGGGGCGTACCAGCACAGGCTGCTCGCGCTGCCCGCGTAAATCAGCGTCAGCGCGGCCACCGCATACGCCCTGGCCCGCCCGGCATGGCGCCTGGCGCGTGCCCAAGACAACACCTCCCCACACCCGACACCGGCCAGCGCGGCCAGGAAGGCGAAGCTGGGCAGCAGCAGCCTCACCCCGTCGTGCGGCGGGGTCATCGGCAGTGCGCGAACGATCAACAGCGCCAACCAGTTCGTAGCCAGCAGAATCCCCATCCGGTCCTTGCGGAACCGGCGGCAGACGGCCACCGTGCCGATCGCGAACAGCAACAGCGTGCCGGCCGGAACGGTCACGGCGGTCCACAGCAGCGTATTGTACCAGGGCAGCGGATTGCCCAGGTGGTGACTTTCGCCCAGAAAGAGGATGGGTATATTGAACCGGGCGCCCCGGTGCAGGTTCAACTCGAAGAACTCCAGCCAGCCGTGCAAGGGATCCTCCCAGAGCGGCGGATTCAACACGAAGAACGTCAGCAGCGCCACCGGCAGCCCTACGGCCAGCATCCGGGCGGCCGCACGGTCCCGATACGCCAGTGCCCAGGCCACAAAGGGCAGCGGCGCGATCCAACCGGTGGCCTTGCAGCTTAGTGTCATCCCCAGCGCGATCCCCCAGGGGACGGCACTCCGCCAAGGCACGCGGGAAGAATCCTCGCGGCCGGCCGGCGCGAACGTGGCCCAGGCCAGGATCCAGCAACTCGTCAACGGCCCGTCCGTGGTGGCGAAATGCGCGTGGGCGAACATCCGCGGCAGCAGGATCATCGCCCCCACCGCACCCACCGCAGCCGCGGCCGAGTAATCGCGCCACATCCGGTAGAACATTGCCCCGGCCGCCGCCGCGAACAGCATCATCGGCCCGAACCGCGCGGCATCCAGCGGTCCTAGCCACGCGGCCGAAACCCACCGGCCCACCGCGATCACGATCCCGTAGAACGCCGGGTGCCCTTCGCGGCGTGTGGTGTATTGCCAATCCTGCGGGATCTCTTCGGCCCGGAGGATGGCGTCGCCCTCATCCCAAACCATCGGCAGGCCGGGCGAAGTGGCCAGCAGCGTCGCCGCACAGAAGACCACCACCAAGGCCGAGCCGAGCACAAGCCGACAACGGGAGGGTTCAGCAGGCGGATCCATACCGCAATTCTACCATCAGCCGACCAGCCACGGCAGACTGCCCCCCGACACACCTGCCCCGCGCGCCACTCCCTCCAATCCACGTTCGGCTTCTCAGCGCCCAACCAACGCCCTGAGCTGGTCCTTGCTGGCCAGGCCGACGTGCTCAGCGGTTATCTGGCCGTCGTTGAAGACCAACAGGCTGGGAATGGAATTGACCCCATACCGCGCGGCCAAGCTTGGATTCTGATCCACGTTGACCTTCACGATCTTGGCGTCGGGCATTTCCCGGGCCAACTCTTCCAACGTCGGGGAGAGTGCCTGACACGCCATGCACCAATCGGCATAGAAATCGACCAGAACCGGAGTGTCCGACCGGAGAACCTGTTCCTCGAACGTGGCCTCGTCGGCGTGCACAATCTCCCGCAGGGCCGGCAGATGGGCTTCTGCACCGCCCGGATCAGCCTCTGCCGATGACTGGCTGGCCGCCGCAGGACAGAGAAAAGAGCCGGGCGTGAACCTGCAAACAAGCAGCGCCCCCGCCACAACCACCAGGCCTGCAATGCCGACCGCCTTCCAGCCACCGCATAACTTACATTTCATGGTCTCAATCCTCCTGTTCCAATTATATTATACGCTTCTCTTGTGACGTCCTTCCGTCGCTGCCTATTCCTATTGATGCGCATCTGCCACCGGCGGTTACAAAACGGCTGCCGCCACTCGTCCCAGAACAAGTTCACATTCGTGCGTTGGCCCATAGCCCCGCCCGGGAAAGCGGGGTTGGACAAGTGGACATTCTCGCTATCCGGTCTCGCTGGAGTTCCCGGTAGTTCCGGTTGGAGCACTGTTTGTTAAATACGCGGGCCGCCCCGTTGTGCTTTTGGGAGGAGAGCCGTTTAGCCGCCGCAGCCACGCGGCGTGATTCTCCGGCGTTGCCGCCTAAAGGCGATACTACGAACACGTGATTTGAAAACCGACACGGAAACTTGTTGGTGGACGGCCCCTCAGAACACATCCGCCCCCAGCTCTCGCTCCTTGGCGTCGGCAGTAGCGGCCAGCGCGCGCACGGAGGCTTCGAACTCCTGGTGATCCATGGCCTGCGCAATTTGCGTGTCCGTGGCAACCAGGTACTCGCCGTCCTTTGTGTTCTGGATCGCCCACGCCCCGTGCGCCAGCTTGACGTTCTCGCGAAGCAGCTCATGGGCTGCCTTCTGCCCGAGCATCTCACCGGTGGGAAGCTGCAGTACCGGCGAGAAGAAGCCGATGATCAGATTCTTCGCGGCGTCGGTTCCCAGGGCCCTTACCCATACCCTCTGGCTTCGGCCGCTACCCATGTCGAACACCAAGGTCACGTTTTCGGGGCCGCTGTCTTCGATTTTCAATCCGGCCTTCTCCGCCAGTTGCATGAGAAACTCCCCTACGGGAATCGACGTTTCTACTGTAAGCGTCATAGCTTCACCCTTTCGATACTCTCAAACACGGCCAACTCATTCGTACAGCCAGACCCGATCCCCGGGACAGCCCTCTTCACCAGGGCGGAATCGACGCACCCGCCGCTGAATCGACCGGCGCGGCGGATTCCGGCAAAACCGCCAATGCATTTAAAATA
>SDBV01010047.1_pt1 | contig 12467 bp, 13 predicted proteins | sample 2277081 | NCBI WGS metagenome assembly SDBV01 (sample SAMN10402039, study PRJNA504765) | marine sediment metagenome | isolation source: marine sediment core GS10_PC15, 223 cmbsf | place: Arctic Ocean: Southern Knipovich Ridge | collected 2010 | reverse complement strand
TCTTAAACTCGTATATCATCTGCTCCAGCCCCGCACCGGTTAGATGAGTTGCAACGACATAGGGGTCATGCTTATTGTCCCGGCCGCCGAAATCATAAAAACTCAAACTATCAAGAACAAGCCTGGTTATGGGTTTTGTCAACTTCTGGAGCTTATCAACATATTCCATTCCACCCCCGAAAACCCCGCTTATATATTTTTATTACGTTTATCGGTGATCGTTCAGTTGCCGGAAAAGAGGCTTCTTTGAGAATTACTTTTTATGATATTGTTCATTACCTTGATTATTTCATCAAAAGAAAAGGGCTTTCGCAGATAGTACCCTTTGATCTCCTTTAAAAATGACCTTGTCTCACTGTTCATAGTATCGCCTGTAATAAATAATAATTTGTTTAGAAGCTCTGGTTTACTGTCTTTTATCTCATTGTAAAACTTTTTTCCATCCATCTCCGGCATCTTTATGTCCGTGATGATAAGCTCCACATCTTTTTCCTCCAGCTTTGACAGCGCTTCACTTCCGGACCCCGCTGTTATGACGGAAAAACCCTTTCTTTTAAAGAAGTCTTCCAGAAGATTAACTATTACCGGTTCATCATCAACCACAAGTATTGACTCTCCATGAGCAGAGATTTCACTTTTTTCTGAAGACTCTTCCTCGGCCTCATTCGCCTTTTTTTCAACCGGCGGCAGGGAAATAACAAAGGTTTTCCAGTTTTTACTGCTTTTAACATTGATCTCGCCATCATGGTCTCTTATAATCCCGTAGGACGTGGAAAGCCCGAGGCCGGTGCCTTTACCAACCTCTTTTGTGGTAAAAAAAGGATCAAAGATCTGCCCCATGACCTCCCCCGGGATCTCTCTGCCGTTATCCGACACTTCAATAATTACTTTTTTCCTGGTTTTATTGAAAGACGTGCGCAGCTTTATGGTCCCTCCGCTCCCTAACTCGTTGATAGCGTGCTCCGCGTTGATGATCAAGTTGAGCATTACCTGCTGCAGCCGGACAAAATTCGCTTTAATTGCGGGAACATCTTCCTGCAGATCACATTTTACATTTATATCGTTGACCCTCAACTCGTATTCTCTCAGTGAAACTGTTTGATGGATTACGTCATTAATATCTATTATCTCTTTTTCGACATTTTCCCTTCGGGCAAACTTTAGAAGGTCCTTGACAATTGTCCTTGCCCTTTTTATAGAATCGAGTATATTACCGAGCTTTTCTTTCTTCTCATCATCATCCTCGGAGTCCATGGTCAGCAGCTCGGTATATCCCATGGCGCTGAAAAGAGGGTTGTTGAGCTCATGAGCTACACCCGAAACGAGCTGCCCGATGGCAGCCAATTTTTCAGATTGTACCAGCTGCTCCTGTGTCTGCTTCAATTGCTCTATTGTCTCGGTGAGCTCCTGGTTCGCCTTCAAGGTTTCTTCGCTCATCCGCTTGTACTTTTCTTCCGCCTCCTTCCTCCGTGTTATGTCCCTGAGGATCATCATGATGTTGACAGAGCCGTCCGGATTTTTCAACGGGGATGACGTGATATCAAGGATCCTGCCATCCTCTCTTCTGAGCTCCCATTTTACCGAATACTTTTTCTTTATACTGTCCCATTTACAGAAAGAGCAGGGCTTTGTCTTGTTATAAAACAGTGCATAGCATTTTTTGTCCAGAGGTTCTGAGACCTGTTTAGCAAATGATTCATTGATAAATTTTATATTATAATCCTCATCAGCTACATAGATCCAGTCAACCATACTGTTGAGAATATCGACAACTTTTTTTCTTTCAGATTCTATCTCCCTTTCAAGGGTAACATGCTTTGTTACATCCTGGATCGTTCCAATGACGCCTTTAAGATCACTTTCAGGGGCAAACCGTGATTCGTTTATTTCAATAAATATGCTGCTTCCACTCTTAACTTTAAAAGAGAGTACATAAGGCTCAACATTGATGCCCGATATTATTTTTTCGTGATTTGATTGAAAAATTTCCCGGTCCTGCCTGGACAATAATGACTTGAAATTATTGCGGAATTCTTCTTCGGAATAACCGAACAGCCTTTCAACTGAACTGCTGACATATAATATTTTACCGTATACATTCAAAAGAAAAACAGCCTCATTCATACCTTCTACGATCGTGCGGTATTTGAACTCGGCTTCAGCTAATTTATTCTTTAACAGGTACTCCTGCATTACCTTTTCAATAAGGAAAGGCAGCTTCCCGAAGTTTTCCTCACTCTTACAAAGATATTCATAAACCCCGAGCTTAATGGCTTTTACAGCCACATCAACCTCTTCGGCGGCGGTCATCATTATAATAGGCGTGTCGATCCCCATCCCATGGATCCATCGGACGAGCTCGATCCCGTTTGCGCCATGCAACCTGTAGTCGACGACAACAACATCGTATTCATTTTTTTCCAGAAAATGGATGGCGTCGTTCACATCTCCCGCTGTTTGGACTTGTATTTCTTTATAGCGGTCCTTGATTTTTTTCGTCAGAATTACCTGATGGTCAGGATTATCTTCAACAATCAGCACCTTCATCGGAACCCCGTTTGACAATAAGCGCGCTTTATATCATCTCTTTAACATAAAGCACTGATATTATACCTTTACGACGCAAATGAATAACAGATAAAAGGCTTTTGCACGATCTCTTACCGCGCTGATAATATATACTAATGATAATATATATAAAAATGGAAGATCGAGCTGATTAAAACAGCCTCCTGCGGCCCTTGATCTTTCCCGACACAAGCTTAATATATTCAGGGGTAGTGCCGCAGCACCCTCCGACGACCGTAGCACCCGCTTTAACAGATTCATCTAAAAACGCGATCATCTGCAGAGGTGTCTGCTCAAAAACTGTCATACCACCCTTGAGCTTCGGAAGCCCCGCATTTGGGTAGAGCAAAAGGGGAATATCCATCAGGCTTCGCATCTCATAAATAACGTCTATGTACTCCTCTACAAGCCCGCAGTTCGTCCCCACACCATCGGCTCCCGCTTCGGTCAACCGGATCACAGTGTCCTTTACTGTATCTCCAAACAGTGTCCGGAATTCACCTTTTTTTGTTTTATTAAAAACCGTTGAAACCAGAACAGGCAGTTTTGTCTCTTTTTTAAGTGCCCTGACGGCAGCCTCCGCCTCTCTGAGATCGATCATTGTCTCGACCGTAAACAGATCGACCCCTGCTTCAGCAAGAATGGCCCCCTGTTCCAGATAATTATTTTCCACTTTCAGCCCATCTACTTCCATCCCGAATATTTTTCCTGTCGGACCAACGGACCCTGAAACATACCTGTTATCCTCAGGCACTTTATTTATTTCACGGAACTCTTTTAACGCAACACGCGCCAGCTGGGCTCCGCGAACGTTCAATTCCCTTAGAAGCCCCTGTTTTCCATTTGCCTCTAATTTCAGGGAAGACGCGCCGAAAGTATTGGTTTCGACTATCTGGGCGCCGGCCATAAAATAATCGAGATGGATATCTGTTAATATTTCCGGATGGCTGATATTCCAATCTTCCGGAATTTCCCCTGAAGATAACCCTTTTTCGTGAAGAAGCGTTCCGAGCGCTCCGTCAAGGACCGCGTACTCCTCTGAGATAAGCTTTAAAAAATCGTTATTCATAAAAAAACCCTAGCATGCTTTTGTATATAAAATTTGCGATTAATTATCTGTTGCCTTATTTATAATATGCCTATAACCTGAAAGTACAAAGAAAATTTAAAAAAAAAATAAGCTGAAAACGGATTATTTTTTAGAATTATTTTTCTTAATAGATTAAAATTAATATATTATGAGGTACTGGAGAAAGTTGTTTTATGGGAAAAAACATTCTGATCGCCGAAGACGATAAAAACATAGCGAAACTGATAAAAGAGATCGTTGAAAGAAAAGGAAACACAGCCATTGTGACTGTGGATGGTGATGAAGCGTACACGGTCTTCAGCAGTATCAAGTTCGATCTGATAATTACGGACCTGAAGATGCCGAAAAAAGACGGAATGAGCCTGATAAAAATGATAAGAGAAAAAAACAGGGATATTCCGATTATAATCATAACCGGTTACGGTTCAGATAAAAACAGGGCGCTCGCAAAGAGTTACGGGGTAACCACAATTCTTTCTAAACCCTGTTCCATTGTAGATATTACCCAGGCGATAGACGGCACTTTAAATAACAACTAGCGCTTTTCAAAAACCCTGTTTTGCACACATTCTTACAATAAAACAAACATAACCAATGGCTGTTGCCGAATCTCCGTACAATATTTATATTAAAAAAGGGTGAACAATCATGAAAGAAATCAAATGGCACGTAGGTCTGGCCCTGTCTTTAGCATCCTCTTTTCTTCTTCTTTTTTCCTTTCCTATGTACAATGTACACATTCTCGGTTTTATAGCTCTTGTCCCCATCTTTTTTATAGCCTACTCGTTAAATGGGAAAAAAATGGCGATATACGGGATCGTGAGCGGTTTTTTATTCTACAGTTTATACCTCTTCTGGATGAACGCCTACCTCGCGGTAGTCGGTGTCGGGTTTGTAACTATCGTTTATGGTGGATATTTTGTCATAACACTTATATTTGTAAATCTTGCGGCTCGAGCTTTCGGGGCCTACAGGGTGATCCTCACTCCCTTTATCTGGATTGGGATGGAGTATATAAGGAGCTTCGGTTTTCTGGGGTTTACATTCGGCTCGATCGGATACACACAGCACGGCTTTTTAAAGTTTATACAGATCGCGGATATCGGCGGAGAGCCTCTCGTATCCTTTATTATTGTATTTTTCAACGCAAGTATAGCTAACATGCTTGTCCAGCTTTTTTACAGGCAATCCGACCAGTTGTTGGATAGTGCCCCTAAAAAAACGATGGTGAACAGTATACTGCCTATCTCTCTTTCACTATGCCTTATCCTGTTCAGCCTCATCTATGGATCCATACGTATAAAGGAGCCGATCCCTGAAAACCCTAAAATGAGACTTTCGCTGATACAGGCGCTCAGCAGCCCGCGGACATCATGGAAAGAAGATAAACTAAAAACCCTTTTCAAGCTCCTTGACATGAGCAGAAAAAGCCAAAAAGAGCACCCGGACACAGACCTGATTGTCTGGTCTGAAACCGCAATAAGGACGAGCCTGAGACCCAATTTAATATACGGGACCGCCTATCATATGAAGATCCGGCGCCTGATCAAAAAACTCGACACTTATTTCGTTATTGGCTCCCCTGACAACTACAGCATCAAGAGTGACAGCGGAGTTGACCCTGACAGGCTGACCTCGATATTACCGGGAAAGGGTGACGAAGAGGTGTGGACAAACAGCGCGTATTTTCTCGATAAGGATGGAGAAATAATTTCAAAATACGATAAAATGCAGCTCACACCTTTTGGGGAACATTTTCCCCTCGGGAAAAAAGTTCGCTTTCTACAGAAGATATTGGACAAATTTACCGATAGCGCCGGGTTTACAAAGGGCGCTGAATACACAGTATTCGAACATGAAAAACTCAATTTCAGCGTGGTTATTTGCTGGGAGGGTACCTACGGGTACATGATCCGGAATTTTATCAGAAACGGGGCTGATTTTATAATAAACATATCCAACGACATGTGGACCGAGACTGATGCCGGACATTTTCAGCACTTTTCGATTACAAAATTCAGGGCGATCGAAAACAGGGTGTGGTTCGCACGGGCTGCCAACGACGGAGTAACAGCCATTATCAATCCTCACGGGGAGGTAGTAAAAATTATCCCCATAAAAGAGATCGGTTACCTATCAGGAACCGTTGGCCCGAGAGTGAGGGAGACCTTTTACACAAAGCATGGGGACATTCTCCCCAAAATAAGCATCGCCGTTTTGATTATTTCATTTGTTTTTTCCATTTTTATATTGATAAAACGACACGAAAGGGCGAAATAGAAAGTTTTTGAAGCGATGATCCGGAGCGATATTTATGGATTTTAAAAGAATAATCCTTTTACGCCACGGGGAGAGCAGGGATAATATCAAAAAGGTGCTGTCCGGCAGGTCTGACCCGGATTTGACCCCTGCCGGGAATAAACAGGCGAAGAAAGCTTCCCGGTTCATTAAAAAAAGATTTGCCACGGTCGACATAATCTTCACAAGCCCTTTAAAAAGGGCGTACTCCACGGCGCAGTCTGTTTCGAAACAGCTGAAAGTACCCATACAGGAAGAGGAGCTTCTGATAGAAACGAACTTCGGGAGCTGGGAAAGGTCAGGAAAGAACGAGCTTTCCAAAAAACCCGGCTGGGACACATACACAAAAGACCCTTTTCACTTCAATTTCCCGGGAGGCGAATCTCCCCAGGATGTTAAAAAAAGGGTCCTGGCTTTTAAAGAAAAGTTATCCAGAGACAACGGCTGGAACAGCGTGGTCATTGTTTCACACTACACACCCATCGCATTTTTCATATTGAGCGCCATAGGCGACGGGGACGCAGGCCGCGCCGGGTTCAAGATCGACAACGCGGGCCTGTCAGTCATTGAAATGGCCCGGGATTATGAATATATCAGGATGCTGAACTTTGTGCCGTGGGAAAGGTATTGAAAAATGCCTTATACTTTTATTACCGGCGGAGCAAGCTCAGGAAAAAGTGATTTCGCTCTTGAGTTGTTTAGAGACCGGAGCTCTGTCACTTTTATCGCGACCGGTGTCGCTTCCGACCCCGAAATGGATCAGAAGATCCGGCTGCATAAAATGCAAAGGCCTTCGCACTGGGACACTATCGAGGAGCCGGTTGATCTTATAAGAGCTGTCCGCAGCGTAAAAAAAGAGCGCGGGGCCGTTATTCTTGACTGCCTGACCTTCTGGGTATCCAACCTAATTCACGACAGAAACCTTGCCCCGGATAAAATAATCGAGCTCGCCGCGAAGACAGCCGGTTTTCTGAAAACCTCCGAAAAAAACACCCTGATCGTGACAAACGAGCTTGGCATGGGTATAATCCCCGGTTCCCGGGAAGTGAGAGAATACAGGAACATCGCGGGAAAAGTCAACGGGATCTTTGCGGGCATGAGCGAAACAGCCTATTTTGTGGTCAGCGGAATAGGGATGAAGATCAAGTAAAAAGTGTTGAAAACTCTTATTGGTTCTTATACGCTTCATCCATCGCGATCAGAGCGGCCCTGAGAGCGCCTATCATCTGGGGTTCTTCGGGGACCTCTATGTCCACATCCGGATTTTGTGGAATCATCCTTACCGGGACCATTCACGCAGCATCGAGGAGCTCTTCCACAGTATAGGGGCACAGAAAACCGGCCTTTTTATTGCTGTCGGGCCCGCTTAAACCGGTGAGATGCTGTTTAAGGTCCAAAACTATTTTTCCCAATATATTTTTATTTTCATTGATAATTTTGAAATTTAATTTTATTATACTTTTGAGTCTACAAATATTTATTATCATTTATTCACTCAAAGTATCCATACCTCTCCTAATCTTTGTTCAATAATCAAAAAAAGGAAGTGTGGTTTGACTGCGGGTGAATAATATTGTTTACTTATGGAGGACAAAATGTCCGTATTTATCGATAAATCGACCAGAGTTCTGATACAGGGGATAACAACCACCGAAGGAAGACAGCAAACGAGTCTTATGCTGGAATACAAGACCGAGGTCGTCGCCGGGGTGACACCCGGGCGTTACGGTCAGGAAGTCATGGGTGTTCCAGTCTATGATAAAGTGAGCGAAGCTGTAAAGAGACACAATATTGACCTATCAGCAATATTTGTGCCGAAAAATGCTGTTCTTGACGCGGCAATAGAAGCTATCAATGAAAAAATACCCGTTCTGGTGATTATCACAGGTGATATACCGGTGACAGAGACGATAAAGATAAAAAATTTGGCTGCTAAAAACGGGATCAGTGTAATAGGGCCCGGTTCCGCGGGGATCCTGATACCGGAGAAAAGCAAGGTCGGGATAATTTCAAATGAATATGTCTCATCCGGTGAAGTCGGGATCATTTCGAGATCAAAAGAAAATGAAAAACGAATCTGCCAGAGCCTCTACAAGGAGGAGGTGGGTGTAAGCACCATTGTGAGCCTTGGAGGTGATAACATAATCGGTACAGGATTTGTCGAAATTTTAAAGATGCTCGAAGATGATGAGGACACACAGGTCGTGGTAATCGGTGGTGAGACAAAAGGGCGTCTTGAGGAAGACGCCGCGCGGTACATTCAGGAAAGCGGATACTCAAAGCCGGTCATCGCATACATCTTTAAAAAAGAACCTGACAACGGGATGGCTGCCGAAAAGGAGAAGATGTTCCGGGAGGCCGGCGTCACAGTTGTTGACGATATATGGGAGATCGGACAGATAATAAGCGAAGCCACAATAGAAGAGTAAAAAACCACCCGTAAAGCAGGTGGCTTGACAGATCAAAATTCAACCCTTTTCACTGCCGGGGGAGCATTTTATTCAGCTTCATTTTCAATCACCTGAACGAGATAGGCGTCGTAACTATTTTCAGCAAGTTTCTCCTGTATTGATTTGATCCTCTTTTCAAATTCTATGTCCGGAAGTTCTGTCATCATTGTTGAGGCTCCTTGAAATAATGTATTAATACATGATAGAAAACATTAATCATGTGTCAACTGATTTTTTATTGAATACTGGAAAGATCGCCCGGGGGACCACCCTTTTTTTTCGCAGGAAGATTACTCTTCAAGCCGTTTGAAAATTACCGCTCCATTCTGCCCGCCGAACCCGAATGATTCGCTCAATGCTATATTGACCTGCTTTTCTCTTTTTATGCAGGGCACGTAATCCAGATCGCATCGTTTATCGAGATCCGGTGCAACCTGGTCGATATAGTCCAGATCGGGATTTTCCAGATTTGCTGTGGGTGCAATAATCCCGTTGTCCATTATAAGAAGGGTGACTATTGCCTCAAGCCCGCCGGCCGCCCCGATAGCATGTCCGAAGTAGGACTTTGAAGAGCTCACCGGAATACGGTAAGCGTAATCACCGAACACCTGTTTTATTATGAACGATTCCGTTGAATCGTTTAGAGGGGTAGACGTCCCGTGGGCGTTTATGTACTCCACCTCCTGGGCCGTTATCCCTGCCATTGAGAGCGCTTTCTTTATAGCGTGGATGGCTGATGTTCCGTAGGGGTCGGGGGCTGCCAGCTTGTAAGCGTCCTGGGAATAACCGTAACCGACAATCTCTCCGTATATACGCGCGCCGCGTTTTCGGGCGTATTCCAGCTCCTCGAGTACCAGGATACCTGCACCTTCCCCCATTACAAACCCGTCCCTGTCTCTGTCAAAAGGCCTGCAGGCGCTCATAGGATCATCGTTCCTTTCGCTCATTGCACGCATCCTGTCAAAACCGCTGAACATGTATTTATCGATTGAACCTTCGGCCCCTCCAACGATCATTATGTCTTCTATCCCGCACTGTATGTGGAGGGCACCAACGCTTATCGCATGAGTAGCCGATGAACAGGCTGTGGCAATGGTGTGGCCCGTACCTCTAAGATAAAACCACTGTGCGACCGAAGTTACCCCTGTATTTATATTCGACTGAGCAAGGGTGAAAGGGTTCACCCTTTTCGGCCCTCTGTCCTCGAGAAACTTCACGTGGTCTGCGAATTGAAGGTCTACATTCTGTGCCGCCTGCCCGAGGATCACACCCGTCCTGTGAGGATCTATACCCTCTACATAATATATTTTCGGATCTCCCTCTTTTCCTTCTTTTGCCGAACATATTTTGAACCCGGCGTCCTGAAGGGCGAGCATTGTCCCGATCACGGAATATTTGGTTGCTTTCCCCGCTCTTTTCAGTTCCTTTAATCTGTCAGTGTATTGCCCGGGCTGAAAATCGTCTATCGGGGAACATACCCTGGACCTGTACTGCTCCATATCGATACCTTCGAAATCCACATTCCTGAAATACCCGGTGCCTTCTCTGGCGTTTTTCCAGAACGATTCTATGCCGATCCCGATCGAAGATACCGGTCCCATGCCGGTAACAACCGCGCGTTTAAACATATCGTATCCTCATTAATTTATTAGTTCTTGTGACAAAAGCCGGGCGAGCCCGACATCGTCGGGTTCCCCGAAGTAGCCGGGTGCTGAACTGCGCATCACCGGGAACTGATTACTACTCGACCGTAATATCCGAGATACCTATTATTACATCGACTTTACCTTTTTCTTTGAAAAAAGGTTTCATCCTTAAATATGTAACGATCAACCCTACACGCTTTTCCTCTATTTCATAAAGGAACACCATCAAGCTCTGCGCGGGAAGAGCGTCTATCTTTATTTCCACCTTCGAAGTTGTAATTCCTTCGCCGGTTACACTGCCTTTTGGTTTTATATATTCGATGTTTTCAGTGATCCCGACATTTTTGGATATATTTTCCAGATAGGTCAGCACAGAAAGGCCCTTTTTGCTGTCAAGCAGCTTTTTAAGCCTGACGTACGCTTCCTTCTCCGCTACATACTTTTCCGCAAGAGATTTCAACTCGTACAGACTCTTTTCAAGCCTGGCGCTTTCCAGATTATATTCGCTTCTGGAGCTCAAAAGGGGGGCAAAAACTATCTGGTAGATAAGGAACAGGACTATCGCGAAAACCGCTCCGTAAATAAGGATCTTCTCCCTGTTTGACAGATTTTTTAACCTGTTTCGAATGTCCAGCAATTATTCCGTCCTCACTTTAATATCAAACACAAATGTGACCGCGAAACCTCCGGTGCTTCCTGTGGTCCCTGTATTTGAAACCTTGACTTCTGAAATATACTCCGAAAGCAAAAGTGCTTCCTGCATCCTGTCGATATCGGAAAAGGTCCGGACTTTCCCCGCGAACTTGACCCGGTCCTTCTCTATGACTATATCCGTGTATTCGACAACAATGTCTCCAGGCAGATAAGTAGAAATCTCCCTCAGCAGCTCTACACCGCTGTATTTTTTGTCAATGCTTTTTTCGATATTAACGATCCTTGTCCTGATATCCGCCAGAAGCTGCTCGGAGTCCTCCCGTTTCAACTGAGGTTTGCCGAAAATATCACTGCTCAGCCCGCTTATGCTTTTTTCCAGCTCTTTTATCTGTTTTTTGTGAATGCGGACATCAATAAAAAGGTTCGACACGGATATAGAAAGTAAGATGAGCATGATTATCCCGAGGGTTATAAAGTCCTTCATACTCAAATAACTCTTCAGCCGGGGCTTGAACTCCTCTTTGAGCAAATCCACTTTTTTGTTTTGAACCAGGTTTATACTTTTTAGTGCGCCGAACATGGAGATCATTTCAGACAATTCCAGAGAATTATTCTCCGTTATATAACTCCTGTACGCACGGACAGGAAACGCCCTGTATGAAAGGTCCATCAGCTCAAACACTTTGTGGTTCAGGTTCTTGAAACCTTCGGAAGCCGTCTTCCGTATATTGACATACACAGGCGGGTAATCGGTCTCCCTCAGAAACATCAAAAGATGGGATAAGAACGAGTCCATGTACAGATCATCACTGTTCCTTATAATGGAGATCACGCTGCCGATCATCCCTTTTTTTACAAATTGTATGTATACGGAATCATTCTGTATATCGAGAAAAATAAACGTGTCCTTTTCAATAGTGGAAATTACATTGTTATAAACAGCAATATCAAAAGGTATCAGAGCTTTGAGGTTCTTACGGTACTGTCCAAAACCCCATAGAATGTTCTCGATTTCACTTTTTTCAGCGGAAAAAGAAAGGACCTCCTGACCCGAAGCATCTACTGTCAAGGGTAAAAAATCGGTTACGCAGTCGATATCCTGGAAGGGCAGGTAATCCTTCACCTCGTATTTGATCACCCCTTCAATTTTCTGCACGTCGGTAAAGGGGAAATGGACAATATTTCTGTAGTAAAGAGATGGAGGAATAATATAATATATGTTTTCCTTTGTGATTCCTTCGGCCGTGAGTATTTCTTCTACAGTTTCAACCGTGTACCTTTTTATCCGCGCGCTTTCTCTCAACGGGAATTTTTCGTCCGCAAGGAGCACCGTAGTGTTACTCCCAAGTTTCTCAATAAACACCCCTTTTCTGCCAAACCCGATCTTTATATTAAAGAGATCTGTTATAGTAGACAACTCTGAACCCCTTGCTTTCTTTTAACACTACAGCGGTAACGACCTGGTAAAAATTTCCGGAAATACCTCTGGCCGTTATTCTGAAAAGATCACTTTTTACAGTTATCAGGGACCTTATCTCGTTGTATAGAATATCGGAAACAGACTTCACTTTCTTCAAATCTTCTATGTTTTCAAATACTGTTTTTTCTTTGAACTCCATTATATCCTGCGCTATGTACTCATCCATATCCTTGGACAGGCTGAGAAGTACGGGCACGCCCGCCGTATTGATATTTATTTTCCCGTCCCCGTATACAGTGATGTAGTTATCAAGAGCCGCGAATTCCTCCAAGGCAATCGGG
>SDBV01010046.1_pt1 | contig 12468 bp, 9 predicted proteins | sample 2277081 | NCBI WGS metagenome assembly SDBV01 (sample SAMN10402039, study PRJNA504765) | marine sediment metagenome | isolation source: marine sediment core GS10_PC15, 223 cmbsf | place: Arctic Ocean: Southern Knipovich Ridge | collected 2010 | reverse complement strand
TACATAATCTTGCATATCTCCTGTCTCTTTCATAAAGCGAAGTCTCTCTTTTTCTTCCTCAAGTTTTTGCTTTACAAAGAGAATCTCTTCTTTGTGTTTTTCAATATCTTTTTTTGGTACTAAACCCAATTTTAGCCATTTTTCTAGATCTTCTAGTTCTAGCTCTAGTTTTTTGAGTCGATCACTTTTTAAGTTCATATCCCTTGCCTTACACGTTACAAAATGATAGAGTATCGAAAAAACTACTTTTTAAAAAGTAATTTTTTCATTTTTTTTTAATAAAATAATTTTTAATAATTTTATAAAAAAAAGCCATCATTTTTTTATGATGGCTTTCATATTAAAACTTATCTCTCTTTATTTAATTAGCTTTTTCTATAACCTTTAGCTAAATATTCAATAGCATCCATTACTCTTGGGATTGGGTGAGCTCGTATAGCTTCATCAAATTCTTGTTTAACTGCATTTTCAAAACCTTTCTGAGATTGTTCTGAATAGTTCTCACAGAGTTGAGTTAAAAAGTTTTTAGTATCCTTATCTAAAGCTTTAAGATCAAACCTATCATTTTCTATTCTAGCTTCATTTAGCTTACTAAAGAAGTGGTTTTTAGCAGCTTTTGTGTACTTCTCAAAGCTATCTTGTGCAAATAAGGGCTTTCTGCTGTTTGTTTGTAGAGTTCTACTTCTATCTACCCCAGGTTCTATTCCTTTTCCTTCCATGACAAATAGTTCTTTATCTATTGATTGTTCTGAGTCTTCAATTTCTACTAATAAATTGTTTATTTTTATCGCTATGTGATCTGCTATGAATTCTAGAGTTTTTTCTTGGTCTAAAATGTCGCTCTGGTAGCGTATTCCATTATTTAATTTTACTATAACAAATTCTCCTTTTTCATTTTTATCCTCTGGTTCCCAGCCTGTGTAAAAATCAGATCTTAATTGATGGTTTAATTTATGTATAAAGTCAGCGTCATCTTGCTCTGAAAAAGCTACAGGTCCTTTCTTGCTCTTCGGATTTAAGTAGCCAAATATAGTGCCATGCGATTTGAAGTTATTCAGGCGTTCTCCTATAGCATCATGCAATTCATGGAGCTTACTCAATTCTATGTCCTTTTGTGAAATTTCACCCTCACCTTTCTCGATTTTTTTGGTAAAGCTTTCTATTGCCGCTTTTTTTCGCATCCCTTCTATAATTTCCCTACCAGATTTACCAGGAGCTTTAGGGCCAAATCGCAATTTTTGGCCATCGCTGAAGTTAAAGATATCAGGGACTTTTTTCTCCATAAGCCAGAGAGGGAAACGTATACAAGTTTCATCTACGATAAAAGTTTTAAATAATTGAGATTGAACAGCATTTCCAATAGCTGGTCCAACGCCTGTAAGAATAGCCCAAAATAAAGCAGTTTCCTCTGCGGTAGTATCTCCTTCTTTTTGACCTTCTGGGTACATGGCATTATATATACGAGGTATCCCATAAGAAAGACCATAAGTAATTAATCTTCCGTAATAAGGGTCGCTTAATAATTTTAGGAATCTCTTTGCTTTTGATGAAGCTTCAGCTGCAGCCAATTTTCTTATATTATGCGAAGAAGCATTTTTATTTTTAATACCCTCAAATCTTGCGTTTAGCTCATATCCTTTTCTAAAAACTTCGTTAAAATCTCCAATATGATATTGAGTAACGCTATCATAATCATTTTTACCCAATAGAGATTCTATTTGCCCAAGTTCAATTGCGGCGTTGATTAAAGTTTCTTTTAAAATATCTAATTGAGAACTAATATGGCTGTAATGCTTCTCTTTCTCTTCTTTGCTTAGTGGAGATGTATCATTTAATTTTATATCAATATAGTCACTGATCTCGGTTATATATCCTTCAGCTCGATCAATAATATCGTTTAAAGGTTGTGAATCTTGTTTTTGGCCTTCTAGTACAGCAAATTTTCGAAAAAAATTATCTACTGAAAGCTTGTCTATTAATTTAGTATCTGCAGAAGTAGCTTCAGTTCCATCTATCAACCTTTGTAGGCCTATCTTAATATCTAAATAAGCACTAAGATCTTCTAATATTATTCTGGAGCCTAAACTATTGATTCTTTCTGCTGTATCATATACATATCCATCGAGTGTTATTGCAACGGCTTTTTTTTGTCCGAGTATACTACGTTCGTTATCTGTTAGGCTTGTATCAATAGAGCCTTTTTTATCATCTATGGCTGGACTTTTTTTGAAGCGACCTACTACAGGCCTTCCTATTGTCTCATATGCTAATCCAATAAGTGACCCTGAAACTTGTCCTGACATTTTATTGCCTCCTTAATTATATTTTTTATTAACTATTGTAATATTATCTTATTAATGTTTAATTAATTTAATAATATTATATAAAAATTATAATTATATGTAAATAAAAATAGTAATGTTTATAGGAAAAAACTAAATATGATAGTAGTTATTATTTTAAAGTAAAAATATTTTTTTAAATATTGAAACTAAAATTTTTAATTGATAGTTTCTCTCTTTAATAAGAGAGGTTTTCATTACATATATATCGTATTTTGGTAGAAATTTTAGAAAGAGGAACTCTAATGCATATAGAGAAGCAAAATGAATAAAATATCTAGCTTACTTTAAGGTGTTTAAGCGTAAATAGCTTACTCTCAATGTCTAGCGAGGGCATTAAAAAAAATATAAAAGGAAATAAACTAGCAATTTTAACTAATTGAGGTTAAGTAACTTGCCGGTTTATTTAAATCGCTGAATTTAAATCATTTAAGACTTTATCTACTTCCTCGGGGCTTTTGCCATGAGCCATTAGGCCTTGCTCTATAGTCTCAAATTGAGCTCCAGCACACCCGCAGCAGCCAAGGCCTTCTTGCATTAGCACATCGGCCAGGGCATCCTTTCTATCAGGGAAATTATAAAAAATCTCCTGTATTGTCATATCTCTTGTTATACTCATATTAAAACCTTAAAATTTAATTTTTACACTTCCGCCTTTGATTTTACATTGGCAGGCGAGTCTCTCTGTTTGAATCTCTCCTAAAAAGTCCTTTTCAGCTTGTGTGGGTTCTGTGAAGTTATCCATGCCTTCAACCACTTCTATAATACAAGAGCCACAAACTCCCTCAGAACAAGCAAAAGGAATCCCAGCCTGCTCACACTCATCTTTTATAGATTTGCCATCTTCTATATCAACTTCTTCACTAGTATTTTCAAAAATTAGTTTTGCCATGATTTGCTCCTTTAATTCTTTTAAGTATTTATGAGTATTTTGCAAAACCTTTTTTTTTATCAAGAAATTTAATTAAAAATTCAAGATAGGCAATCTAGATTGCCTATCTAATATTCTTAATTTAACTTCAAATAAAAATTTCATTTAGATAGCCAGCTTCACTCTAAATGATCTAGCTTGGATTCTAGCTTAGCTTTTTTTTAAATAATCTTTTATTATCCTCAACAAATACCCCGTTTTTAAAAAACTATTATTGTTTATGTAAATTTAGTTTAGGATTATTAAAATTATTTCTTTTTCAGAAAGCTTGTCTTTTATCTTTTTTATACGATGTTTTGATACTATTTTACTCTGGTTTTATATTAAAACTATACGAAAAGACATTTTATTTATAATTAATAAATATCAAGATAGTAACCATTAAATAATTTATTATTTATTTTTAAATATTAGTTGAAAGCTATCTCTAAGCAGGGTTTTATTATTTGAGTAATTTAAATTTTTATTAAATATAAACTTAATTTATTTTTAATCTAGTCGCAAATTTTATTGAAATTAATTTCTGTTTTAGTGTAAAATTTAAACAAACTTAATTTTGGTTAATAAAAGAATAAGTTAGATAATATAATTTAAAAAATCCAATTAGGAGGAAACAATGTCTAGTATGATACAAAATTTTAAAGACAAGATAGGAACTGCTCTTATGAATACAGGCAGACCTGTTGAATTAAGCGTAAAAGACAAGATAGGAACTGCTATCATGAGTAACAGTAGATCTATCGATGAAAAAGCAACTAAAGCTTCTGAAAAAATTAGTAAAGTAGCTGCACGAGCTAAACTTGAAATGTCAAATACTTCAAGTAAAATTTCAAGTTCGTATTTAAAAGCTAAAAATTTTACAACAGAAAAATTTTCAGCTCTTTCAGAAAAAATTTCTACAATTGTTAAAGCTGTTAGAGACTTTTTTAGTCTAGCTGTTAGAAAAGCAAATAAACAATTAGCATTAGATAAACTAGCGTTAGAAAAATCTAATGATGAATTTCAAAATGCAAGAAATGAGCAAATTCTAGGATTTACAAAAAATGCTGGAAAATTTGCTAAAGCTGTTATAGGTTATGAAAATGGTATTTCTGAGTCTACTCAGAACGATACTGCTAAAAGTAAATATGAACGCGCAGTAGAGGCATTTGCAAAAGATTTAGCTAGTTTAGATGGAAAAGTAAGCAGAAAAGAATTGCTTGATATTTATAAAGCAGCTGAGCCGAAAAACTATACAAAAATCCGCGCTAATGATCGATTTGGATCTGACTTTAAAAACATAAATAAATCAATGACTCTTGGAAGCTTTATTGATCTTATTTTAGCTAGCGAAACTAAAGCTGTTAGAAATGCTTATAAAAAAGAGATTAGTGGTATTGCTTCTAAATTTGCTTCTGCTCTTAAAGAAGTAAAAAACATTCAAGATGCAACTAACTTTAATCATAATAAATTTGAAGCTGTAAGCAAATTAGCTGACAATAGCGAATATAAAAACGTTATTGGAAAAGATCAAAAATCAATAGCTAAAGATCTTAATGCTGAGATGGTTAAAGAATTAGGCGGAAAAAAAGTAGTTGAGAAATTAATTTCTAAAATTGAATCAATAATTTCTAGCCCAAAACTTTTTAATGAAGGAGTTGAAGCTGATATTAATGAGATTCAAGGTAAAGTAGTAGCTCAATTAACATCTTTTGATGATAGTATGAAAAAACTTGACGAGAGATTACAAAAATTAGCTGATCAGGAAGCTGCATTCGCTAAACAAAACCAAGATCTTTTATCTTCATCAAGAGAACCTACAAAACAATTAAATGCTGAGAGAAGAAAAGAAGTTCTTCAAATATTAGCTAAAATTGATGAAGAAAGAAAAGATATTGAAGCTCAAAAAGAAAGCATTGCTGAAGATATTAAAGATGTCAAAAACCAAGAGCCTTTAATTTTAGAGCAATTACGTTTTGCTCACCTAAGTAATTTAAATGCTCAAAGAAGAGAACTTGGTAAAGCAATCGATTCTGATTTAAAAGACATCAATACTCTTCCAGTTTTTCCAGCTCTAAAAGAGACTAGAAAAGCAATGGCAAAACGTTATGCTAAATATACTGGTTTTTCAGTAGGAGCTCTAGGTGCGCTCGGTGGTGCTAGTGTAGCTTCAGTTAAGTATTTAGCTCCGGTTGCTGCAAAAGCTGCGGTTAATGGTGTTTTAGGAAGTTATGGTTTTCCTATCATAGCTTAATTGCAAAATAAGTAATTCCAATATTGGAAAGCTTATTGATTAAGATATACGAATACAAAAAAACCCTAATTTGAAAAAATTAGGGTTTTTTTTTGAGTAAATTTTTTTATTTTTTAGATGATATTTGAGCTTGTATATTTTTCAATGTCTCGCCAAGATTTCTATAGATTTCTGTTTTCTTTGTTTCCATCGTTGCTATGTGATTTGGAATATTCTCGAACTTGAAGTTAAACTCAATTATTGTCCATTTTAAACGAGACTGTATAGCTTCTTCGATGGTTTGCACTCTTGCCTGATTAGCTTCATATTTTTGATAAGCTAGACAGTGTAATAAGAAACGCTTTAAAAATACTTTTTCTTTATCTTCTTCAGAAGCCTTATTTAAAGGCTTTGCCAAAATAATTTTTTCCAGTATTTTTTTAGCCTCTTCTGAGGTAAATTCAACTGGACTAACTGTTCTTTCAACAGATGTTCTGTTGACTTCTAAAAGACCTTCAGCTCCCAGAGTTCCCATTAATAAATAATTTTTCCAACTTGAGTTTTTATAAGCATCAGTTGATTTGAAAGGAATTTTTGAAAGATCCGTTTCTTCTTCGCTAACTTCAAGAGGGTTAGCTAGTTCGTTGGGTTTTGTTGTTTTCTTAGCTTTTGCTAGCTCAGGGGGGCTATTAGAAGATGCTGAAGAGCTCGTTTTTGAAGAAGGCTTTTTGCTTCCTTTCTCTGCTGCTGCCCGCTCTTCTTCTTCTATTTCAGCAGGACTTGCGCTCCCTCTCTCAACATCTTCTTCACGATCTTCTTCAATTTCTGAATCTTTTTCTATTGCTTGATCTTCTTTTACTTCGGGGTTTTCTCTTTTGCCATCAACTTCAGTAGAATCTTTATTTACCTTCTTGATTTCTCTTTTCGCAGTTTCGTCTGAAGGAACTGTTTCGGGCGGTTTATTACTCTTTGAACCTAAGGGTTTTGAGGGGATTTTATCTTTACTTTCTGGATCATAAAATTCTTTGACTTTCTTTGATAAACAATTCATATCAAAGTTTAATTCATAAAAACCAATAATAGAGTTGTTTGTTGCAGCTCCACCTGTATCTGCCGCTTCAAAGGTCTCAATAGCCCTTTCAAATGTCTTATAGGCTGTATTAACATTTTCTCTTTTCTCTTCCGGTGAGTTATTGATTATTTCATCTTTATCTGATCTCTTTACTCTTAAGTCGTTGGTTATCCTAACCTTATATTTACCGTTTTTGTCTTTGTATGTTAAAAAAAGATCTCCATCAAGTTTTTTCTTTATTTTTACATATTTTAATTTGATCTCTGTTTCATTGAGATTATGTTGATGACATAATGCTGCTAAGCCATATTTGAGTGTCGTTCCAAAAAGAGTTGCAAACTTCTGAGATACGCCAGGGGCTAGTTTGTTATTGTCTGATCCAGGACGTTTAATGATTATTTGGTACTCTTTTCCGTTTAAAGAGACTCTAGCGGGCTTAGAATCAGGCCTTGAAGGCTCTATTTTAGCTGCGTCTTGAGAAGATGCTGGAGAGTGCTTTCCTGGAGCGTTTTCAAGTGTTTCAATTTTTTGTTGTAGTCCTTGTATTTGGCGAGATAACTGAATTTCACCTTGCGTTGGTTGATATGGAGGAGGCCCCCCAGTGGGACTTGGTGTTGACATAGTAATTTCTCCTTATTATTCTTTTTATAATTATGTAATTAATTTGTTATAATTATAGTATTTTTAATTTAAAACTTCAATTAAATTATGTTAATAATTAATAAAAACAACAAACAAATAGTATAGATAATTTTAAATGTAAAATATTTATTTTAATTTGGTTGTTACTTAATTTCTAGCAAATGGAGCTAATTCTGCTATATTTTTTGTTTGCTTGTTAAGTCAAAGATAATTAATATCTTAAGGCAAAAAGGGTTAAAAATATGGAAAATCTATATAAGTCTATTCTAATCTATGGGCCTCCTGGTTCAGGAAAGGGCACTATCAGTAAAGCTCTAAACCTCTCAGATTCAGTGACCCACGTTTCAACAGGAGATATTTTTAGAGGAATTGACCCGTCTTCTGAAAAGGGTAAAATGATAAATAACTATCTAAAAAAGGGTAATTTACTCCCAGATGATTTTACAGTAGATATTTGGCATGAATTTGTAGAGCATAAGATAAATGAGGGGATCTACGAGCCTAAGGAGCATTTTTTGCTTTTAGATGGCATTCCAAGGACCTTGAAACAATCAATTCTTTTAGAAAAATATATCAAGGTTGAATATATCATTGTTTTAGAGATGAAAGACTTAGATAAGTTAATTGCAAGAATGGAAAATAGAGCTTTGACAGAGAATAGATCCGATGATCTAGATAAAAAAGTTTTAAAAAATAGAATTGATATTTATTTAAACGATACTACAAAAATTTTAAAGCATTACTCTAATGATAAAATTTTTAATTTTAATGCAGATCAAAAAAAGTTGGAAGTTATTAGAGATGTTTTGATGAAATTTGCACCTATTGTGAGTTAAAAATTTTTGTAAATTTATCAATAATTTTTTTTATTACTTTATGTTTTTAAATCTAATAAAATAAATTTCTGAATTTTACTAATCAATTATTTTTTATTTAATTTTAATAAATAAAATTAAATTAACAATATTAAAATCTTCTTGTTTATTTAAATATAATGCATTTAATGCTATAATCAATTAATAAATATAGTTATGTTTTTATTAAGTTAATAGGGAAGCAATGAGTGTACAAACTGTAAAAACCTTTTATCAGGGAAATTCATATAGCGAAAATGCAAATTTAGTGGCAAAGCCTTTGGATTTGACATATTTTCAGCTAGATGAAAATACATGCATTTCTGCAAAAGAGATTGAGAGACTTCCGGATTCTTATAAAGAAGAAATTAAAAGTGTTTTTTCAAAAGTTCTAAAAAATAGAGATGTTTTAGATGGTATTAAAAAAATAGAGGCCTCATCAATTTCTATAAAGATTCAAGATAAGAAGTTAGCCTATAGCTTAGAAGATGCAAATGAAAGCACGCTTTTAAGTGATAAAAAAGCTCAAAAAGCTTTTGAGAGGGTTGCTAGAAATGTTAAAAGATATTTAAGAAATACTAAAACTATAAAAGATAGAAAAGTTCAAGATCTTACAATTATAGATCAAAATATTATAAAAGGTAGACCATCAGATATTAGAAAAATAAGAGCTGATGAGAAATTATTAAAAAAAAGACGCCCAGATATTATTCGAATTCCTCTTAAGTATTTTAGCAAATTTAGAAAATCAGATGCTGAGTGGTCCCTATGGTCTATTTGGCTTAGTGATATTCAAACTATTGTTGTAAAAGCTTTTAAATTTATATCAGTGGAATTAGCTTTTTTAAAGAATATTAAGGGATGGGATGATTGGCTTGGATATTTAGTTGGATCTTTTGGTCTTATCAATGGAATTGAAAATATTAAAGATGCAAGAAAAATTGATGATAGAGAGGGGAAATATGATGGTATTCATAAAGTTATTAGAAATACATTTGCAATTGTAGGGGGATCAATAGACTGGATTGGTAAAACTATAAAAGCTGTAGGCCACGTTGTAATAAAATTAGCTCTTTCTATTATCGCAACTTCTGTGTTTTTATTTGTAACTTTATATGCCCTCGCTAGATTTGTATATTTTGATATAAAAGCAATTCATTTTAAAAAGAAACTAAATGAGTATCTAAAGAATGATAAACTAACAGATGAAGAGAAAAAAATAGGAGCTTTGAATTTTTTAAAAAACAAACTGATCGTTTCTAAGAGAAGGTCATTTAAAATTTTGAAAAAAACAAGAAAACAAAACCCAAATCTTCCAGATGAGAAAATTGAAAAATTAGTCCACGATGAAATAAAAAAAATAGTTAAAACGAAGGTAAAAAGATTTGAAAGAAGAGTAGGCTCAAATATAGCGGGTCTAATTCAAAGAAATGCGAAACAGATTCTAAAAGATCCAAAAAATGATCTAAATATTGAAAAAATAAATAAAATCTTTGAGAAAGTTTTATATAAAAACTCTCTAGCTATTCATGAAAACACACTATTTTCTTTAGCGATAGCTTTACAAGGGATAGAATTTATTTTATTCATGATTATTGGGTTTACAATTCCAGCTCTAATTCCTGGCGCTTTATCTTCTATGCTTTTTGCATACCTGCAAGGATATAGTTTTTATAGAAAGTACTATCTTAAAGAAGACAAAATAGATAAGAAAGATGAAGATGATATAGAAAAAAAAGTGTCTTTAATCTCTAATGAAGCGATATAAAAAAAATGTTTTTTATAAATTTTTTGCTATAGTAAAAGAAAAGTAAAAAATTTTCACTTATGCAAAATATCGACTTTCAGATTAGAGCATTTTTAGCATATATAGAGTCTGAAAAAGGGCTATCTTCAAATACTGTTGAAGCATACTCTAGAGATATTAGATATTTTAAAGATTTTTTATCCAAAAAATCAATTAGTAGATTTGAAGATGTTAAGCAAACAGATGTAATTGAATATCTTAGCTTTTTGAAAACCAAATACGCTTCCTCTTCAATTTATAGAAGTTTTGTAGCTATAAAAGTGCTTTTTAGATTTTTGAAAAAAGAAAATGCTATTAAAAAAGATATAACTCTTTATTTGGATCTACCAAAAATCTGGCAGTTTCTGCCATCTGTCATGACCTATCTGGAGGTAGTCTCTTTATTAAACCAAATTAAAACAGAGGATTTTGTAGGAGCTAGAGATAAAGCTATTTTAGAGCTTCTTTATGCAACTGGGATTAGAGTATCAGAGTGCTCTTCTCTAAAAATCTTAGATGTAAATGACGATTTTGTAAAAGTTATGGGAAAAGGAAAAAAACAAAGATTAGTCCCTATTGGTAAAAAAGCAATTGAAGCTATCGATCACTATCTTTTAAATTTTAGAAATGAAGTGAAGGGAATTGATTATTTGTTCATCTCAAAGCGTGGAAAAAAAATTAATAGAGTTACTATCTACAATAGAATCAAACTCTATGCCCGAGGTGCTAATATAAAAAAAAATATATCTCCTCATACTTTAAGACACTCCTTTGCAACTCATCTTTTGGAAAATGGAGCAGATCTTCGGCTCATTCAAGATATGTTAGGACACGCTGATATTTCTACAACAGATAGATACACCCATATCTCAAAAGCTCATTTAAAAAGAGCTTTTGAGAGTTTTCATCCAAGACCTTAAAAAAATATTGTAGATACTTTGAAAATTCTTATTTTAGCTTTTTTATTTTCGTTAAAATAAATTTATTTACAATCCCAGGAGAGGCTTTACCTTTAGTGATTTTCATGACCTGGCCTACTAAAAAGGCTAGAGCTTTTTCTCTTCCAGATAGATAATCTTTTATAGAATTTGGGTTTTCTTTTAAGACTTGATCTACTATTTTTTCTATCTCAGCTTCATCCGTAATTGGTTGGTAGTTTGGGTTTTCTTTAACTATTTTTTCCGGATCCTTCTCAGGATTTTTAATCATATCATCGGCTACACTTTTTCCGATTTTACCTGTGATTGTTTGTGAATCTATTAGATTTACAAGTTTTGCTAAATGAAGAGGGGGGATGCCTATAGAAAATAAATTTAAGTTTTTTTCTTTTAATTTACCTAAAAATTCTACGGTAATTAAATTACAAAGAAGTTTTGTGTTTCTGCAAGTTTTTAGAGCTTCTTCAAAATAATCAGAGAGTTTTTTATCGGTTATCAAAATCGATGCATCATATTTTGTAAGATTTAGTTTTTTTGTATATCTCTCAAACCTTTTATGTGGAAGCTCTGGCATATCTTTTTCAATCTCAGATATATATTCCTCAGTTAAAACAATTGGTCCTAAATCTGGCTCTGGAAAATATCTGTAATCTGCAGCTTTCTCTTTTCGTCTCATTAAAATAGTTCTTTTTTCTTTAACATCCCATCTATAGGTTGCTTGAGGTATTAACTCATCAAAAGGAGTGTTTGGGTTTTGTTCATATAATCTAATTTGTCTTCTAATCTCTGATTCTATTGCCATTTCTAAAAAGTTAAAGGAGTTCATGTTTTTAACTTCTATTTTATTCCTTAATTCTTTTTCTCCTTTAGGTCTTACCGATACATTTGCATCTATTCTAAGAGATCCCTCTTCCATAGAACAATCAGAGGCTCCTATGTATTGCATGATAGATCTAATTGCCATCGCATAAGATGATGCTTCTTTAGGAGAGTGTATACAAGGCATAGAGACGATTTCTAAAAGGGGAGCGCCTGCTCTATTATAATCTACTCCAGCAAAAGTATCGAAATGCTTTAACATTCCGGTATCATCTTCTAAATGAGCTTCACTTATTTGAAATCTTTTAGTTTCTCCTCCTACATCGCTAATAACTGATCCTCCAGTAATAATAGGATGATTAAATTGTGTTATTTGAAAATTTCTAGGAGAATCCGGATAAAAGTAAGATTTTCTATCAAAAGTAGTTAAATTAGATATTTTAGCTTTTACAGCAAGTCCAAATAAAATTGCTTTTTTTACAGCTTCTTCATTAATGACAGGCAACGCTCCTGGCTGACCTGTACATACTTCAGATATATTAGTATTTGGCTCATCTCCAAATCTATTTAAAGCAGAGCTAAAAAGCTTGCTTGCAGTATTTAACTGAACATGAATCTCAAGGCCAATTACAGGTTCATACTTATCGTATGCTGTGTCATCTGTCATGTAATTACTCCTTATCAAATAAAGGTGGAATTTTTAATTTGAGATTTATTTTTTCTTCAAAAAGAGAAGCTGCTTGAATTAGTCTTACATCTTGAAGCTGAGGAGCAAATATTTGAAAAGCTATAGGCTTATTTTTTTCATCAAAACCAGATGGAATAGAGATAGCCGGAATGCCTGCTATATTTGCTGGAACTGTAAATAAATC
>SDBV01010044.1_pt1 | contig 12470 bp, 15 predicted proteins | sample 2277081 | NCBI WGS metagenome assembly SDBV01 (sample SAMN10402039, study PRJNA504765) | marine sediment metagenome | isolation source: marine sediment core GS10_PC15, 223 cmbsf | place: Arctic Ocean: Southern Knipovich Ridge | collected 2010 | reverse complement strand
GCTCGGACCCATCATCGCAGATGTCGTCGAAGGAGTGCCGAATCCTTATGCACATCGGTTCAAGTGGCGGGCGCGTGGAGATTTGAGGACAGAAGACGCCCGATATTCTTAGGCCCTATCCGATTAGCGGTATCGGCTTGAGAAGATCACGATCCAACTCCGAAAATCCAGATTCCCCGGCTTGATAGACCACCTCAGAAAACGCTTCGACATTGCGCTGCAGCGCAGCTGTATCCACACCTCGACATTGATCCGGAAGCGGATCAAGCCACTGCCTTACTCTTAGTAGCATCTTCACCGCGCCCGCGTAATTGCCTTTCTCCACGTGAAGATAAGCGACTGATACCTGAAGCAATGTTCGATAGAGATAACCCTCCCATTCTGATGCCTCTAGCCAGGCTTGCTCGAGAGATTCGTGCGCCTCGTAATAATCTCCCGAATTGAGCAGGGTTAGACCCTCAGTGGCTAGTTCCGAGAGCACGCCCTGGCATGCTTCCTTCAATGCGCCGAGATCTACAACACGGGCGTGCTCCTGGATGAGCTCAGCCAGGGAGGCCTGCAGCTTGCCGCGGCTAACGACATGATCCGCTCCGGCTGCCTTTGCACGTTCCAGCACCTGAGATTCAACATGTGGACCGAAAGCGATAATCGGGATCCTGCGAGTTGAAGCTGAAGTCTTGAGGATTTGTGTCCAGCGCTCCCAGGGAATCAGCTGACTTGTCACATCTACCAGCATCAAGGCAGGTTGGCGATCAACGATGGCTCGCATAAAGGCTGCATCCGGACCTTTGAGAGGCTCCGTAAGGGGGATTTGACGAGCAACTGGCTCGCCTTCAGCGCCAAATGCGCTGGGACCTTCGACCACTTCGAGCTCGTACCCAGGTGCGCTAGACGCGTCTTCTAGCCTTGGAATAAAAAAATAGTCTTCGGTAAGCGCGAGGATCAGCGGATTTTTGTTTCGTGACATTCGGAATTAGAGGGGCAGATTGGGGGCTTAGCTTATCATGCCGAAGGCAGCTCGCCGATCAAGATTATTTACTCATTCAGCAGGGGGGAAGCGATGTCGTATACGGCTCGAAAGTAGGCTGCCAGCGTATCCTCACCGGAGTCGTCGCCGACAAGTTCTTCATAGGGTAGGAGAGTGCCCTGCCAGCTCTCAGTGAACCATCGAGCGCTGCCCGGCAACTTGTGGTCAGTGAGCGAGTCTTCGAAGGGCCATGGGTTGGAATAATAGTAGGTCTCCTCATGGCTGCTATCGCCGGGTGCGAGCCCGAAATTGATTTGAGAAGGAATCTCTTGGGCGTCGGCGCCTTCTCCATGAGGTATTAACCGCGTTCCAAACCATTCAAATGCCAAATCGAAATTATGGGGCCAGAGCTGGATTGGTCCCGTCTCTCCGCTTAGGCCCGATCGGTGAGACTCCAGAACCTGGGCGGTTGTGAATAAGATCTTCCCGAATGCACTGGCTGCTTGTGGGTCGTAAGATCGATCGTCATCATTCTCGAATTTCTCCCGATCATACTCTGCCTCAATTCCAAGCTCGCTCAGCATTGATAGCAACCGATTGCCAAACTCTGTCGAACTCAGGCCTTCGGTCATGCTCAGGCTGCGGGTATCTGCCTCACTGGTAGAGATATCTACAGTATGAGTACTCAGGTTCATCAGCAGTTGAAAGGTGACTCCGCTGGATTTGGGATGAGGAATTGGATCGGTTGCGGCGCCATGCTCTTGTACCTTAAGGCTGATGTGCCACCATTTTGGATGCGGCTCTGAAAGCGCTCGCGGGACGACTCCAACTGCGGTCGCATACTGACTCAGGGTGTCGCGGGTTGGTCCCCAAATTGCGAGAGGAGGGAATGTGTCGAGGGTCATATCTAAAACAATCCCAGGAGACTATCCAGGCTCCAAACTGCCCATGCGCCGGTCGCAAAGATCACGATCTCGGAGGCGATCATCATCAGGTTTTGGCCCTGCTCGCACTGATAGCAGCGGTTGACGTTGATGTCCTTCGTTGGCCGCACTCCGGCCAGGGCCAGATAATTGAGGTTCAAGAATATTGCGACCAAAGCTGCGAACGGTGTAAAGATGCCAAAAACCAATCCGATGCCAACCGCCAACTCTCCCGCGAGGTTTAGATAGGGAAACCACGAAGCGCTGGGAACCACTGTGCGCTTAATCAGCGTGCCATAGGCGGGAACAGGGTGATTGTCGGCGAGATCAGAGACCCAATTGGTCATCTGGCCGCTCACAAATTTGCGCAGCGGCTTGTGCCGAACGCTTTCCAGCCACCACAGGCCAACCGCGATCCGCAAGAAGGCCATCCAGTCTTCAACGGTGAGAATTCCAAATACGGTTTCCATGAGACCAATCTCCTACCCGGATAAGCTCTGACATGTAGACGGTTCGAACGTAGGATAACTTACCGTTCAGGGGGATCGTCCGAGCGAATTGGGCTGGCCCATAGCACGGTGACAGGGGGAAAACGTTAAGAAGGATCGAGTGGAAGGTATACTCAACTGCGGAAATGGCAACAACTGAAAGAACTAACGAGCAGTGGATTGAAGAGCTATCCGAACCTGGCGAGGCACAGGAGATAGCCCTCTCTGACCTGCGGGCAATCATCATGCGCGGGCTTCCTTTTGCGCTCTCTAAATGGCTAAAACCATCGGACCCACAATTCGAATCTCTGACAGAGGAAGTAGCGCAGGACACGCTCATGCGCGTGCTGGACAGCCTGCAGGGCTTCGAAGGTAGGAGCAAGTTCACGACATGGGTGCACAAGATTGCGGTACGAATTGCTCTGACCGAGCTGCGAAGAAAGCGCTGGCGCGATGTGTCTCTCGACGAACTTACTGAAAACGCTCCTGGCGAAGGCCCGCGGGGGATATTAGCGGCTCATGAGGCCGGTCCGGATGTTGTCGCCGAACAAAGCGACATGATCGAGCATCTGCAGCGCGTGATTTCTGAGGAGCTAACCGACAAGCAGCGCGAAGCGTTGATCGCTACCCGTATCCATGGGATGCCGATGGAAGAGGTGGCTAGACGGATGGGCACCAACCGTAACGCGCTCTACAAGTTGCTGCATGATGCCAGGCAGCGGATGAAGGCCCGTTTAGAGGAAGAAGGATTGTCACCCGAAGACGTACTGGCGGCCTTTGAAGCAGGGTAAGAATAGGCGCCAATTCCACGTCCCAGTGGCAGGAGATTAGATCGTTATGGGTCAATCAGAAGAAGTAGCGCGAAAGCTTTTGCTGCAGATCGCGCGCACTCAGGAGCGCGAGCTGGACTGTGGGGAAGTCTTCGCAGTACTCGATGAATACACTGAGGCTATCGTCGCAGGTCATGATGTTGAGGTGCAGTTTGCTCTCGTGATGCAGCATCTCGAGATATGCCCGGATTGCCTGGAGGAGTATGAGGCACTGCTGAGCGTGCTGCAGACCAAACACTAACCTCGGCTGAATTCCTGAACCACTGGGGTGCTCAAATGAGCACCCCGTTTGATTTAAAACAGCACGCTAACTCTGCAGATTCCGAGTGCCCGGGCAAATAAGTAAGAGCGGGAGTTCGTAAAACGTCAGTTGAGGTAGGAATGTTGGCAGGCTTACCAAAAAGGCGTAATGGCGCCTAAGGAGGATCATTGAAAAGATTTCCCACAGTCCACGAACGGAATATCCGAAATAGGAGGCACAAATGCAGCAATTTATAGGAAAGATGGCCCGCATGTATCCGCTCCTGATTGCCATGGGCTTCATGATGGTGGTCATTGCATTTGGAGTTGGCTACGCAAACTCGCAGACCACGGCCGAGTACTTCAGCCAACCCAAGATCCTGCGAGAAACTACTCTGCTCGCCGAACGCGCCGCGATCGAAAGTACCGATCTCTGGCTACCCTACTTTAAGTTCTTGGGTATCGGGCTGATCCTGGGCGGGATCGTCATGGCCCTGCGCATCATCATCGACAGGCTACGAAACGCAGGTGCAGAAGTCATCGATAACCTGCCGGCTGATCTGCGCCCTGCGCTGCCGAGCCCACCCTGGTATGGCTTGATGATGCCAATGGTGATGATGCTAGGCCTGCTGGTCTTTATCGGGGCGCTGATCGTCGGGCTTGGCTTAGCGGCCGACGCACGCGCGCTCTTTGCCAATCCACTCCCGACGATCGATGCAGCAGGGGCTGGGACGGCGCTGCTAGCAACACTTGAAGGGATCAAGGCCACCTCGGCCTGGCTCGTCCCGTTCAAGTTCTTCGGCGTAGCGACCGAATTCCTGGCGATCGCCATGGGGCTGGGCACCATCATCTATATCCTCTCCCAACAGACCGACGTGATCGCCGATAGCATCGACATCGGACGTAAGAGCGCCAAAGCTGAACAGCGCGAGGACAAGCGCGCTCCGGCCTACGCGGATAACTAAGAAGGAGACATCACATGGAAAATCTACAAGGTCCCTCTAAGAGCTGGCAGCTGACGGTCTACCCGATCTTCACTGTGCTCGGCTGGGTTCTGATCGGACTGTCGCTAATCATCGGTGCGTTTGTGCTGACCCCCACGGCGATCAACTACTGGGGTGGAAACGCGAAGGCGGTGCGAGACGCAGCCGAGGCAGGCTCTTCGCTTCTCGGTCAACTGAACACACTGGTCGTAACTCCGCACTGGCTACTCCCGCTCACGTTCCTGGGTGTGGCTTCCTTCATGCTTGGGATTGCCCTGGAGTTCTCTGCAATTCCCAACATTCTTAAAAATCGAGGCCAGGTTTTGAGCATCTGCTTCCCGCAGATCGTTCAGAACCCAGCGGAGTGATAAGGAGAATATCAATGAAAGTTCAAATTCCTGAAGAGAAGGCACCCTTCCCATTCAGCATGATCGAAGGAATGATGCCGCTTTACCCATGGATCGCCATCATGGGCTGGGGTTTCGTACTGGTTTCACTGCTCATCGGCATTTTCAGTCTATCGCCGGCTCTCTCAACCTTCTTCTCAAATTCCAAAGCGGTTCGTGAGGCGGCCGAGGCTGGCAGCGCGTTCGTGAATGCCAATGTAACCGCACACGTCATCGAAAGCTGGCTCCCACAGTTCAAGTTCTTAGGACTGGGCCTGGGGCTCATGGCGATCGTTATGGCGCTTGGTACCATCGCCAAACGGCTGCGGGAGATGGGCTGGGTCATCACCGGGCACATCCGTGAGGATCTGCGCCCCAAGATGCCGCCCATCCCACGCCGCGTGCGCTCCTTCCAGCTAAGCACCTTGATGGGTGTGATGATCTTAATGATCGCGCTGATCGTCGGGATTGTGCTCGCAGTGACGGTGGTTCCCGACTACTGGAGTCACTCTATCGCTAACGAGCTCAACCCTGCGCAGCCTGGATCGGCTTTGCTTCAGCAGCTAGAAACGGTGAGTTCCTTTGCCAGATGGCTGAATCCACTGCGCATCACCGGCATGGCATTTCTGTTCACCGCCATCACGGTCGCGCTGACCGTGATCATCGGCGCACTGAAGGAACAGGCCGATCTGCTGATCGGTTTCTTCAATCGAGCGACCGCTAATTGAAGAGGACCCAAAAACGAGGGTAAGGAAGAGAGTCGGTACGACGTCTAAGATTTAGGAAGGCAACTTCCCCTCTCCTCCTCTCAAAAAGAGCCCCAGCGAAGCTGGGGCTCTTATGTTCCGCACTGTTGGGGGTTGGCGGAACGGGACCGGGAGACACGCTCAACGGATGTACTTGTCGATACATATCATCGAATGAGATCCAATTATCCTTTGCGCATGCGCAGCATGGCTTTGATCCTAATTGCTGGATTTGTGCTGGCGGCGTGCGGCGCCGCCCGAAAGGCTGCAGATAGCACAGAGTCAGATCGATCTCCGAGTACCAATCCAACAGAATCGGAGCTTCAGTCAAACCCGGCGCAGCCAGAATCTCCGGTGGAGTCGGCCAATGTTCCCACGGTAGAACCAGACCTCATCAATCCCCGCAACTTCGCCTTTGAGTCCTATCTGCCTCCTCAATTGATCCCTCTGGACGGAATCCGGCCTGTCTATCAACCTCAATTCGTGGACGCAGCCGATGCGCCCTTGCATGACGACGAGCTAGTGATTGGGGTGTCGGTCGAGGGAGAGGCCAAGGCTTATCCGATCACCGTATTGCGCTTCAGGGAGATGGTGAATGACGAGTTGGGGAAGCTCCCCATACTCGTCACCTGGTGACCGATTTGCTACACCGGTCTCGTGCACGACCGGAGAATCGATGGGATCCCGCACACGTTCGGGAACTACGGCGCGCTGTTTATGAACGCCATGACGTGGTGGGATCATGAGACCGACTCAGTCTGGTCTCAGCCCTGGGGCAGGGCCATTGAAGGCGACTATCGAGGCGTCGAGCTCTTTCTCGTACCTTCCGAGGTCACAACCTGGGCCAACTGGAGGGGCGCACATCCAAACACCCTGGCGATGATCAACGACGTGAATCGTCTTTCTCTCACTCGCCGCCAGGGCTTCAACCCCAATTTCGTGTTGGGTTTGCTGCTCTCAGGGGAGTCGAAAGCGTATTATTTCGAGGACGTTGCAGCGGAGGGACTTGTAAACGATGAGTTCTCAGGGCTGCCGATTGTCGTGTGGGCGGGTGATACAAGCCTCAATGCCTTCGTTCGTCGGGTCGGAGATCAGAATCTGACCTTCGAATTTCAAGACGGTGAGATCCGGGACCAAGAAACCGGCTCGCTATGGGACCTGTCACGCGGGCTTGCGATCGACGGTTCTTTGCGAGGGGAAGCTCTTCAAGGGGTCCCCGGCTCGAGCTCATACGATTGGGCATGGCGAGACTTTTATCCGGACGCAGAGTTTTATTCGCCCAGTAGCTAGCCCGCCTCACATCTTCGGGAGCTCGATTCGAATGCACGGTTTTGCTCCCCCCGTCAACTAACCCACCTCACATCTTCGGCAGCTCGATCCGCTGCTGCTTCTGGTATTTGCCCTTCTTATCTGCATAGGAAATGTCACACTCTTCATCTGCCTCAAAGAACAAAACCTGTGCAATGCCCTCATTGGCATAAATTTTGGCTGGCAGGGGGGTGGTGTTGGATATTTCCAATGTGACATATCCTTCCCACTCCGGCTCGAAAGGTGTGACGTTGACGATAATCCCGCATCTTGCATAGGTTGATTTTCCGAGGCAGATTGTCATTACGGATCGTGGAATACGGAAATATTCGATGGTGCGTGCAAGCGCGAACGAGTTTGGGGGAATAATGCAAACCTCGCCCGTGAAATCAACCATCGAAGCCGGGTTGAAGTCTTTAGGATCGACAATGGCCGAGTGCACGTTGGTAAAAATTTTAAACTCATCTGCCACTCGGATGTCGTACCCGTACGACGATACACCGTAGGAAATCGCTCCATCCCGCACTTGAGATTCGACATACGGATCGATCATTTGCTGTTCGCGCGCCATGCGCGTGATCCAATGGTCGGGCTTTAGCCCCATAGAGATCCTCCTTTGATTGGTTCGTTAATCGGGAATGACTTCAGTTCGGACTCGGTTGGTTAGTACTCCGATACCTTCGATTTCGACGCTCACCTCATCCCCCTCGAGCAGCGGACCCACCCCCGAAGGCGTCCCGGTCAGCACCACATCGCCTGGCTCCAGCGTCATGATCGACGAGATATAGGCGACTAGTTCATACACCGGGAACACAAGATCACGGGTTGAGCCCATTTGGCGTAGCTGACCGTTCACCGAGCAGGTTATCAACGCATCTGCCGGGTCAAGATCGGTATCGATCCAGGGTCCTAACGGACAAAACGTGTCAAAGCCTTTGGCGCGGGTCCATTGATTATCCAGCTGCTGCAGGTCTCGAGCGGTTACATCCAGAGCAGCCGTGTACCCGAGGATATGATCCGGCGCATCTTCAATCGTTATCCATCTCCCTCGCTTGCTGATGACTATGGCCAGCTCGGCTTCATGCTCTACCGAGCTTGATTGAGGCGGTAGGCGGATGGCTGCGCCCGGTCCGATAACGGAGGAGGGTGGCTTGAGGAAGAGCAAGGGAATTTCTGGCACGTTGACCCCGTGCTCAGCGGCGTGTGCGGGATAGTTCCTACCCACACAGACAATCTTGCCGGGTTGCACGGGGGCGATCAAATTCACCCCCTCCAACGACAAGTCTGCCTTCTGGCGCTTATATTTTTCGAACGGGGAGCCTTCCAGCAATCCGATGCGATCGCCTGTGATCCAGCCCCAGAGCGGAATCGACTCGGGCTCCCGCTGAAAACGAACGATACGCACGGTCTACTTCCATGGTTTGCGGGCCCAGGCAATATCATAATCGACCTGCCAGGGGAACACGTCCACTCGCTCGAATCCCAATCGCTGCAAGTATTCTGGAAATCGGTTTCGAGGCACTGTGCGGCCCAGGATCAAGGGCGCCTGCCATCCAATCCGGTTTGTAAGCAACGCCCAGCCGCCAGGTCGAAGGACTCTTAAAATTTCTCGGATCGTCTGCTGAGGACGAGGGGTGAATTCCAGGATTTCCAGGCAGACCGCCACGTCGAACGATTCATGAGAAATTGGTAGAGGCACAGCCCAGCCCCTGACCCATTTGTATTCCTTCCCGATCTTCTGGCGCCCGATCTCCATCATACGGGTGGAAGGTTCCACGCCCAGCAGCAGCCTCGCATTTGAGCGCTCGTCGCCGTCCTCCAAATTTTGACTTTGAGGTATTCCGCTCAGCGCGCGGAAGGTCCGAGCTGTCCCTGCACCAATATCCAAGAGACGTGGTTCGGGCAGGTCGGACAAGATTTTCGTCAGTGGTTCTCCGAGGAATTGCTGTTCCCACTCCGGGTCGAATTGCTTGATCCTGTCATATCGGGTCGCCGCAATGTCGTAGAGCCAAACAACGATCCGGCGCCCCATGTGCGCGCCCTCACAGATCCACAGCTCCCAGACCAGAAGGAGAATGATCACAACGATCAGTAAAAGTAGGGGCATTCCGTAAGCTAAAACGGAGATTGAATGCTGAAACGACTAGCGCGAGTCGCCAGCAATGCGCTGCCTCATCTCGCTAACTTGCCCCTGGATTTTAGAGAAACGGCCGGGGCGATTGCGTCGCAGTAGTTGCACGAGGGCGTATACGATGGCTTCAACGACCACCTGGCCAACCCCCGGGTCGGGGCTGGCATGACCCGCCAGCACGAAATCGGCGTGGTTGGTCGACAATGCAGAGGGTGCCGCCACGAGTGCTGCGGTGCGCAAGCCTGCTCGGCGGGCCTCCGCCAGCGCGCGAGCGACGACTGGTGCTTGATTTTCGACCTCTACTGCAATGGCGATGTCTTTGCGGTGTCCACCTACGAGGGCACGCGCGATCTCACCTAAACCGCCTAAGCCTAATTGAACGGTGTACCCGGCTGCCTCGAGCCAGGCGCCTAAGCTGCGAGCCGGCCCGGCTCCCAGCCCCTCGGCGAGCAGTACGACGCGCTCCGCTTCATCGAGCGCGTTGACCAGGCTCGAAGCTGCCTCAATAGGGAACGAGCGGCGCGTAAGCTGCAAGTACCGTTCTACTTCTGCCAGGGCCGCATCGGCAGCCTGCTGCGGGGTGTTAACCTTGGCCGGCCGCCCGGTAAGCAGCTCATCTTTTACGCGCTGCTGGATCTCGCGCTGCAGCTCCGGATAGCCCGTATATCCGAGCTTCTGCGCAAAGCGCACCACGGTAGCAGGATCCAGGTCTAGCGAGTATGCAAGTTCGGTGGCCGTAAGGAATGATGCGCTGGAGTAGGAATCGAGCAGGAAGTCGGCCAAAATCTCGAAACTAGGGGACAGATCTGAGCGGATTCCACGAATCCGCTCTTCATAGGTCTGCATTTGAGGACTTTGAATGTTAAATTTATGCCCAGCGCCGGTTAACGACTATAGCATGATAGGTATCGCCACGCAACAAATATTGCAGGATAAGCCCCGTGGGACAGTACTAATGGGCGTCTAAGCTATAATGGCGCCCCAGGGCGGGTAGCTCAGTTGGTTAGAGCGCTTCTCTTACACAGAAGAGGTCGCAGGTTCGAGTCCTGTTCCGCCCACCTTCGGCGTCCGGGAGGGCGCCGGCTTTGTTTTAGCGATGCTTCGGTCACTTATTCTGCTCCCACTCGTTTTCCTGGCTGCCTGCCGTTCGCCGTCGCCCGACGGAACGGCGACTCAAGCGGCAACATCAACGCCTCAACCCAGCGTCACTCCCAGATTCACGCCGACGCCCCTGCCGACGCTCGCAGCAACCCCTGAGCTAGAACAAAACTCACAAGCGGAAGCTATGCTGCCAGATTTTGCAGACGATGTGCTCTTGTTCCCCGACGCAACCCGCTACTGGATCGAAGTGAATGTAGATTTCGATCCCAGGCGCGAGGTCGGTATGATCGAAGGCATAGCACGCATTCAATTTACAAATCCCCACAGCGAACCTCTTTCCGACATCGTCCTGATGCTGTGGCCCAATGACATCCAGTACCGGGCGGAGGCAATTGCCGGGCCAGCTTTGATCGATGGCCAACTGGTCCCCGCACAATCCGAGCTGGAGGGATTGGCGCTCCGCTACGAGCTGCCGGAGCCGCTCGAGCCTGGAGCAACTCTTGATTTAAGCGTGCCGTTCAGCGTGTCAACTGAAGGCCTGATTGAGGGAGGCAATGTTCATCGTTTCGGAATTACGGAAGGTGTGCTTTTTGCCCCTACGTTTTATCCTCTGGTTCCGCGCCTCTTAGACGGCGAATGGGACGCACGAACTGCCCCATTTGGAGGCGACACAACTGTATCGGATGTGGCCTTTTATGAGGTTCGCATCTCAGCTCCTTCGGATCAAACGTTGGTAGCCACGGGCGTGGAAGTCGACCGCGAATCGCTCAATGAGCGCGTTACCTATGTGAGCGGACCAGCCCGAGACTTCGCCTTCGCGCTCGGTCCCTTCATTTCTGAGACGGAGCAGGTCAACGGGGTCGCCGTACATGGTTGGGCGTTGCCGGAACACGAGGATGATCTCGGGGTCATGGTCGGCGCCGCCGCAACCCAGCTAGAACTCCTGACTGACTTGATAGGCCCCTATCCGTACACGGAGCTAGACCTGGTGGATGTGCCAGGCGCGTTCGGTGGAATCGAGTATCCGGGATTGGTGACGATCGGGACCTTGGGCGGCTCGAACGTCATCGACCCGACAGTACACGAAGTTGGCCATCAATGGTTTTATGGCTTGATTGGTGACGATCAGCTTGAAGAACCCTGGCTGGACGAGGGTGCCGCCACTTACACTCAGGTGCTCTATCACGAGCAAGCCAGCCGGCGGGGGTTCGCAACCGGAATGTTGACCTTCTTCCGCGATCAAATTCGCGATCTTTCCAACTCTGAGCTGCCGATTGGCCTTGCCGTTAACGATTACGCCAGCCAAAGAGACTATGCGATATTCGTATATCGAAAAGGCGCATTGTTTTTTGACGCGCTGCGCGGCCAGCTTGGCGACGATGTGTTTTTCGAATTCTTACAGACCTATCTGGATGAGTATCGATACGAAATCGCCAGCGCGGACAATTTTCAATCGACTGCAGAAGAGGTTTGTGATTGTGATCTGGATGCCCTATTCGACCTATGGGTATTTGAAGGTGGCAAGGCTCCTGGCCTTTAGCCCCTCCCTGACACCCACTCGGACGCGGGTTACAATCGCCTGGTCCAGCTGGAGGCGTGCATGAGCGATTACCTCTTCCGCGGGAGCTTGGGATCCCTCGATCCTGACGTCCACGAACTGACCCAAATTGAAGCCGAGCGTCAGAACCGGCGCTTGATCCTGATCCCCTCTGAGAGCACCTCCCCTATTGCCGTGCGGGAGGCTCTGTCAAGTGCGTTCAGCAACATCTATGCCGAGGGATACCCGCACAAGAGCACCAGAGATTTGACGGAAAGTGAAATCCTGGACTATGGCGCCCGGCTAGCCCACTACCGGCGCTATTCAGATCCCCGATACTACAAAGGTGTGGAATACGCCGACACGGTGGAGGCGCTCGCTCGACGCCGCTGCGCGGAGCTATTTACGGCAAACGGGCTGAACGCTAACGATCTGTATGTCAATGTTCAGCCCCTTTCGGGGGCGCCAGCCAACAATGCCGTGTACCAGGCGCTGATCGAGCCAGGCGACACCATTATGGGCATGGATCTCATGCAGGGGGGACACCTGACGCATGGGTCAGCGGCAAATCGATCTGGCAAGCTCTATCGCCCGGCAAGCTACAGCGTCGATTCCCAGACCGAACAGATCGATTACGATGCAGTGGCTGCTCTGGCGCAGGAGCACTCTCCGAAGATCATCATCGCCGGCTACTCTTCCTACTCCTGGGCGCCGGATTGGCACAAGTTCAGGGAAATAGCAGATTCTGTGGGCGCCATCTTGCTGGCCGATATCGCGCATATTGCAGGCCCGATCGCGGCCGGAGTCCTTCCCTCGCCAGTTGGCATCGC
>SDBV01010043.1_pt1 | contig 12470 bp, 7 predicted proteins | sample 2277081 | NCBI WGS metagenome assembly SDBV01 (sample SAMN10402039, study PRJNA504765) | marine sediment metagenome | isolation source: marine sediment core GS10_PC15, 223 cmbsf | place: Arctic Ocean: Southern Knipovich Ridge | collected 2010 | reverse complement strand
CAAATGCCAAATGATATAGCAAGTTTAACCAGAATGGAATAACCGATTTAATAAAAACGGGTAGGTTTAACTCGTCCTAATTAATTCAATATCGTTCAACAATTTAAATATAACGGATTAATTCATTAAATAGCTAAAAAAAAATCCTAATCGATTGATTACAAGTAATATGATAAACAACAAATTGACCGCACCCACGTCCAACCCATGGTTAGAGAATTAAAAGAATAAGAAAATCAAAATGATAAAACTGCTGCCAACAATTAGGAAACAAACAAAGTGAAGCGTAATAGGATGCCGCAAGCGATTAGTAGCTGGTCACTGTGTTTTTAGCTTGTGTTCTGAAAGCTGATTAAAATTTTAATATTTTAAATATATAACCGTTTGTAAGCGTTTATTTAAGTACTTAAATTCGTTTACGGGGTAAATTTACTGGTGATTGAGGCCCGGGATCTTCTTTTAGGGCATAGGTTAAATAATAGTATTGCGTATATTGAGTAGTTGTAGAGCATTTTGTAACTCGCAGATACTTGGAAAAAATACTTTGGAAGATAGGGCTGATTAAAAAATTTGAATTGCAGTTGCAAGCCAAAAGAGAGGAATTTGTACATGCTTTTCAAGACGATGTCGATCGATCTGAGTTGACACTTGGACACATGCTCAACTCATCCATTTTTAGTAATACAAGGAATCGTAAATTCGAAGGGTTGGTTGGTTATCGTGGCTTCAAAGTGCGAAAGGTTAAAACTTCTTTTGCTCCTGAGTCTGTAATTGCCTCAGGAAGCTTCGAAGATATTAATGGGACATTTTTAATTAGTGGTGAAACGAATCCCTTTAATGGTCTAGCTAAAATTCTATCAATATTTTTCATCTTCTTCGCAATAATCTTTACTTCAATAATGCTAAGCGTACCGAGCGGAAGAAACACAATGGAATTAATTCAAAGTATTATCATGATATTAGCCGCATCTACAACAATTCCATACGTAATGATGTACATGGCATCGATTTCCCTTAAAAAATCACTGCTTAAGTACTTTAGAGAACTTGTTTAAGACAAAACGCTCTACAACACCGGCCATACCGCATGCATTTTTGCACGGCTTATCTCTGGTGGCGTAGCTGACGCTTTTGATATCAGTGGAATTTTCTCTAGCTTAGGATTAGGAACATGGTTATGCACGGTGCATGGCCCTGCACGTTGTAGTCAATAAGAAGTTCGACCAATAACTCAAGTAATATATTAGACTGCGAATCCATAATTTCAGATTAATAATTAAAAATGGGCTAGTGGAACAAAGAATCACACACCACCTGTTATTTGCGCTAAATCTCCCGGAGAGAGGTATATTTCGTTAACTTGATAAAATTATTCTTAGTCGAATGCCCCAAAAACGCAAACTCGCAGCTATAATGTTTACCGATATTGAAGGGTATACGGCCCTTATGCAGGTAGATGAAGTGCAGGCGATACATCTGCGGGATGCGCATCGAAAAATTTTCATTGCTACTACTGAGAAATTTGGTGGTGAGATTCTCCAATACTATGGAGATGGCACGCTAAGTATTTTTGATAGTGCTATTGCAGCTGTTGAGTGTGGTATTGAAATGCAACTCGCTTTTCGGCAATATTCTAATTCAATTTCTGAACAAACAGGCATACCGGTAAGAATAGGTATTCATTCAGGAGACATTATTTATAGTGAAGAAGAGATTATTGGAGATAGTGTAAATGTAGCTTCCCGGATAGAATCTCTTGCAACTACCGGAAGTGTTTTAATTTCTGATAAAGTATTCGATGAGATTAAAAATCAGAATTCCATAGAAACCCAATCAATGGGTTGGTTTGAATTTAAGAATGTAGTGAAACATGTTGAGGTATTCGCTATCTCCAACATTGGACTCGTAATTCCCGATCCAAATAAAATCCAGGGGAAAGCACGAAAGGTGGAGAAGCAGAACAATTTTTTCAAGACCCTTTGGAATCGAGGTCAACCTCAATTGATCGCAGGATATATTATTGGTGTATGGGGTTTGATAGAATTCATGGATTGGACACTTGATCGGTATCAAATCTCACCCCACTGGGTGGATATACTATTGGTATTCTTTATATCCCTGATCCCTTCTCTTCTCCTGTATGTCTGGAACCGTGATCGTATTGAACATAGGAAAGCCAATTCGTTGAGAAAATATATCTTTCCCGGTAATCTTGTAGCTTCCGTTTTACTCCTAATCATATTGTTTAATGGAACCGACTTAGGCGCGACAACCAAGAAGGTAAATTTTAAAAATGAATTTGGAGACCAGCAATTTCGGACCATCATAAAACCTGATTTTCGAGAAAAATTGGCCATTCATAATTTCAAACCTGAAAAAGAAGATAGTCTTCATCAGTGGATGAGATGGGGAATTCATGCAGGAATCGCCGATGATATTGTTCAGAATGGCCATTTGACTATTGGGTTTTGGGACAAGACAGCCTCATTACAGGAGATGATAAAGTCGTCTGAAGAGGATTATTATCCTTATATGCTTACCGGCTCTTATTCTGTAAATGGAGATTTTTATGAAATCACATCAAAACTTTATAAAACGCGAAATGGAGCATTGTTGAAAACACATACATACAGGAGCACGGATTTTTTCGCACTCCTTGATTCTATCAGTCTTGTCACAATAAAAGACCTGGGATTTAACCAAAATCAAATAGACCAATTTGTGGATCTGCCCTTTGCAGAAGCTTTTACTTCAAATATAGTGGCCTACGAGAGCTACTCCCTTTTTTCCTGGGCTGAGAATATGAAATACCTGGAAAAAGCAATTGCCCTGGATTCTACTTTTGCACGTGCAAACCATGTGATGGCCACATTTCTTTATCTGTACTCACCTAGTTCATTAGGAGCCAGGGAAGCTATCGACCAGGGAATGCGCTTTCGAAAGCGCTTACCCGAAATTTTTGAGACGAATTTGAAACTGACATACTTTCAAATATATGATCAACCTGATAAAGCAATTACACTATTGAAAATAAAGTTGGAAATGAATCCGGGAGATCCAAACCTCATTAGGACATTCACGAACTATTTATATTTTACTTCGAGGTATGAGGAGTTACTGACTTGGAGAGAAAAGTTGGAAATGCTTGATCCAATCCCGAATAATCAAATAGATGTGTCGGAAGCCTTGCTATTGAATGGCAGGTTTGCAGAAGCAGGACAAATCATTACAGAAATTGTGGATCAACACCCCAATCAGCAAGACGCTCTTACGAACCTCGCCTTCTTTTACGCAATAACCGGAAAAGCTTATTTGTCAGATTCTCTTATACAAAAAGTGATTGCCTTAAACCCGGAATTCGATCCGCTGGCTACACAATTATTATCTACTGTTCAATACACAAATGACCATCCGAAAACCCGGGAAAGTTTACTAAAATATGAAGGACGTTACAGAATACAGAGTCGAGATGCCGAATACGACATTAATGCTATTGAAAACCTCCTTTTTGGAAAAGGGAGGATGGATATGAGTGGATTTTTCTTAATTCCAAGTGGTCCTGATGAATATCTGATGGGTAGTGATGATGTATTACAAAAAGTTGAATTTGTTAGCGATTCTTCGGGCAGAGTTTACAAAGTTGAAGTCAGAAGAATGGAAAGAAATCAACAAAATTTCACTTTCAGTGATATATTATGGCGTCAGGATTCCTTAATATCAAAAGCTATGGGTCTTTTTTCTTTTGATAATAAAGATGAAGCATTGAAAGCATTTAGAATCGCCTATAGCAATAATCCTCAACATTTTTACCTGGGACAATATATCAGACACCTGGAATTTGTTTTAGATCCCGAAAATAAAAGTGCTTTGGATAATATCAAAAATTATGCGGGGAAATACGGACCCCGTCACATCTGGATTGAGAACAATAAAATATATTATGAAAGACAAGGTCAGGTAAGCAAACAACGATTACTGCCACTGTCGCCGGATCTTTTCTATATCAACGGTGGTTTTCAGTTTCTAATGCAGGTAGTAGTAGAAAATGGGAAGGTGAAAGGTACTGTATCATGGGAGTACAATAACACAACCGGCGAATTTGTTAGGGATGATAATGACTATATTGCATTTGATAAATTGAAAGATTAAAGCATGAATTGAACATCCTAATGCCCTGCTGTTAGGGACCTGATCAACGACTTAGATCAACCATAAACCGTGTTAAACCCTGTTTATAAACCGTGTTAAACCCTGTTTAACTTCACCGGGTAAGTCCGGCCGGAATTCCATTGAGGTATGTAAAGATTCTCATCATTGTCAACACAGATATCGTGGGGATTTAAAAACGTGCTGTAATCAGAAATTCCAGTTGCTAACTTGCCCGACGAGTAGTCGGGTGTATCTCCCCCGGGGAATGATACAACTTTGTTATTCTTGTCAAGAACGGCAACCATTCCATCATATGCACCCCAGCTTTTTGTAACAATTACAGCAAAGTACAGGTCCTCACCGTGGATAACCGGTCGGCAAACCCAGCAACTCGGCAGGGAGATAGTTTCAAGATGTTCTCCTTCAAGGGTAAACCTTTTAAATTCCTGGGTTGTTCGTGAGGTAATGAGCAAAGTGGGGTCATTAAACCGGGTATCAAGTGTTATTCCATGACAACAATCAAACTCCGTATCGCCTTTTCCGGTACCACCGAAATATCGGATGTATTCGCCTTTACCTGAATATTGTGTTATGAAATTACTCCCGTATCCATCTGCCACATAAATATCGCCGTTTGGCCCAATAGCAGTTTCAGTGGGTTTATATTGCTCTTCACTTTCATACTTGCCCGTTTCTTTTGGGTAGTTCAGGGTCAGCAATATTTTGCCTTCAAGCGTTGTTTTGTAAACCTGGTGTCTCTCCGTGTCTGTAATAAACAGAAATTCTTCGCCTCCTGCATTCCACAAGGTCAGGCCATGGGCACCGGGGAATTCTTCGCCCCAGGTTTGCGTTACCTTTCCTGATTTGTCATAAATGATCACGTTGTTTTTAGTGTGGTTCGTCAGCAGGATCAACCTTCCCCTTGCATCCTGTACCATTTCATGACAATCTTTAACCGGTGTTTTACCGGCGTCCTGTATTCCCCACTTTGGATCAACTTCGTACTTAAAATTCCCGTGACCAATTGTAGGAGTATCGATACGCGGGTGGTTTATAAACGAAAGACCCGGGAAGCTATAAATGGTAGCTCCGGTAATGATTGAGGACTTAATAAAATTTCTTCTTGTTGCACCCATCTTTTATGAATTTAAAGTATTAAAATTTTCCATCTACCTATAATAATTTAAGTTAGTTGATTAAATCGATATCTTGAATTATTGGTCAAATAATAACTATCTGATTGGGAAATTTAAAGACAAACCTCAATTCAAGACTATGAATGAGATTATAAGCTTAGAAAAGGACAAATAAATGAAGGTTACAGCATGCTATGAAATGAGTTTCCATGTCCCCCTCATTGAGGGGGTTAGGGGGAGGGAAAAATCAAATTCAAGCCACTTCTTTTTGAGTATAAAGGGAATTGAATGCCACATGTGCCAGGTATGGTAGAACAAATACCACCCCCTTCCCAAGCGCATTTCCATGCAATTCCCCCGCCCACCTTCCAAAGTTGTACGGCGGACAGGCCAGCGGGGGACATTGGAACATGAAAATCAAAGCTTTATTCCTTAATAATATCTATATGGTTAGTCCAATAAAGTATTTACCTAAAATTCCAATGCCAGCGCCTGGCTGTAATAATTTGAATGAAAAAGATTAATCGTTAAATTACATGGATTTTTTCTTAAGAATGGATAAAAAAGTTTACTTCCTTGCTATACCAGTCCTGGTACTGATTGCTGCTGTATTCTATTTTAGAAGGACCAGTGGTTCTGAGATCCCCGATAGAATCGATTATAGTTTTCATGTAAGGCCGATCCTGGCCGATAACTGTTTTGCATGTCACGGTCCGGATGCAAACAAAAGGAAGGCCGAATTAAGACTTGATACACCCGATGGTCCTTACGCCCTGTCGGGAGAAACTTTACTGCATATTGTCGAACCCTGGAAAACCAATGAGTCTGAGCTTATCAGCCGTATAACACATACGGATACTTCCCAATTAATGCCACCTCCCTCTTCGAACTTAAAACTATCTCAGTTGGAAGTGGATATCATCAAAAAATGGATTGAGCAGGGTGCACCGTACAAGCCTCACTGGGCACTTACAAAACCTATCAATGAAAGTTTACCTCCTGCTCATTCATGGGCGGCAAATGAAATAGATCGATTTATTTATCATAAAATGAATCAGGTTGGATTAAAACCAAATGATCAATCCGATCCCGAAAGATTGTTGAAAAGGTTGTCTTTTGACCTGACCGGCTTACCACCGGGTATAGAAGATCAGGATCGATTTATCCGGGATCCGGGAAATGAGTCGTATGAAGCGATGGTAGATAAGTACCTGGCAAGTGATCACTACGGGGAAAAAATGGCCATCAGTTGGATGGACGTCGCCCGGTATGCAGATTCGCATGGCTACCAGGACGATGGGATGCGCACGATGTGGCCGTGGCGCGACTGGGTAATTCATGCATTTAACGAAAATTATCCTTATGACAAGTTTGTGACGATGCAGCTGGCAGGAGATCTGCTACCCAACGCTACAAAAGAAGATTTGCTGGCAACCGGATTCAATCGAAATCATAAAATAACCCAGGAAGGGGGTGTCATTGACGAAGAATACCGGGTAGAATACGTCACTGACAGAACCAATACGTTTGGTAAAGCTTTTTTGGGAATGACCTTTGAATGTGCGAAATGTCACGACCATAAATTCGACCCGATAAGTACAAAGGAATATTATAGCACCTTCGCTTTTTTCGACCTGGTCCCTGAAAAAGGATTATTCGGAGACATAGCAATTGCTTCTCTGGCTGACCCGCCATTTATGCAAATTACCGATGAAGACATATCGGGGATCTTACAATTTATAAACAAGATTGATACAGGAAATGTATCAGTGATGATCATGAAAGATTCTATAGATATCCGGGATACGCACATACTTACGCGTGGCAACTACGATGCTAAAGGAGAAATTGTTCGCCCATCAGTACCTGCCACGATAATGGAATTTGGAGATGAATTTGACCGAAACAGGTTGGGACTTGCAGAGTGGTTACTCGATAGTGATAACCCTTTGACCGCACGGGTTTTTGTAAACCGGGTATGGATGCAGTTTTTTAATCGCGGGATTGTTTCCACAGTAGGAGATTTTGGAATGCAAGGCAACCTTCCCAGCCATCCCGAATTACTGGATTGGCTTGCGGTTGACTTTAAGGAAAATGGTTGGGATATGAAGAGGTTGATAAAGAAGATCGTTCTTTCATCAACATACAAACAATCCAGCGAGTTCTCTGACAAAAAGGTAAGAAAGGACCCGGAAAACATTTATTTATCGAGGATGCCCCGGTCTCGTTTCGATGCAGAAATTGTCAGGGACCTCGTATTGGCCTCAAGCGGGTTATTGAATTCGGAAATAGGTGGACCAAGCGTGAAACCTTACCAGCCAGAGGGATTATGGGACGCCGCCACTTCCGGCAGGGGCATTTTAAAGGAGTATATCCAGGATCATGGTGATGACTTATATCGACGAGGTTTGTACACATTTATAAAAAGGACAGTACCACCCCCATCGATGTTGATGTTTGATGCTTCAAACCGGGACCAATGTGAAGTACAACGTAACAACACCAATACGCCTCTCCAGGCATTGGTAATGTTGAATGATCCAACAGTATTAGAAGCTTCCAGGGTACTTGCCGAACGATTGATTGTTGAATCTGATAATGAAAATGAAAGAATTGAACTTGCTTTCAGGCTAATTTTATGCAGGAAAATAAAAAGTGCCGAGTTTGAATCGATTAACGGGTATTTCAAAAGCCAGCAATCAAAGTTAAAGGACAATTCATTGGCCAGGGAATTAATTGAAGTGGGTGAGGCCCCTTTAAATGAGGAATTAGATCCAGCCAAAGTTGCTGCTCTTATGCAAACAATATTACTTATTTATAACCTGGTGGAAGCTACCACCCTAAGTTAACGACCCATGGACAAGGAATTATTAAACTTTGGATTAAACCAAAACCGGCGAAATTTCCTTGGGAAATTAGGGCTGGGCCTTGGCGGAGTAGCGCTCGGATCACTTTTAGCCCCGGACTTATTCAGTGGAGAAGGTGGCGATGAGTTGGCAGGATTTAAAAGCTTTGCCCCAAGGGCCAAGCGGGTCATTTATTTATTTCAAAATGGCGCCCCCTCACAACTGGAGACATTTGATTACAAACCAATGCTTAACAAAATGTTTGGGGAGGAATTACCGGAATCAATCCGGGGAGGGCAGCGGTTAACCGGAATGACATCCAACCAGGAAAAATTTCCGCTTGTGGGTTCGAAATTTGGCTTTAAACAACATGGCAAGTCCGGTATCTGGATGAGTGATCTTTTTCCAAACATGGCAAAAATTGCTGATGAAATTTGTGTTATAAAATCCATGCACACAGAAGCGATCAATCATGACCCGGCCCTTACATTTATGCAAACAGGTGCGCAACAAGGGAACAGGCCAAGTATGGGTTCCTGGCTGAGCTACGGATTAGGAAGTGAAAACAAAAACCTCCCGGCATTCTGTGTACTGCTTTCCAGGGGACGAGGTAATGGACAGGGAGTTTATTCCAAATTATGGACCAATGGATTTCTGGATAGTGTTCACCAAGGGGTGCAGTTTAGTAAAGGAGAAAATCCGATCCTTTACTTGCAAAATCCAAAGGGGGTAAATCCCGAAAGTCGTCGTGAAATGCTGGATAAAATTGCCGAGCTTAATGAAATGGCCTATGATGAGTTTGGAGATCCTGAAATTAAAACCAGGATCCAGCAATACGAAATGGCGTACAGGATGCAAACCGCGGTTCCCGAGATAACAGATGTATCGCGAAATTCGGATCACATTATCAAAATGTATGGAGCCGATTGCCTTGATCCCGGAACATATGCTGCAAATTGCCTGTTGGCCAGAAAACTGTCAGAATCGGGAGTGCGGTTTGTACAACTGTATCACCAGGGATGGGACCAGCACGGAAATGTTGTGGGAGAAATGCCCCTCCAGGCGGAAGATGTGGATCGTGCAACTACTGCCCTGGTACTGGATCTGAAGCAACGCGGATTACTTGACGAAACCCTCGTTATCTGGGGAGGGGAATTTGGAAGAACAAACTATTGCCAGGGCAAACTAACAGAAGAAAACTACGGAAGAGATCACCACCCTCGTTGTTTCAGCATTTGGATGGCCGGCGGAGGTGTGAAGCGAGGGATGACCTTTGGTAAAACAGATGAATTTGGATATAACATTGTAGAGAACCCTGTACACGTCAATGATCTGCACGCTACCATACTGCACCTGCTCGGGATTGATCACGAAAAGTTAAATTACAGATACCTTGGGAGGAGATTCCGGTTAACCGATGTAAGCGGGCAGGTTGTCCACGACATAATTTCATAGCGTGCAAATAGAAAGACTGGAGCGATTATTAAAAAATCTGATGTGGCTGTTTTCGTCACTATTGATTTTCATGATCGTGTTTGAAGATCAACTGGTCATTCCTGCCTGGTTAGTTCCAATCGGCAGGATTCATCCAATGATTTTACATTTCCCTATCGTTCTCATTGTTTTACTGGCCGCCTGGATGGCTTTTTCAAAAGCCAAAGAACAGAAATATGTAAAAGTGAGCGTGTACGCAACGGCACTAGTCGTGATCGTTACCTCCATCATGGGCTTGTTCCTGTCATTGGAAGATGCTGGAACAACGGACTTAATGTTTCGCCATAAATGGTCTGCATTAATTTTGACCATTATCATGGTAGCGAGCACCGGTGTAAGAGGTTCCGTTTCTAAAATTCTTGTTGTTCTGGCGCTTCCGGTTGTAATTATCACCGGTCATTATGGTGCGGGTATAACACACGGTGAAAATTTTGTGTTCGAGACCTGGGGAACGCCGGAGGATTTAGCAGAAGGTTTACCGGTATTCAATGCATTTGTGGAACCTGTGTTGAATGATAAATGTACCGGCTGTCATAATCCTGACAAGCGAAAAGGAGAACTTGATCTTACAAGTTTTTCAAAAATGGTTGAAGGAGGTGAAAGCGGACCGATCTGGAATCTGAAGGCTCCTGACAGCAGCTGGATACTTGAAAAAATCCTTCTTCCCCTGGAACATGAGGACCACATGCCACCTGAGGGTAAGAACCAGTTGACTCAAAATGAAATTGATTTACTGACGGCGTGGATTAATTCCGGTGTGGACACATCCACATCAATTTTAACATTGCTACCTGATCATGCGTTATACGAACCGGTTACATTGTTAAAGGAATATTGGGATCAAAATGCTGCTTCAGACTACGATTTTGAATTTGCAGATATGGAAGCCATTAAAGATCTGAATAATTCATTTCGGTCTGTTGATATCTTTTATCCCGGTGCCCCGGCATTGGAAGCCAGCTTTTTTGTCAGAAGCGCTTTTACTATTGAAGCACTGAAAGAACTTTTGGCTGTGAAAGATCAGATCATCAGTCTGGACTTAGGCTATATGCCTGTTACTGATGAGGACCTAGAAATAATCGGGCAGTTCAAAAACCTGGAAAGGCTCAACTTAAACTTTACAGATCTGAAAGGGACCGGGTTTGAAAATCTATTGGATTGTAAATCATTAAAAAGCCTTTCACTCGCCGGCACGCAGGTAAATACCAATTTTCTTACTGATTTTGAAAATCTGGATGCGCTTGATGTTTTTCTTTGGGAAACCGAGGCCCATGCCGGCGAAGATTCGCTGCCGGAAAATATTACCATTTACTATGGATACTCGGTCGGGGATGAAGATCCCATTGCACTTACGCCGCCACTTCTTCAAAATGATCGAATAATTGGCAAAAATGAAAAGATCATACTTGAGCATAACTTTGCAGGAACTGAGATCCGCTACACAACAGATCATGCGACCCCGGACAGTACCGGCAAAGTGTACAGTAATCCAATTGAAGTTCCCAACATTGCTTCCATCCGTGCGATTGCCCTGAAGGAAGGCTGGCTTCAAAGCAAGGAAATTGTTTTCGAGGTATTTAAAGCTGGTTTAATACCTGATTCCCTTCAGTTATTAACTCCTCCCGATCCCAAGTATCCGGGAAAGCTGGAGCAAACATTGGTTGATCATGAGAAAGGGGAGATGTCAGATTTTGGTTCCGGAAAGTGGCTTGGATACCAGGAAAATCCAATGGAACTGTGGATTGATCTTGGAGACCAGGATGTAGCGCAAATTGCCCTGGCCTACGGTGTTTCGATTGGTTCCTATATCATGCCACCGGAAGTGGTGGAACTATGGGTTTCAGATGATAATGTGGAATTCAAAATGATGGAGCGGATAAAAATAGCACAACCCGATGGATACGGACCTGCTTGTGAGTCATTTGTTGCCTTTGATCTGGAAGCAGTAAAATATTGCAAAATCAAAGTTTTCCCCATTGGTAAGCTTCCACAATGGCATAGTGGGAAAGGGGAGAAGGGCTGGGTATTTGTGGATGAACTATTTCTTTATTGATTTTTTCTTGTGGGCAGCTGCTATGGCAATCCGTGAACGTTGTAGGCAAGGCCCAAAGAAATTTGATGGTATAACAATATAAAGATTATTGAATAGGATTTTTACTGACGGGATTAATAAGAGCAACAGTAACTAGCTTTCAAAAAACACAACTGATGATTTACTATTGATCAACAACATTTTATTAGGAACAGTCATTGGTATGTTAATGAGTTCATTTCACATTTTTCAGACTTCTAAGAATTAACACTGTTATATGTGTAATCTGGACATTATTTTCAATAATTTCGTTTATAAAAGAATGAGTTAAATGATTCAAAGGATTTACATAGACACATCAGTAGTAGGCGGATTTTTTGACGAGGAATTTAAAGAACCAACCCAAAGACTTTTCGAAAGACTTGAGAACAATGAAATAAAGTTTGTAATCTCTGACTTACTTGAATTAGAGCTAATTAATGCTCCAAAGCTCGTACACGAATTACTTCTCAATTACCCCAACAGCAGATTTGAAAGAATAGATCTGACCGAAGAAATTATGAATCTTGCCGAACAATACATAATTGCGAAGGTTGTTGGCAGAACAAGCCTTGAAGATTGTAGACATATTGCGTTGGCGACAATAAATCGAGTTGATGTTTTGGCCAGTTGGAACTTTAAACATATAGTAAATCTTGATAGAATAAAAGGGTATAATTCTGTAAATTTGAGACTTGGATATCCGACAATTGAAATAAGGACACCACAAGAATTAGTGAGTTATGGAGACTGAAAAAACAAAGACGTTTGACG
>SDBV01010042.1_pt1 | contig 12472 bp, 6 predicted proteins | sample 2277081 | NCBI WGS metagenome assembly SDBV01 (sample SAMN10402039, study PRJNA504765) | marine sediment metagenome | isolation source: marine sediment core GS10_PC15, 223 cmbsf | place: Arctic Ocean: Southern Knipovich Ridge | collected 2010 | reverse complement strand
ATGGCCAAGTGGTCTTCGATAAGTCTGTTGCGTCGGGCCAGAAGATCGTGCGAATCGAGAAGGAATTACACTTTTCGGAAAGCGGCTGGATCGCCGTGCGTTGCGGATCGCGGCAACGAGACCGGGACAATTGGGAGAATGCGTACACGGCCGCGCACAGCAGTCCTATTTACGTTACGGTCAACGGGAAAAAGCCTGCCGATAAAGACAGCGCCAACTACATGACAGCGCGCTCGCAAGTAGCTCTGGAATGGGTGAAGAACACGGCACGATTCTCGAGTGATGAGTATCGCGAGCGTGCGGTGACAAGTTTCGAGAAGGCCCTGCTGTTCTATCAGGAGGCCCGGAATAGGGCGTCCAAGGATTAGCGGTATGCTGAGATTCGCAGGCATTGCATGTCGAAAAGGCTGTTTTTGGATACAGTTGAATCCTTGAGAAAGCAATTCAAAGCCAGACAAGACAAAGGGCTTCAGCCCCTTGCCACGGGAACTATGAGGAGTGGAAATGATGACTAAGATGAAACGGCGTTCTTTTTTGACATTGGGGGCGGGCATTGCCGCCGGCCTGTTGCGAAACAGCGCACAAGCAGCACCGAAGAGAAAAGGGAATACTCCAAATATCGTTCTGATTTTTTGCGATGACATGGGTTTTGGCGATATCGGCGTTAATGGTGCAGAAGGGTATTCAACACCAAACATTGACCGCATGGCGGCTGAAGGCATGCAGTTCAGGAACTTCTATGCCGGCCGGTCCGTGTGCTCGCCGTCGCGTGCATCGCTGATGACGGGTTGCTATCCACTGCGCGTGGGGGTGAAGAATAATTTTGGGCCCAAATCAAGAAACGGATTGCATCCCGGCGAGATGACAATTGCCGATGTTGTGAAGCAGAAGGATTACGCAACGGCTATGTACGGCAAGTGGCACTTGGGGCATCTGCCCGATTTCCTGCCTATCAAGCAGGGCTTCGATGAATACTACGGGTTGCCTTATTCCAACGATATGTGGCCGTATCATCCCGATCCGCGCTACAACTTTCCCGACCTACCGCTTATGGAGGGCGAGAAAATATTGGAATACAATTCCGATCAGACCAAGCTGACTGGGGAATACACGCGCCGCACCATAAAGTTCATTAAGGAACATCGGGACGAACCCTTCTTCATTTATCTTGCGCACGCCATGCCGCACGTTCCGCTGTTTACTTCCAAACGTTTCAAAGGAAAAACGAAACGCGGTACATACGGCGACGTGTTGGAAGAAATCGATTGGTCCGTAGGGCAAATTCTCAAGACGCTCAAGAAGCTTGATTTGGATGAGGACACGCTGGTGATTTTTACCTCCGATAACGGCCCGTGGCTGTTGTACGGGAACCATGGCGGATCGGCGGGGCCATTCCGCGAAGGAAAGGGTACGATGTTCGAGGGTGGGATGCGTGTGCCATGCGTCATGTGGTGGCCGGGCAAAATACCCGGGGGCGAAGTATGCAACGAGCTTAGCTCGACCATAGACATACTGCCAACAATCGCCGGATTGACGGGAGCGCCCTTGCCGGAACGAAAAATTGACGGACTCGATATCTGGCCATTGATGTCTGGCAAGCCAGGCGCTAAAACGCCGCACGAGGTTTTCTACTATTATTTTGGCGTGCATTTGCAGGCTGTGCGCAGCGGGAAGTGGAAACTCCATTTCCCGCACGACTACAATATCGTTGCCACGCCCGGAGTGGACGGCAAGCACGGGAAGGGCGCCAAAGTAATGATCGGCCTGTCCCTTTTCGATCTCAGCAAAGACGAAGGGGAAACCACAAACCTTGCAGACAAATATCCGGAAGTGGTTTCGCGGCTCGAAAAGCTCGCTGAAGAGATGCGCAAAGAGCTTGGCGATTCGGCGCAAAACAGGCCGGGGCCGGGCATACGTGAGTTGGCCTGGGAGGAAGGCGCAAGACCGTAGAAAAGAAAAAGGTATCCGCTGTCGAACTCGAAGCCGGAGGGGTTAAAATGCCAAAAGCATCATGCGTATTGTTTGCGGTCCTTGCTGGAATCCCAACAGGATTCACCCAGTCAAAAGCTGAAATTCTGTCCGTGGCCACCAGCATAAGCTGATCGCCCAGGTCATAAATGTCACGGACTTTTCCGCGTATCACGTCCTCGCGCGCAGGTAACTGAGTCTGACAAATGGCAGGTGAATTCATTATAAATCCTCTGCATGTTGAACCAAAAAGCGTCCTGAGAACTCATGCGCAATAGGGAATTCTCTCGACAGAACCAACTTTGAAGAGATAATACCCACACAAGCGGGCAAAGTCAATGTCAGAAAATGACGGGCAGGTTGCATTGTTTGGGACAATTGCCCTGCGGTGCTACGCCGTCACGCGCCCCATTTCTTGACTGAAATTAGCACCAGTGTTCGGAATTTTGGTTGACGTTTTTCTTTCGGTGGGGTCATAATAGTAGAGACCTTTCAACGGCCATTGTGGAGATGAGCATGTCGCACGGAGACGAAGTCCTTTTCAGAAGATGGCTGGTACGCCGGGATGTCGATGCCTTCTCGGAACTGGTATTGCGGCACTCAGGAATGATGTACGCCACGGCCAGGCGTGTCTTGGGCAGTGAGGCCGATGCGGAGGATGTTGTGCAGGAGTCTTTTCTGCGGTTGGCGCGGCAGGACGAGGCCATCGTATTCCTCCCTGGATGGCTGCACAAAGTTGCGGTGCATCTGTCATTGAATCGGCTCCGTGGGGAGAAGCGCCGGTCCGAGCGTGAGAAACAGTACCATCAGGAGTGCGCGGCATCGGAGAGAGGCGTTCCGCAATGGGACGAGATTCTTCCGGTGGTGGACGAGGCCCTTTCGGAGTTGCCGGAGAAGGTGCGTGTGGCGGTTGTCCTGCGTTTTCTGGAGGGCCAGACGCACGCGCAAGCCGCCAAAGAGCTGGGTATTTCCCGGAGCGCTGTGCATAAACGCATCAAGAAGGGCTTGGAGCAAGTCCGCATTTTTCTGGACAAACGCGGAATCACGTCGTCATCGGCCGTGCTAGGTGTCATGTTCGCAGCTCATCTCGAAGCCGAAGCGGCGCCGCGAGCGCTTATTGCCACGCTCGGCAAACAGACCCTTGCCTCGATGCACACGACGCCAACCGTTGCCAAATCCAACCTACTATTGAAAGGAGCGATTGCCATGTCTGCAAATAAAACCGCCACGAGTCTGGGCGTGCTCGCCATAATCTTATTGCTGGTCCTTTTGGCTGTGAACACTTTGTCCACGGACAGATCCGGAGACGCGCCTTTCAAGGCAGCCACCGGGTCTGTCGCTCATGACACGGACAACACTGATTCCCCGGTTTCCGCGCCGGCTTCGAGCCATGAATCGGGCGAGGATATGGTAGCGCAGAGCGAAGCGGCGCCGAAAAAGGAAAGCACTCCTGTTGCAGAGACTGGGAGCGAAGACAGCGACACCACGAGTGAAAGTGTGGCAGAGGAGCACACGTCCATAGGAGGCGTGGTGCAGAACGAGGATGCCTGGCCGGTTGCCGACGCCCATGTTTGGATTGAGTTGCACGGCCATGATGGGGAACTCCCGGCAGGGTTTGACACGAGAAGCGGGGAGGATGGACGCTTTGTACTGTCGGGCATAACGAGTGTTGGGTCCGGCATGATCCACATTGATGCCGAAGGGTATGTAATTCAGAGCCATTCCATGCAGACTAATGATCCACGTCCTAACATCATCTTTACCCTGACTCGCGCATCGCAGTTCGTGAAGGGCATCGTTGTGACAGAAGATGGCGAGCCGGTTCAGGATGCGAGGGTGAGCCTTATAGGAGCTCAAGAGAACGACGGGGAATCGAATGTAAGAATAGGTCCCGTAATGATGTTCACTGCAACGGCCTCTGACGGACGCTTTGAAATCTCAGTTCCGGTTTCCAAGCCCGCAAAGTGCGCATTCGTGGTGGTCAAAGAAGGGTTCTCGAAAGGGCGATTCACTGGAATCGAAACGGGTGCTGAAGAGGCCCGGTTAGTGTTGCTGGGGTATGGGGCCATCGCGGGACGAGTCAGCAATTGGGACGGGAGCCCGGCCGTTGGGGCAGTGGTGGCTGTCACAGGGGAATGGACCTATAGGCCCGACAGCCAATCCCGCTATGTTGAGACTCCCCTCTCTTTGGATCATTTGGATGTAACTGACGCCGACGGAAATTACCAGGTCGAGGGACTATCCCCTTATATACGTTATGCCCTGGGCGTCTTCGACAAGCCCGAGACTGAAGTGCGCAAGAACTATGGCCAGTGGATGATGTACGGCAACAGCGACTCGCTTAAGAGGCTAGCGGAAATAAAGGTCCTGCACGTTGATGCCGGTGATGTATTGCCGGGAGTAGACTTTAAACTCCTGGAAGACCCCTTCCTTCACATCAGCGGCCACGTGTACGATGAAGCAAGCGGGCAACCCGCTGAATCAATGAGAATAGGTTTCCGTTTGCCCACGCACGGTAAGGGGTTTTTGGTGTACAACACGGACGAAGAAGGCGCCTATCATGGTGAGATGAGCCTGGAAGAGGAGTCGGAAATTACTGCTTTTAGCGCGTGGTATTACAATCTGCTTGGAAGTCATAGTGCAAAGCCGCTCAAGCGCGCCGAAGACGGGCTGCCGCCTCAGCCAATCCGGGTGTCGCCGGGAGACGATATAACCATGGACTTCCTTGTGAGAGCGCCGATGAGCATCCCGGCACGCGTTGTGGATGAGGCGGGACAAGGTGTTCCAATGGCGGGTGTGGGCGCTGGGTTCGTGCATGATGATGGGCGATGGGAGTACGCATCCTTCCGCGCCGTTCAGACGGACGAAAATGGCCAATGTATATACACCGGGCTTCCGCCGGATCGAACTTACTTCTTGTGGGCACAGGAAACTCCGGACAGGAGGCATACGGTGCCAGACATAAAACGGGTGACGGTCGCGCAATACGGTCCGATTCAAGGAGAACCAGGCGAAACCGTTCCTGAAGTGGTTCTCGTTATTGAGGACAAGGGAGGAATCGAGGGCATCCTTGCGGACGCGGAAGGATACCCCCTGGCCAATGTTCCCATCGTGATTAGCGCTTTGGGGCCGGACGGGGGTGAGCCCCAGACGGTGCGTGTGCAAACAAAGGACGACGGCCGCATCACCATGGTCTACGCGTTTTTGCCTGCACACTACCCTGAACTCGTCTTTTCCACCACCCTCAATGGCACGCAGCTTCAGGGGCGTCTCGATGATATTGAAATAATCGACGGGTCCATCGTTGATCTCGGCGTGATAGCGCTGCAAGCAGTGGTCGAGGATACCGGTGAAAATGTTAATGGGGAAATATCGAGGTTATCTTCAATGGACGCATAATCAAGACTATAGAAGTTCGACCAGAACAGCGCTCCGTCGACGAGACCTTCAACTGGAAACCACAAACCAGCGGATGGGTTGTCGCGCGAGTGTTTGGCGCACGGAAAACACCTATTCGTCTTGCACACACAAGTCCAATCTGCATTGATGTTCCAGACAAGCCATTGGATGCATCCGAAGACGCCGCCTATTTCGCCAAATGGATCCAACACCAGATAGACGGACTGGACGATGACAAGAATTTCAAGGAACCCTGGCAACGCGAGTCAGTGCGAAGCCAGTTTAATGAGGCCTTGTCCATTTATAAGGGCATGATTCAAAACTAATTTGCATGATAACCACAAATAAAAGGAGAACAAAATGTCACGACTGATTCCAGCCCGGTTAATGATCATGTGCTGCGTTCTATTGCTGTTGGCCGTGCCGCTCCCGGCTCAAGCCGAAGAACCTGCACAATTCCGCGACCTATTCAACGGCAAGGATTTGTCGGGTTGGGTCGATGTGAATACAAGCGAGGAAACGTGGAGCGTGCGTGACGGACTGCTTGTTTGCAGCGGCAACCCAATTGGGGTGATGCGTAGTGAAAAACAGTACGAGAACTTTGTTCTGCACATAGAATGGCGGCACATGGAAGCAGGCGGGAACTCCGGCGTGTTTGTTTGGAGCGAGGGGGTTGAGGCCGAAGGAAAGCGATTGCCCAAAGGCGTCGAGGTGCAGATGTTGGAACTCGATTGGGTTAATCAACACAGGATGAAAAACGGGGAGCTGCCGCCTATAGCTTATGTACACGGCGAGCTGTTTGGCGCAAACGGGGCAACGACGGTACCGGACAATCCGCGCGGCAAACGGAGTAAATCATTCGAGAACCGATGCAAAGGCAAAGGACTATGGAACACATACGACGTTGTCTGTGTTGACGGTGTGATCAAGCTTTCGGTCAACGGGAAATTCGTCAACGGCATAAGCGGGTCGTCCGTCAAGAAGGGCTATCTTTGCCTGGAATCGGAAGGCGCGGAAATTCATTTTCGAAACATCCGAATCATGGAGCTTCCCCCAGGCATAACTACAGACGAACAGACTGCGCCCATAGTGGAGCCTCGATCACCCAAGGAAATTCGAGGTCCGAGGTGAACGCGGTGTTCGAGCGCATCACCTCGGACCAGATTTATATGCCATGTGCTTAGGACGAGGCCCGTCTTCTCTTGTTGTTTAGGTACGGTTTACTTTTGGGCATGTGTGCCCGCTCTGAACTCCGTCCTTATCCGACGATTCGTCAACATGAAATATACGATAGCCGAAATCGTTACGGCTAGTTGTGCGCCGATGATCGCTGCCACCATTGACGCGATTCCGGGATTCAAAGAGTTCGCGGATCTGTCCAGCAAACCGAGTCCATAGCCCACCGCGGCGCCCACAATGCCCCACGCGCCGATCTTCAGAAGCGTCGAACACCGCTTCTTGTCCTGTCCCATCGCGGGATCGCCAGCTAGTTTCTTGAGCACCTCCCACTCCAGCAGGACTTCCCGCACGTAGGGCTCAATCGAACGTCTGTGGGCCTTGCTGACCAAGATTCCCGCTAGCAGGATGCCGCCATAATCGAAGAGCATCACAAGGGCAAATACGGCGTCAGCAAATGGAGCGGACTCTGCCTGGAGATCCATGGCGGCATCCAGCGCAAGCAACAAGACTCCGAACATCACAATAAGCGCGGCAGTGATCCCTGTATCCTGCAAAACCGAGCGCCACAAGTTCTTCCGTCTCCATCGCTTCTTGGCCTCGGAGACGATGGCAGTCTTGATCTGTAGAGGAACTGTCCTCAGTTCCGGCACAAGATCGACCAGCAATGGACGGAAGGGATTGATGAATATGTCGGGGACGCCCGAGGCACGCTCGGCCTGCTTCGCGAGGATGGTGGCCGACTGTATCCGTTCGCCGCGATCGCGCGCCATGGCGCGTTCACAGATGCGTGCGAGTTCTCGAGAGACCTTCCGCTCTATGCTACGGACTGGTTCAGGCGTTTCATGAACGGCCTTATTGACGATTTCCTCGACGCTGTTACCATCGAAGGGCACGCGCCCAGTGAGGATCTGATACAGCACCGCGCCAAGCGAATACACGTCGGAACCTTCGTCGATCTTGTCCAACTGCCCCCGTGCCTGTTCGGGCGACATGTAGACGGGCGTTCCCATGACTTCGCCGTACTTCGTCTTCGCCACTAGTTTCTTTGAGTCCGGTTTGACGGCAACAACCGTCTTCGCCTCGGCGCCGGGCGCAGGCGCCGTTTCGCCGGCCGCTTGTTTCACCTTCGCCAGGCCCCAGTCCACCACGACCGTCTCGCCGAAGTCGCCAACCATGACGTTCGACGGTTTGATGTCCCGATGGATCACGCCGCGCGAGTGCGCATAGGAAATGGCGTGGCACAAATCAACGAAATGCGGCAGGAGTTTCAATCGTTCTTCGTAGCTTTTCGATTCACGGATGGCGGCCTCTAGCGTCCTTCCGCGGACCAGCTTCATCGTGTAATACAGCGAACCATCAGGCCGACGTCCCAATTCGTGTACGGGCGTGATTGCGGGATGTTCGAGTTGACCCGTAATCTTCGCCTCCCGCAGAAAGCGCGCGGCCATCTCCTTGGAGTGCCGCACGGGCAAGGGCGTCTCGCCGCCGTTGTCGGCGAATTCGGGCAACAACTCCTTGAGGGCGATGTCGCGGCCTATCGACTCGTCATGCACGATGAGCACGCGTCCCATGCCGCCTCTGGCGTGTTCGCCGATAAGCGTGTAGCGGCCGGGCGCCTCTGCTATAGGCTCCTCGGTCCCACTGGCGCTCCCATCGGGATCGATGGGCAACGTTTCGTTTCTCTGCGATTCCATACCTTTGCGCATCATGCACTTAGGGCAGAGTCCCGAGATTTGATTTGACTCCAGTTCGCTTCCACATTCCGGACAGTTTGTTTGAGCATCCATAATGATACCCTCCTTTCTGTCTCTATCCTTCCCATTTTCTAAGGAAAGGTTACAAGGAATTACAAAACGGAGAGGAGATAGTCCAGTTCGCTCTCGACGCTCTCCTTCAAATCAAGCGTGTCAGCGACGTGGCGCCGCAGTGTATCCCGGTATTGCCTCCGTAGGCGATGCGCGGCCACCTTTAGCGCCCCTTCGGTCATTCCCAAGGCCAGGGCGGTCCCGCGCGCGTCATAGCGGTCCCCGGACGACAGGTTCGGCTTGAGCGCCTCGAAGAGTTGTTCCTTGCCCCTGGCCCGATAGCGTTCTTCCAGTTCGGACAGCACGTTTTCCAGAAGGGTCAAGGCCCATTGGCGATCAAAGGCCCGATCCGGTGAAAGGCGGTCAGACGGCGGCTCGATGCCCCGCTCAGCGTCGAGCGCGATGATCAGGGCCTTCCCGCCACGTTTCTCCGCTTGGCCCTTCTTCCACTCGTGGGCCATAAAATGCTTGAAACACCCAAGGAGAAAGCTTCGGAACCGGCCGCGCCCCTCCTCGACGTTTTTCACATATTTCCCCTCCAGCAGCATTACGAAAAACCCTTGCGTCAGGTCTTGGGCCGCTTCATGCGAATGGCCTCGACGAAGCGCGTAGGCGCAAAGAGGCTGCCAATAGCTCCTGCATAGATACGACATGGCGTCCGCTGAACCGCTGTCCCTCGCTTTCAGCACTACGCTCCAGCGCGTCGTATTAAAGTTCGCCCTGTTGCGGTTAGGTGTCATTCTTCCAACAGCTCTACCATCGCCTTACCGAATGCGTCGCCCATTTGATAGAATAGCTTTCCGCTGCCGAAGAAGTGGTAGCCTCCATCGCCCGCCATCGTGTCCCACTCGGGCTTAAGGTCGTTCCAAGGTTTCCAAAGCTCTTCCAAGGTAGCGTCATCCAGTTTGATTCTTCGATGGTCCGCCTGCCCGGTTTCCTTTGCGCGCCGCTTCTTTTCCAGGTAGACCGCCCGTCCGCACTTGTCATACGCTCCCTTCAATTCCGCAATTCTGGGGTCGTGAAAGACCGATGTGCTGACGAACTGAACGGTGTCTTCGAATTCCGGCATCCCGGCAACCGCCGCCTGGGCCCGGCGCACCAAGGCCTTGCCGCTTGTCTTGCTCTTTTCGTCCGTGAGCGGCCCGCCCTGTCCGCTTTCGCCTATGACAACCGCCATATTGGGCGCATCCAGATCCTTGCGGATGTCGCGGATGAAGTGGGCGAGTTGCTCTGCATAGTGTGGGTTGCCCGCCCCAACCAGATCGTTCCAACCTTGGAACCAAACCAGGCCGGCAATTTCGTAGCCTTGGCCCCGGTATTGAGGAAAGTAGTTCTTGATATTGCCCAGAACTTCCCTCGTATGAGCAACCGTGTCGCGATAGTACTTGCCGTAAGCCTCTTTCAACTCTTCCATCGTAGCATCGGGATTCTTCTTTTTGCGCTTTTCCAGTTCCTCATTCAAAGCTTCGTCAGAAGGCATTTCTGCACTGGGCGGCAGAAAATCCTTCTTCAGACTTTTGCCGCCCCAGGCGCATTTGATCAGCAAGACCCGCTCATCAAAGTGGTCGCCCACTACATGGCCGAAGCCCAATTCAGGACCAAAAGATGGCCCTTTCTTTGGGTTGACAGTCCCATAACCAACCGTCAACTCGCCATGCTTGTCCAAGTACCAAATCCAGACATCATCGCGCACGACATGTTCGCCGCCCTTGATCAGATGCTGATACCCGGCCTTTGTCTTCGGGTCAGCTATCAGATGCTCAATATGCTTCCCGAGCCCCTTGCCCTGCATATTGGATTGCCCAACCAGAAGAAATACCTTCAGGGGGCGGGAAGCATTGCGGTTTCGATTGCGTCCGCCGCCCCGGCCTCTGCGCTGCCCGCCGCGTTCACCGCCTCGACCTTCACGCCGTCCGCCGCGTTCGCGCAGATTAGTAGACGGAGCGTCGACAGAATAGTCTGGATTGTCTGCTGGCATCTGGGCGTTCACGGCTTTCAAGTATTTAGTGAGCCGATTATCCATGTCAGCGGCCTTCTCCGGCATTTGTTTGGCCAGATCATTCCGTTCACCCGGATCCTTAGCCAAATCAAAGAGATAACGCTCCCCGGTCTCGTATACCCTGAACAGCTTATAATTATCGAGCAGAATCGTTGAGGCAGGACCGATCTGATCTTTGTCATAATGCGGAAAATGTACGACGAATTCTTCGCTGGCCCGTCTAACTTCACCTTCTCCACCATTCATCAAGACGGAAGCCAGACTACCTCCCTCAAGACCCTCCGGCAAAGGGCTCTTGACGCCGGCCAGTTGTGCGATGGTGGGAAACAGGTCGGCGCCACTTGCCTGCAGGCGAGCGAAGGTCCCAGCCTTAATGGCCGGACCACGCACAAAAAGCGGCACGCGGATTCCACCTTCCCAAACCGTGCCCTTGCCATTGGACAAGGTTCCATTGGCCCTGCCCTGCCCGCCGTGATCCGCCGTGTAGATAACATAGGTGTTGTCGGCGATGCCCAACTCGTCGATCTTATCAAGCACCTTTCCGATTGCATTATCAATGTCCAAATTGGCGGCAGCCCAGCCTATGTCAGCATTGTTGTTGCCTGCGTTCTTTTCCCTAATGAATTTCACTGTTTCTTCCAGGGCGTCCTCCTCGCCGCGGCCTCCATATTGGGATATCTGTACGTAAAACGGTTTCTTCCTTTCGACTTGGCGGGTCATGAATGCTATGGCTTTCGCGGCCGTCAAGTAGCTTTGCTTCGGGTTAGGGTTCTTAACGTTTTCCGGACCGCCATTTGAATTTGCGCCGTCGTTCTCATCAAAGCCATGTTGAGTTGGGTTTGTTCTACCCACGTGCCACTTTCCGAAGTGGGCGGTGGCGTAACCGGAGTCTTTCAGGAATTCCACAATGGTCGTTTCTTCCAAGGGCATTTCGAGGAGAGGTTTTGGTTCTATGACCTTGCGGTTTGCGCCTTGGCGCTGTGAAACGAAGGTCATGTTGAGTTGAGCCGGACTCTTACCGGTAAAAAACGTGGCGCGGGAGGGGGTACATCGCGGAGAGGGGGCATAAAAGCGAGTAAAACGCATGCCCTCCGCCGCAAGACGATCCAGACTAGGGGTGTAGAAATAATTACTCTTCGAATTCGGATCCCGGTCGTCTATCTGTATGGACGTGCTTGCCCATCCTTGTGCTTCCCCCAGAATGAAAACAAAATTGGGCGGCTGTCCTGAAGATGCCGCAGCATACGATGTCGCATATAGGAGCGTACACGTCAAAGCAAATACTACCCATACCGCGCTATGTTTCTTGATCACTCTCTTGCTACATGCCATAACCCTCTCTCCTTTCTCCGATCTCATCCTTTGTTGGTCGTCTTTTTTTGCGCTTACGGAAGGAATTGGTCCACGTTTTCGCTGGTCACTAGTTGGAAGGGAATGAAGACTTCCTTTTCGACGCTTTCCTGTTTGGCGAGCTTTGCTGCCGTCTCCACGGCCATGCCGCCTTGGCCTTTGGCGTCTTGGAACACCGTTGCGTCCAGGCGTCCACTTTTGACCGCATCAAGGGCGTCCGCGATAGCGTCCACGCTGGCAACTACGACATTGTCCTTCATCTTGGCCTGTTCCAGGGCGACAAGTGCTCCCATACCCATTTCGTCGTTCTGTGCGAATACGGCGTCGATGTCGTCGCCGAAGGATTGAATCCAGTTTTCCATGAGGTTGATGGCCTTTGCGCGATCCCATTCGGCGGTTTGGGCGGCCAGGAGTTTGAGGCCGGGCTTTTCCGCCAACACGTCTTTCGCGCCCTGCTCGCGCGCGATCTGTGCGGTCTGCCCCATGAATCCGTGCATCATGAGCACGTTGCCTTGGCCGTTTAGGCGTTTGGCGATATAGTTCATGGCAATTCGGGCCGATTCCTCGTCGCGCGAGCCCACAAAGGCGGTCGGGGTGGAGCGGGTTTGTGAGTTTACGTTCACGATAGGTATGCCGGCAGCCAAAGCTTTGTCTACGGCGGGTGAACTGGCCTCCAATTCACAAGGATTCAGTATGATTGCGTCCACTTCCTGGACGATAAAGTTCTCGATCTGCTGAATCTGGCGTTCGGCGCTGCGCTGGGCGTCGTTGA
>SDBV01010041.1_pt1 | contig 12472 bp, 7 predicted proteins | sample 2277081 | NCBI WGS metagenome assembly SDBV01 (sample SAMN10402039, study PRJNA504765) | marine sediment metagenome | isolation source: marine sediment core GS10_PC15, 223 cmbsf | place: Arctic Ocean: Southern Knipovich Ridge | collected 2010 | reverse complement strand
CGGCACCAAATGCACTGCGACCAAGGGGCAAATCGCGCTGCAAGCGGAGGGCTCCGAGGTCGAATTTCGCAAACTCTCACTGACGCCGAATGCGAAACTGACCGACTGACCGTAGTTGACGCACGTGTCCGAAGATGCTGCCTACCCTATCGCTTCAGGCACACTCTCCTGCTACTGCTCCTGGTCCGCCTCGTGTTTGACATTCACCTTTTCGAGATACTTCTGCCGGGCTTCGATGACCCACTGGGTTCCGCCACCGTTTTCGATGGGGGGCTCCCAGCCGTAGGAGTTTTCGTTCGTTCGTCGGACGATACATGCGTCGACCAGGGCGGCCATCTTCTTGTAGCCCTCGTCTTGGGTGCTGTTCCATGTTTCGATTTGGCCCCAGCCGCCGGCGGATTGTGCGAGTGGAGCCTTGAGGATGCGGCTCGCGTCGGGTTGGGCGACGTTGATTAGGGTGCGCTCGGGCTGGGCGGCCATCTTGGCGCCCACCACTTGGGCGGCATGAGCCCGCAGTTCTTCCAGGGCGTCCGGGGCGATGCGGCGCTGTTCGAGTTTGTTCCCGAAGAGGTCGCCGTAGCACTGCGCGTTGAGGTCGAGCCACTCGATGATCCTCATGTAGCTGTCGCGGTCCATGTCGACGTCGCCGTGCTTGTCCAGAAGCATCTTCGGCAGTTTGCTGCCGTGAGCGTAGTACTCGTAAGGCCGGCTGATCGTGTTCTCATTCGTCTTGTAACCTTTGCGACCGATTTGGTGATCGCCTAGTGCAACCAGCGCCTGGTACGAGCGAGGGAAGGTCTGGTCGTCCATCACCAGGTCGACGTCGCCGTCGGTTTTCTCCAGGCCGTGACATCGGATGCAGTAGCGGTCGAGCACCGGCTGAACCGTCCGCATAAAGCTAAGGCCACCCTCGTACTGCGGGCCGGCCGACCGGCTCAACTTGCGCAGAGCCTTCCCGAAATTGGAGGACACCGGCGGACTCGTCTCGGGGGCCGCATGACAGCCGACGCAACTTCGGTTTTCGCCCGGCTGCAGGTAGAAGAAACTCTTCTCGGTCAGTATGGCCATTCCGTCTTCGTCGAGCAACTGGAGTTGTAAGGCGATGTTGGCCGGTACCTTGAAATAGGCCATCCCCCGCTCGTCGACCGGGACCGTGCCCAGAACCTTTTTCGGGATCTCGACGGGGACCGTCATGCTGCACGCCGATCGCCCCGAGTGGGGCTGCACGCCAATCGCATTGACGCGGATCTGCTTGATCGAGCCCGGATGGATCAGCCCTTGCGGATCGTTCTGTGTGAGGTAGGCGTTTTGGATTAGGACGGTACCGGTCGCGGGGGCGCTGGGGGAAGTTACCGAGGGAAGGGCCGGCGGCCGGCGTCGCTTGCGGATGGCGATCGGCGAGAACGATGCGACATGGGGATCTTCATAGATCAGCACGCGTCCACCGTCGGGATAGACGAGGTAAATCCCGCGGTCGGCTTCCGGGGGCGTCTGGCCCTGGGGGCGAACGCGGTGGTTAGCTCGCGACACGAGGAATATCTCTTCGGTAATCGCGCAGGGATGGCTGTAGTGTGGATCGGGCCAGCCCTGGCTTTCCGAATAGGGAGTCTCGGGCGTGATGTGGGTGACCGGTTCTTCGCCGTTCTCGCCCTTGCGGACGTCGTACACCACTGTCGTGCCGGTGTTGTAGCTGTGGTGCCCCTGGGCGGTGGCGACGATCTTCTCGGTGCCGGGGATGGCAGACGCCTCGACAACCATCATCGGGAAAAGCGTGTCGTTCCCATAGTATTGCGAGATACCCGTCCCGTCGGGTCGGCACCACCAGAGCATGTGAAAGTACATCTCGTGCCGGTTGGTGTATTCCCATCGGGTAAAGACAATGCGACCGTCGTTCAGCACGGACGGTTCGTACTCGTTCTCGTTGTTGAAAGAGATTTGCCGGATGTTGTCGCCGCTTAAGTCGCAACGATGCAGGACCCACGCCGGGTTGTAGCGACCCCCGTGACAGCGGCCGTACGACTGAGAACGGGTCGAGATGAAAACCAGCCCGCCGTCGGGGAGGTAACAGGGATCGTTGTCTTCGATCAGCGCGGACGCCCGATCGTTCCAGGTCTTGAAGGCATCGCGCTGGGTCCCCGTGAGTTGGCGTACCCACGAGCCGTCGATCGCTGCTTCGTAAAGGAAGAAACGCTTGTCGCCCCGCCCGTTGCCGGCCGTGTGATCGCAATAGGCGAAGACCAATTTCTCCGCGTCGTAATGCAGGTCGGGATTGCGGCAAGAACCTTCGGGAAGTTTTCCTTCGAGGATCGCATGGGTTTTGGGATGGTCGCTCTTCCAGTCGGTGAGGATTGTTAAACCGGGACCGACGCGACTGTGCTGGCCCTGGTGCTGGTCGCCGTTGTGGCTGTACCTTGTCGGTGGACAGCGGTTGATCAGGATCTTGTCGAAGTTCAGCGCCGGGTGCGAGAAGATCACGTCGCGGCGAACCTTCTTGATCTTGTCATGCGTTGCCAAGAACGCCGTCAAGTCGTTCTTGTTGGCGTCGAGTTCCTGCTCCAACGCGTCGACCTGGCGGCGGACCGAATCGCTGACCGGACGAACCTTATGGACAAACTCGATCGTTTTGCGGGTCTCCTCGGGGCTAACGGCGACTCTTTCACACAGGGCCCGCGTCTTTTCGAAGTCGACCAGGCTCTCGCGGAACGGGTGGCCGTATTCGACCTTGTCGGGATCGAGTTGCAGGAAAGGGTCGCGGATGTGGTTTTCAAAATGGGTCACCAGCCCGGGGCAGATCTCCGACGCCGAGGCCAGCCGGTTTTGGACATTGCGGAGTTCGCGATAATCGTCGATTGCATAACTCACACGGACAAGCCGGACAAGGTCGGTCGGCGTCCGCGCCGCGGCAGCCATCTTGTCGAAGACGTCGACAAGTTGTTTGAAATCGGAATCGGTGGTCGTGCGATGTCTTTCCAGCAGCTTGTCGGCGAGGAAGGTCGCCGCATCGTTCGGGCTGACCGGCTGGAAACCGGCGGGAAGCAACCGGCGGGTCCGGTCGGCATAGCCACGGGCACGATGGGCCTTTTCGCGGTCGTCGTACTTCGCCTCAAACGAGCGGCTCAGTCGATGCCACAGTTCACGACGAGCCATGGTCAACTCGCCCCATTGCTGAAGTCGCGAACGCTTGTCGATCCACGAAACCTGGCAGATCTCGCGGGCATCCAGGTATCCGATAAACGTGGTGTATTTCCCGCCGAGACTTAGCGAGACTTCATTCTTGTAGATGCGGAGCCGGTTGCGTTCGACCCGAGTGTTCTTGTCCGTCGGGTCGGTTGTGGTCCAATCGACAATCGCCTTGTCCTCGGCGATCAGGTCATGCTTTCCGCCCGAACGATCGACCAACTTAGCCCGGTCGAGGTACATGTTGTACGAGGAGCCGAGGTAGAGCGTATCGACGCCGGTAACGTCGATTTCGAAGGCGGCGCTTTGGGAAGAATCGAACGTCGTCGGGCAGACAATCATCGGGAGCGTGCCGTCGGATCTTGGCGCCGGTGCGGCAATGCCCTGCTGTTGTTCGAGTTCGCAAATCCGGTTGATCGACGCGAGGTACGTCTCGGGCCAGGTCCCCTTTTCGACATACCACGACAGAGTCGTGCCGTTGCCCTCGGAATCCTTGCCCTCGGAATCCTTGCCCTCGGAATCCTTGCCCTCGGAAGTCGCCGCGGGGGCCAAAGCCAAGATGACCAGCACGGCAAGGAAAATCTTTTGAGAAAGATCAGAATTAGCGTGCATCGAACGTGTCCTCTTTCGTTCTGCGACCTCACGCCTTCGGAACAGGAGGGAGGTCTTCTTGGTGAGAAAGACGGTCGGTCGGCAGGCGGTTGTCGGTAGGAATGACGGGCGGGAAGTTCTGTCAAGGAATCCGTGCTAAGCGGCTGCACCGGCAGCGTAGCCGCGATCCGTTGCGGTAACTTCCACTATAGCGGTCCCGAGAACCGAAATCAACCTGAATCGCCGTCGAAGTGAAGTCTGCCGACGACCGCCCGGTTCTCCGCTGCAGAATGAACCGCGCCGCAATTGGGATTCGACCGCGGCGCTATGTTCTTTGACCACACGCGCTGCTATACTTATTCCCAGGTTCCCGAGCCGGGAACGATGGGAAAGACTCAACCATGTTGGAGGTTTATTGAACCATGAATTCAAATCAGCATTACAGAAGTCAGCAAGGCCTGGTCGCCCTCTCGGTCGCCCTTCTCGTGTGCTTCCTGAGTTGCGAGATACACGCCGCAACGCCGGTCGCAAAGGATTTTCCTTCCTTAGCAGCAATCGGTCCTATTCCAGCGGAATCGCCCATCTTGGCGTTCGAAGAGAACGCCCATTTCCTCTGTGTGGCAATTGATCTTTCGGATTCCCTCCCACCCGCCCCCAACGCCGAGAACAAGCAGAGTTCTCCCACGTTTGTTCGACGAGTCGTCTTCCTGAAGCCATCGATTTGGATCGAGGATAGCTTCAACCCAAAGTCTGGCCAGCGGACGCCGCGCTGGGAATTCCATCGCCAAGGTGACCGGAATACCGGGGATCCTAAAGTACTGTGCGAGGTTCTCTGGCCCGCTAAGCAGTCGCAACCATCGACCGCAGACGTGGACGGCCGGGCCCGATCCCTCCGCGTGCATCAACTTCCTCCAGCCGGCGAAGGCACTGCTCCGGCGAAAGCCGTTCTCAAGAACAACGGCGGTCGCTTCGATTTGACGATCACCTCTGCGGATCGAGTTTATCGGCTTCAGTTGCCGCTGCCGCAAGCCGGTGCCGGTCGGATCGCCGTCAGCGACGCGGAGGGCAAGACGCTCGTCCCGCTTCGGCCATTGCCGGCCGGTGTGTTGCCGCACGGCCCGGAGGGCATGAAACTGATCGACCGATGGGACCGGGCGTATCGCGACGGTCGGCATCCGCCTTGGAACTCGGGCATGGCCGCGCCGGACCTGCGCGAGGCGGTCGAGAAGGGCCACATCAAGCCGTGCCGAGTCGTGGTCCTCGGATGCGGATCGGGTGCCAACTCAATCTACCTGGCTCAAAAAGGCTTTGACGTCACGGCGATCGACGTGGCCCCGACGGCCCTGAGCATCGCCGAGTCCGACGCCGAGAAGGCGGGCGTCAAGGTGCGATGGCTGTTGGCCGACGTGCTGGCACTGCCCAAGTTCGAACCGTTTGACTTGATCTTCGACCGGGGCTGCTATCATAACGTGCGGTACGTCGACGCCAACGGCTTCGTCGAATCGCTCGACCGACTCTCGCGACCCGGCACGAAGTTCTTTGTCCTTTCATGCGACCGCGACAGTGCGCCGGGCGTCCGCGAGCCTACCATGCGCGACGACTTCTCGGAGTTGTTCGACTTTCAGTGGATACGAAGGTCGAATATCGTGACCGGCAAGGAAGGAGAGTCTCGCCACGCCTCCTGGTCCGTCATGCTCCGCAAGAAGGGCGAATAGAAGGAGTCTCCAAAGGCGGCATCGCCGACCAAACCAAACATCATCTATGTCCTGGTCGACGATATGGGATACGGTGACGCGCGCAACGTCGCGCCGTAATTCGGCGCGGCCCATCGGAAACCGCCCCCGCTACACGTTTTCGCCATTCTGGAGGCGCGCGAACATCCGTGGATCCTCTCGACCACGCGCCCGTGCGGGGTAGGCCGGCCCCTCCGCCGGGTGGAAAATAACGGGCAATCGACGCCGTCGCAGGAAACGGTCGCTCAGAGGTTGCTCGGACGCGCCAAATCTCCAACGTATTGTGAGACTCATCCGTACACTGGAGTCCATTTCCGCCCTGGCCAGAGCGCGCTATCGTGCGTGGCCGAGGCACGAATAGACGTTATGAGGGGCCAGCGTCCACGGCCACACGATGTATTTGACACTACGTCAAGCTCCAGCCCTCGCGGTATTGTTTGCGGATGAACCGGTCGGCCTCGGGGCAGTTGGTGGCCTTGAGGTTCTGCGAGTCCCACTGGAGTTTTTGTTTTACGCGGCAGGAGACGATTCCCGTCATGATGTTCTCGGTCATCTTGCCGCCGTAGTCGAAGTTGCACGAGGTGGCCGCGCCGGTCTTGGCCCCCACGATCCATTCCTTGTGATGGCCGATCGAGGAGGGAATCGTCGGCTCCGGCCGCTGGAAGCCCTCGTACTGCTTCTTGGGTAAGAGCAGGTGCTTGCCGTAGTTGGCAAGGAGCTGCCCTTTGTCGCCGAGGAAGAGCATGCCCAGGCCTCCCCATTTCTCAAGATCGACGTCCGCGGGTGACTCCGGCTTCTTGCCGCCGTCGTGCCAATAGACAGTCACCGGCGGACGGTCGCCGCTGGCCGGATACTCCCAGCGGATGGAGAGCCACTCTGGATAGACTTCGCCGTAGCCGCCCTTGGGCTGGGAGTCGGCCTCGACGCTGGTGGCGATTCCCAGGTCGAGCGCCCAGCATCCCAGGTCGGTGATGTGCGGCCCCATACCGCCGATGGTGCCGTTTCCGAAGTCCCACCACTTGTCCCACCAGAGGCAACCCCCGGCGAAGTAGGTGGGGTGATAGGGCCGCTCGGGCGCCGGGCCGAGCCAGAGGTCCCAGTGGAGGTGCGGTGGCACGGGCGGCGTTTCCTGGGGCCGCTCGCGCGGCCCGAGCGGTACACGGTTGCACCAGTTGTGCACCTCGCGGACCGTGCCGATCGCCCCGGCGCGGATCAGCTCCACGACGCGGCGAAAGTTGTCGCTGGCGTGGATCTGCGTGCCCTGTTGCGTGGCCAGCTTGTCCTTCCGTTTCAGGTACTCCTGGCGGACCAATTGGGCCTCTTCGGGCGTGTGGGCGATCGGCTTCTCGCAATAGACGTGCAGGTCGCGCCGGAGCGACGAGACAATTACCGGCGCGTGCGTGTGCTCGGCCGTGCTGCAAACGACGGCATCAAGGTCCTTTTGATCGAGCATCTTCCGCCAGTCGTGGTAGGTCTTGGCCGGGGGAAAGCGATTGGCGGCCCCGGCGAGGTTCTTCTCGTTGACGTCGCATAGGGCCACGATATTCTCGCCGGCCACCGCGCCCATGTTGCCGCCGCCACGTCCGGCCACGCCCACGACGCCGATGTTCAACTTCTCGTTGGGCGACCGACCCTTTGCCAGCACGCTGCCGCCGACCACACAGAAGCCGGCGCCGGCCAGCGTGGTCCTCTTGAGGAAACTGCGACGTTTGATCCGCCGATTCATCAGTCCTCTCCTTGTGCGTTCGTGTGTAGGTTGAGAAATCCTGCAGGTTACTATAGAGGGTACGGTCCCGGGTGCAAGTCTCCGGCCTGCGGGAAGGCTCTTTTTTCGGTCCCGAATCCCGTTGTTTCTCGCCGTCGCTATGCTATAATCCATGCACGACCAAAGTACGGGAACACGAGTCAATTGGACTGGGCAAGTTGCGTGTTAGAAGAGCCGTTACCCGCGACGATTGAGATTCCGCCAGCGAGGTCCCTGGAGGACAAACCGGGGACGGTGCGCAAAGTGTGTCGAATGTTGAAGTGTTTTGGTCCGGCCGCCATCCTGGCGTCGTTGAGTATCGGCGCGGGCGAGACGATCGTGGTGGTGCGCACCGGCGCGTGGGCCCGCTACGACTTGCTGTGGGTCGTGCTTTTGGCCTGTCTCGTCAAAGGTGTATTTGTCACCTACATGCTGGGCCGCTATACGGCCATCAGTGGCCAGCACATTGGGCACGGTCTGGTTCGAATGCCGGGCCCGCGTGGCTGGTTTCTGATCGTGATTCTGGTTGCCGAGGCGCTGTTCGCGCCCCTTGGTTGGGTGGTGATCGCGAAACCATGCGGCAACTTGCTGCATTTCTTGATCGGCAAGTATTTCCTCGCCGATGTGCTCGCCGCCGGCTCCAGCCCGCAGCTCTATGTCAACCTCTACACTACGCTGTTCATCGTTTCCTCCCTGGTCGTCAGTTTGACGCTCACCTACGAGCGCCTCGAAAAGCAGCAGCTGATCATTTGTGGGATTCTGGTGGCAGGCACGATAATCGGAACCATCATCGTGTGGCCGGATCTGGTGGCGGCGGTGAACGGGACGCTGGGGAGAATCGGCCGCTTTCCCGATGCTCTACCGAAGTGGGCTCCTGAAGATGTCCGCGCGTATCCCTGGCTTAATCTAGCGACCGTGTTTGCCTATATCGGCAGTAGTGCCACGGGCTACATCGTTTACGCCAACTGGGTCGGCATCCGCGGATGGGGTTTGACCGGTCATCCGCAGATCGAGCAGATTCGGCGGCGCGCGGCGCGGACCGCCCGGATCGACTACCTGCCGGAAGACCCGGCACAACGCCGACGGCTCTTCCAGCTCATCGCACCGCTTCGATGGGACATTACGTTGGGCGCCGCGGTTCTCTTCTTGGTGACCGCCTCCTTTATGGTGGCCGGGGCTGCCGTACTGTACGACAAGCAAAGCGACTTCTCTGGTTGGAGCCTGCTGACGGATCAGGCCTACATCTGGCGGAACATCCACCCCTGGCTGGTGCCGGTGTATTACGTCACGGTCGTTGCCGCGCTGTGGGGTACCTTGACCGCCCTGCCCGAAGTCTACTCGCGGGTTACCGATGAGTTCTCCAAAGCCATCTGGCCGGACAGTCGATGGACCTACGCGGGGATTCGGCGCGTAATCGCGGGCGGGCTGTTTCTGGGGACGCTGGTCGTGATCTGGTGCGAGTTGGAATTCGATGTCCTGATCCAGATCTTCGGATTCCTTCTCTGCAACCTGGCGATCGGGGCCACGGCCATCGCGGCATTCTATCTGAACCACAAACTGCCACCGGCGTATCGCGTGCACGGTGTGCTGTTTGTCTGCGCCCTGGCTGCCACATTGATCCTGCTTGCGGCGACCACCATGAGTTCGTTCGGACTGATCCGCAAGTTGCTGGCGTAGGCCGCGATATACCTGTCACGACGCACGAACGTCACACAGCCTGATGAGCCGAGCGCGTCGGGTCAAAAAAGTCGCCCCAAACCTGACGGCCGGTCAATTCACGGCTTGGAAGTGCGGCGAACATTCGTTTTCGACCGACTTCAGACGTTGTCGGCGAAAATGGCATCCGGATCTCACAGAGCGGGTGAACGGCGTCGACAGCGACCCCTCCTCCATGCGGTCGCGGCGATGTCAGCCCGCACGATGGCCCAGAAACGGCTGGCAGTGAATCACGGCCGCAAATCTCAGATTCCCATGGGTATTTCGGGATGTCCCGAATAACGACCCTTTTCGAAACGCCTATGCCGGAGAGGCCTTGTGGCTCCGTTCGGAGCTTCTCGGCCACATCCCTTTCGGTCGAAGACTCCGTATGCCATCGCACTGAGGGCCCCACTCTTGTGGGACCCAGTGGAGAAGCCGCAGCGCTGACGATGACAGCCCACGGCTACTTTTCTCGTCCGGCGGCAGGGGCTCCGTTTGCCCGCAACTGATCGGCCAACTCGGCGTTGAGCCATGCAGGCACTTCTTCCAAACTCGCCCAGACGTAGGGATGTCGGAACATCGCCGGCGTGATCCGTGCCGTGACCAGCTCGCTACGGAAGAGTTCCGCCCGAGCGAGCATCTCGCCCTGCGGACTGAGTATGAAGCTCTCCCCGTAGCCCAGGCGGTCTTTCTTGTCGGTCACCACGACGTTGGCCCGGGCCACCGCCATCTTCATCTGGCAGGCCAGGCCCACGTGGCAATGGCGCACCCACTTGCGGTGGTCGTCCACGGTCTGCGGACCGATGTAGTTGTAGTGCGGCGTGAACAATAGCTCGGCGCCCTTCAGCCAGACGCCATAGCCGACGAAGAGGCACATCCGTGCCGAGTTGCAACGAGATCGATGGCTCATATTCGGTCTCCCGTTCAAGTTACTCCAGGGTGCGCCGTGCGACCCTGGGCTCTGTTGTTGAACGCTTTCGGCGTGGCTCCTGCCGCGTTCGGGTTCATGGCCCAATGTACTTTCGTGCGATCACCACGTTATCAAAAAAGACTCGGATCGGGTGGGCCCGGTCGTAGTTCTTCGGCAGCCCGTGGTAGTAGGTCTCCAGTGAGAAGAACGTGATCCGCAGGTGCCCCGCGCGGCGGAAACGGACGCCTTCTTTGCGGATCGTCAGTTGGCCGTCGATCCAGAGTTCTTCGATGCCGTCGGCGACCGCCGGGTCGGGCCTGGCCGGATCGACGGAGTTGAGCTTCATGTGGCGCTGGATGCAGTGCCACGTGCCGGGCTGGATGAGGATTTTCTTTTGCACCGGGTAGTTCTCGCCCCAGGGGCCTTTCTTGTCGAGGTGATAGCTGTAGAAGCCGATCTCTAACTGCCGGCTTCCCGATTCGCCGCGGGGCTGGACGCCGGAGTAGAAATAGCCGCGAGTGGAGACGTCGCGGATGCCGGCCATGCCGACCCAGGCGGCGTCGTTGCGAGTCACGTCGCGGCCGCCGAGGTTGGCGCCGTGGTTGCGCACGGCCCGGTAGTCTTCGTGGAACTTCACGTAATAGCGAACGTACAGCTCGTCGTGGCCGTCGCCGAGACCTTCGTTGCGGTGGTTGTAGTTTCCCAGCTTCAGTGAAAGTCCGCCGGACTGCGACCCGCTGGCTTCGGTCCAACAGGCAATCTCCAGCACGCCGCGTCCCGCGCCCGGCGAGCCGTCGACGGTTACCTTGCCCGGGACCACACGGGTTCGAGAGATCTTGTTTTGGCGGACTGCCCACCCGCCGGAGGTCGCTGTGCCCCGTGGCGGCCGGGTGCCTTCCGCTTCCCACGATTCGAAGTCGTCGGCGAAGATGACGTTAGCGTCGGCCTTCGGGCCGGTTGACGCCGGCGGCTGGGCGGCACCGGCGACTGCCGGTCCCATCCCCGCAATTATCCCCGTTGCCAGGATCATCTTCGTCAACTCAATACCCATTCGTGCCGGCATGTCATGCTCCTTTCTTGTGGGAGGACGTCAGCTAGGCCGCACTTCACGTGCGTGCAAGCACGCACCCTACGGGCTGCTTCGTCGATCGTCGATCGGCGTCTTGGCCTCGATCGTGTTTTGCTCCAGGCGAACTTCTCCGACCTGCTCTTCGATGAGGATTCCGACCGTTTGTGTCCGGGCCCCTTCGGGCCGGCTGTCGCGAACGGTATTGCCCTTGAAGATCAGCCCGTTGGTTTCGCCGCGGATGCGAATTCCGGCGGCCGGGCCTTCAGTTCCGTTGTCTTCGATCAGGTTGTCCTCCAGACGATTTCGATGGGCGGCCATCCCCAGCGTCTCGTTGCGAAAGAACACGCCGTTGCGGCCGTTTAGGCGGACGCGGTTGCCGCGAAGCAGGTTGTCGGAGTCCTTGTGGCCGATGGAGATGCCGAAGCGTCCGTTCTGCTGAAGCACGTTATCCTCGAACAGTCCGTGCCGGACTCGCCAGCAGAGGAACAGGCCGTCGGTTCCGTTGCGCCGGGCGGTGCAGCGGCGGATCACGGGACGTTGCGAGCCGCTTCCGGGGTGCAGGCCCAACGAGGCGTTGTCTTCGCTGATGCAATCGACCACGGTCACGTCGTTGGATTGCTGGAAGCTGATTCCGTCGCCGTTGTAGTTGCGGACCAGGCAGCCTTCGATGACCGTGGCAAAGGCCCGATAGAGGAAGATTCCCGCGCCCCGGCAGCCGTTCAGATGAACGTTCGCCCGTTGGTTGCCGTCAAGCACCAGCGGCGTGACCGCCCCGTCCGCCTTGCGGAGGATCGTCTTTCCTTTTTGTCCCCGGACGGTAACGTTCGAGCGCAAGTGGAGCGAATCCCTCATGAGGTACTCGCCCTCGCCGATCTCGACGACACCGCCCCCCAGTCCGGCGATGTCGGATGGTCAACAACAACAGGCCCAGCAGGCCGGTGCCCAGCAACATCACCAGGGTGCCCGGCTCGGGAACCCTGAATAACTGCGTAATCTCCGCGGGTCGGTTAAGCTGCTGATACTTCAGCCAAATGCTGGTCGCCTCTCCGACCAGGCCGTCAAGGTTCACATTCACCAGCGTGTCGTAGGGCTGCGACGTGAGGAAATTCCCACCGGTCATCAACTCCTCGAAGGCCTCCAGGAATTCGCTGTCAACGGCGTTGTTGGTGGTGCTGAACGGAGGAAGCACCCACACCGGGTCGTCGACACCGGCGTCGAGGCTCAGCGCGTCCGTACCGCGCAACTGCTCGCCTTCGTCATTACCCACATAGACCGAGTACAACGCGAGTTGGTCCATTTCCAGGAAGATGTTTCCATCCTGGTCGACGTGGCCACCACCCTCACCCGGCGTCACATCCTTACCCGCACCCGACGCCCCACCCTTGTAGTTGGTGCCGAGATTCAGGATCAAAGCCGATCCGTCGTTACCGATGTCCACCGCCTGGTCATGGTTGAAGTCGCCGTCCGTCCAGTCCATTGCGGTCTGGGTGCCGAGATTCAGGATCAAAGCCGATCCATCGTTGGCAATGTCCACCACACGGTCGCCGTTG
>SDBV01010040.1_pt1 | contig 12472 bp, 12 predicted proteins | sample 2277081 | NCBI WGS metagenome assembly SDBV01 (sample SAMN10402039, study PRJNA504765) | marine sediment metagenome | isolation source: marine sediment core GS10_PC15, 223 cmbsf | place: Arctic Ocean: Southern Knipovich Ridge | collected 2010 | reverse complement strand
GCCACAAGATGTGATCCAGGTAACGGTTCGCCTTCGCTCAGCATGCGCTAGAATAGCCACCGCAACACGGAAGGAGACGCCTTGCGCACATTCGAATACAAGGCCCCGGAGACTATCGAAGAAGCGGTCGGCCTGCTGAAAGAGGCCGGTGGCTCGGCGCGCCTGCTCGCCGGCGGCACCGACCTCGTCGTCCAGATGAAAGAGCGCGCCACCCGCTTCCCCTACCCTGCGACTATCGTCAGCCTCGACCGGGTCTCCGAGCTCCGCGGCGTCGACTTCTCTGACGCCGGCGGCCTGCGCATCGGCGCGGGCGCCACAATGACGGACGTCGCCACTCACCCGGCGGTCCGCGAACGATACGCGGCTCTGGCCGAGGGCGCCGGCGTCGTCGGCTCGCTGCAGACGATGAACATGGCGACGATCGGCGGCAACGTTTGCAACGCCGCGCCTTCCGCCGACACCGCGCCGCCACTCCTCGTCTACGAAGCGGAAGCGGTCATCGTCGGCCCGAACGGCCGCCGCACCCTGCCGATCGCCGAACTCTTTCGCGGCCCCGGCGAGACGGCCCTCGCGCCGGACGAACTGCTCGCCGAACTGCGCCTGCCCGTGCCACCGGCCGGAACGGGCGCCGTCTACCAGCGGAACACACCGCGCAAGCAGATGGACATCGCCGTCGTCGGCGTCGCCGTCACTCTCACGCTCTCCGGCGACACGATCGAACGCGCCCGCTTAGCCCTCGGAGCGGTGGCCCCGACTCCGCTGCGCGCGAGGGGCGCCGAGGCCGCACTGCAAGGCCAGACCGCGAACGACGCGACGTTCGCCAGGGCCGCTGAGGCCGCCGTCCAGGACAGCTCTCCGATCACCGACATCCGCGCGTCCGCCGACTACCGCCGCCACCTCGTCAACGTGATGACAACGCGCCTGCTGGTGGAGGCGGCGAATCGCGCGAAGGGAACAGCGTAATGCCCAAGCAGTTGATCTCGCTCACCGTCAACGGCCGCCAACGAGAAATCGCCGTCGAGCCGCACTGGACCCTCCTCGAGACCGTCCGCGAGACGCTCGGCCTGACCGGCCCGAAGGAAGGCTGCGGCACCGGCGACTGCGGCGCCTGCACGATGACCGTCGACGGTCGGATCGTCACCTCATGCCTCATGCTCGCCCCCCAGGCGAACGGCCGCGAGGTGACAACGATCGAGGGCCTGCAGAACAATGGCTCGCTCGACCCCGTGCAGCAGGCGTTCATCGACGCCGGCGGCCTGCAGTGCGGCTTCTGCATCCCCGGCATGATCGTCGCCGCCCGCAACCTGCTCGACGACAACCCGAGCCCGACCCTCGACCAGATCCGCGAGGGCCTCGCCGGCAACCTCTGTCGCTGCACCGGCTACACCAAGATCTACGAGGCGGTCGAACTGGCCGCCGAGCGCATCCGAGGGAGCGCCTGATGGCACAGGATACGAAGACCCGCGAGGACACCGGCACGGACGGCAACGGCCACACCGCCGTCGGTAAGCGCGTCACCCGGCTCGAAGGCGCGGCCAAGGTCACCGGCAAGACCGTCTACGCCGACGACATGAAGATGCCGGGCATGCTGCACACCAGCGTCCTCTACGCGCCGCACGCCCACGCCCGCATCAAGTCGATCGATGCCACGAAGGCGCGCGCCGTGCCCGGAGTCCACGCCGTCATCACCGCCGCCGACTTGCCCGACTACAACCGCAACGACAGCAACCGCAACGGCCTCATCTTCCCGGACAAGGAGGTCCTCTTCCACGGCCAGCCCGTCGCCGCCGTCCTTTCCGAGGACCCGCACGTCGCCGAAGAGGCCGTCGAGCTGATCGAGGCCGAGTTCGAGCCGCTGCCGGAGGTCCTCGACGCCGTCGCCGCCATGGAAAAAGACTCGCCCCTCGTGCGTGAGCCGCTCCACGACGTCGACCGCTCGGAGGAACGCGGCCACATCTCGGTCGAGACTGAAGAGACGGAGCAGCAGGGCGAGCCTTCGAACATCGCTTCGAGCGCGCCGTTCGAGCGCGGCGACGTCGCGGCCGGATTCGCCGAGGCCGACGTCATCGTCGACCGCACCTGGCGCTCGGCGATGGTCCACCAGAGCTACATCGAGGCGCACTCAACAATCGCCGACTACGACGTCAGCGGCGAACTCCGCGTCTGGACGAGCACGCAGGCCCCCTTCCACATCCGCAACGAGCTGGCGCAGGCGTTCGGCATCCCGGAGAACCGCATCCGCATCACGGCAACCGAAGTCGGCGGCGGCTTCGGAGGCAAGATATTCCTTACGGAGCTGATGGTCGCCGCCCTCGCCATCGCCGTTCGGCGGCCGGTCAAGTACATCATGAGCCGCAAGGACGACATGCTCGCCGCAACGCCGGCGCCCTACGCCCACATCGAACTCAAGACAGGCATGAAGCGCGACGGCACACTGACCGCGCTGCAGGCCCGCCTGATCTACGACTCCGGCGCCTTCCCAGGCGCACCGATGCTGCCCGGATGCATGCTGATCGGCGGCTACTACCGCTGCGACAACATCGACATCAAGGGCTACGAGGTACTCACGAACAAGGTCAGCGTCGGCGCGCTGCGGGCGCCCGGCGCACACAACGCCACCTTCGCCATCGAATCGCACATGGACATCATGGCGAAGGAGCTGGGCCTCGACCCGCTGGAGGTGCGCCTCAAGAACGCCGTCGCCGAGGGCGACCTGATGCCCAACGGCCAGACCTACCCCGCCATCGGCCTCCGCGAGTGCCTCGAAGCGATCGCCGAAAGCGACGTCTGGAGACGCCGGCGCGAGGTCGAGGCGACGCCCAACCGCGGCGTCGGGCTCGCCGTCGGCGGCTGGCTCGGCGGCCTGCAACCGGCCAGCGCCATCGTCTGCCTCAACGCCGACGGCACAGTCAACGTCACCGTCGGCTCAGCGGACATCAGCGGCACCAACACCTCCTTCCAGCAGATCACCGCCGAAGTCCTCAACGTGCCGCTCGACATGGTCAACGTCGAGACCGGCGACACCAAGACCGCGCCCTACGCCGGCATGAGCGCCGGCAGCAAGACCGTGTACACGGTCGGCCGGGCCGTAAAGAAAGCCGCCGAGGACCTGAGGCAGCAGATGTTCGAGCTGGCCATGAAGCGCCTGGAAGTCGAGCCCGAGGACATGGAAGTCGCCAACTGCCAGGTGCAGGTCAAGGGCGCGCCCGACCGCGCGATGGCATTCAAACGCTTCGGCAGACTGAGCACTAACTTCGGCGCGCCCTTCCCCGTCATCATCGGCCGCGGCGCTATCACCGCGCGCAAGATCGCGCCGGGCTTCGCCGCCCAGGCCGCGGACGTCGAAGTCGACCCCGACACCGGCGGCGTCACGCTGCACGGCTACGCCATCGCCCAGGACGCCGGCTTCGCCATCAACCCGCTGTCCGTCGAAGGCCAGATGCAGGGCGGCGTCAGCCAGGGCATCGGCATCGCCCTCTGGGAAGAGATGCAGTACGACGAGCACGGCCGCCTGCTCAACCCGAACCTGCTCGACTACCGCCTGCCGACCTCGCGCGACCTGCCGCCGATCGAGACGATCATCGTCGAAGTGCCGTCCGAGGAAGGCCCGTTCGGCGCGCGCATCGTCGGCGAGCCCTCAATCGTCGCCGGCGCCGCCGCCATCGGCAACGCCATCGACAACGCCGTCGGCGCCCGCGTCGACGAAGCACCAATCACACCTGAGCGCCTTCTCCGCGCGATGGGTAAGTTATAGTCGCAACGAACGCAGCCACCCCGCTGCTGTCAACCAGTAGGAGGATCCACCTGATGACGCCGACCAAAGACCAGACCCGCGAATACTACGCCGTCGCCCTCGATCGCTGCCTCGAAGCCTTTGCCCGCCTCGAGGAAAAGGAGCTGAAGAAGAAAGCGTCCGACAATTGGACCGCTAGAGAGCACATCGCCGGCCTTGTCGCCACAGCGGAGAAAGAGACGCTGCCGCTGACCCGCCAGGCGATCGCCGGCGAAGCACCAAACGTCCCCGGCTTCGCAGGCCGCTCCGACCTCCTCAGCTTCCGCCAGAGCGCGATGGAAGGTGCCCGCGACGTCCCCGTCCCCGAGCTGCTTCAGCGGATGCGCGCTGTCTACGAAGACCACATCGCTCTTCTGGACACGCTCAGCGACAGCGATCTCGACAAGCCGGCCAACAGCCCGGGATGGGACCGCCCCGGTACCATCCGCGACCTCTTTTTCGCCAGCTACCTCTTCCTCGCCGCCCAGTACCAGGAGATCCGCCACGTCGCCAAGAAGAAGCTGCCGCACTGGATCGAGGCCAGCACGCCGGATCAGTCGAGCTATCACATGGGCCGCATCTTCCACTACATGCCGCTCATCTTTAACAGCGATAAGGGCGCCGACATGGAGGCCAAGTACCAGTTCACGATGGAGGGCGACGGCGGCGGCCAGTGGGCGATCGAGATCGGCGGCGGCAAGGCCGTCGCTCAGACCGGCGCTCTCGACAGCCACGACATCGAACTCAAGACCAAGCCACAGCTCTGGATCGACCTCACCACCGGCGATCTCAACGCCATGTGGGCAATCACGACCAAGAAGGTCAAGATCGGCGGCAACGCGGGCCTGGCGATGAAGCTCAGCGACCTCTTCTCCGCAGAGGGGTGAGCCAAGGCGCGATCTCAGCCATCCTCCTCGCCGCCGGCGAGTCACGGCGCATGGGCTCGCCGAAGCCGTTGCTGGCGTGGGAGGGCGCCACGCTGATTGAATATCAGATCGCGCAGCTCCGCGAAGCCGGCGTCGACGACGTCATCGCCGTCCTCGGTCACCGCTCCGAAGACATCCTTCCCCTGGTGACCGCGGCCGGCGCCCGAGGCATCGTCAACGAGGGCTACCGCCAGGGCCGCGCCTCGTCCCTGCGCGCCGGCGCCGCCGCGGCCGAGTGCGCGAAGACAGTCGTCGTAGTCTCCGTCGACCAGCCGCGCCCGGCCGCCGTTACGCGCCGGCTTCTTACAGAGCACACGTCCGGCGTCACCGTCCCCTCCCAGGGCGGCCGCCGCGGCCATCCCGTGGTCCTGGACGGCGCGCTACTGCCCGAACTCCGGGAAGTCGACGAAGCAACGCACGGGTTGCGCGCCGTCCTTGCCCGCCACGCCGCCGAAGTGCGCGAGGTCCCGTTTGACGCGGCTGCCGTCCTCCTCGACCTCAACACTCCCGAGGACTACCAGCGGGCGATCAGCCGCGTCAACCCTTGACGCGCACGTCAAGGTCTGCAAACATACGAACCGCATTTAAAGGAGGTTCCCCCCTTGGCTCAAGAAACCGCCACCGAGAAGAAAACCAACCCTATCGTCCCCTTCATGCGCATCCCCGAGAACTACCCGGATGAGCCCGCCTATCTCTGGGGCATGCAGTGCGGCAGCTGCAGCGCCAAGTTCCTCGGCACTCGCATCGCCTGTGGCAAGTGCGGCGAAACCGACAAGCTCAGCGAAGTCAAATTCGGCGACGAGGGCGAAATCTACGTCTTCAGCGTCGTCCACCAGACTGTCCCCGGCCTCGAGGTCCCGTACATCGGCGCGATCATCGACCTCGATGACGGCGTTTCCATTCGCGCCAACGTCTACGGGCTCGACGCGGAAAAGCCCGACGCCAGCTGGTTCGGCAAGCGCGTCAAGATGTTCACCGAAGTCACCGCTCAGGACCGCGAAGGCAACGACGTGGTCGCCGCCAAGTTCAAGGTCCAGGAATAGCGGCCGCAGAATGCGGACCGAAGGAAGGAATCCACAATGCGTGACGTAGCAGTCGTCGGCGTGAACATGATTAAGTTCGGGCGCTACCCGGACAAAGACGTCGTCCAGCTCGCGGCGGAGGCATCAATCGCCGCACTCAAGGACGCTGGCTGCTCGATCAAGGACATCGAACTCGTCGCCAGCGGCAACCTCTACCAGTCTAACGCCATGATCGGTCAGCGCGTGATGAAAGAAATCGGCGCCACCGGCATCCCGGTCATCAACGTCGCCAACGCCTGCGCCACCGGCTCCACGGCCTTCCGCGAAGCCTACTACGCAGTCGCTTCCGGCGCGTACGACACGGCGATGGCCGTCGGCAGCGAGCAGATGGGCAAGATGGGCCTGCTAGGCGCCGGCGGCGGCGGCGACCGCGCCTACAGCACCGAGGGTGTCATGGGCACGGGCCTGATGCCGGGCGTCTTCGGCCAGGCCGGCGCCGAGCACATGCGCAAGTACGGTACTACGCAGGAGCAGATCGCCAAGATCGCCGTCAAGAACCACCAGCACGGCGTCCTCAACCCCCTCGCCCAGTACCAGAAAGAGACGCCGCTCGAGGACGTGCTCAACGCGCGCGTCATCGCCTGGCCCAACACGCTTTACATGTGCTGCCCCACCGGCGACGGCGCCTCCGCCGCGATCCTCATGTCAGCGGAAAAGGCCAAGAAATACACATCGAAGCCCGTCTGGGTTGCCGCCTCCATCCTCACCTCGGACCCCTACCAGGAGCGCAACCCCACGATGTTCGACATCAACACCGTCACCCGGATCGCCGCGAAGCAAGCCTACGAGACGGCAGGCATCGGCCCCGAGGACCTCGACATGGTCGAACTCCACGACTGTTTCGCCACCGCCGAGCTCATCCACTATGAGAACCTCTTCCTCTGCGGTGAGGGCGAAGCGGGCAAGCTGATCGACGACGGTGAGACGTACAACGGCGGCAAGATCCCGGTCAACGTCAGCGGCGGCCTGCTCTCCAAGGGCCACCCCCTGGGCGCGACAGGCGTCGCCAACATCACCGAGATCGTCTGGCACCTCCGCGAGGAAGTCGGCGACCGCCAGGTGAAAGGCGCCAAGACGGGACTGGCCCACGTCATCGGCCTCGGCTCCGCCTGCACGATCAACGTCCTCAAGCGCTAGACAGCGCGCACGAATCGAGATCAAAGGGGGCCGGCGTTCGCGCCGGCCCCCTTCCCTATGTGCGGACGAGACGCCCAGCGCTGGCCACCTCGCGTCGCCTGTCACCGAGTGAACAGTGGTTAACGTCGCCGTGTGACGCAGGTCACAACGCTTTGCCTTCCGGTCGTGCTGCAATAGAATAACGCCCCAAGGAGACATATGACCGAACCGTACACACAGGCCCGGCGTCCGGGCTCCACCATCCACCTGAAGGTCGCCGGGTAAGGCCTTTGGAACTCACCTTCCTCGGTTCCGCCAACGCCTTCACCGCCCAGGGCCGCTACTGGAGTTCCTTCATCGTCGACGGCAAGTACGTGTTCGACGCCCCACCCACTCTCCTCCCACACCTCAAGCAACTCGGCGTCTCGCTCCCCGACATCGACGTCATCTTCATCACCCACCAACACGGCGACCACTTCGTCGGCCTCCCTTTCCTCATGCTCGAGTACGTCTACATGACCGAACGCACCGAGGACCTCACGATCGTCGGCCCGCCGGGCTGCGAAGAGTGGCTCGAAGACTTCGCCGAGCGAGTCTATCCCAACATCCTCCGCGGATCCAAATACAAGCGCACCTACGTCGAGGCCAAACCCGGTCGTGACCAGCAGGCCGGCGACCTTACCTTCCAGGCCTACCGGATGAACCACGTGCGCGAAAGCGGCGGCCCGGGCGCCTTCGGCTACCGCGTCCGCATCGGCGACAGGACCGTCGCCTACTCCGGCGACACGATGTTCTGCGAGGAGGCGGTCAAGCTCGGCGAAGGCGCCGACGTCTACGTCGTCGACTGCACCTACACCGAGGGCTGCGGCCCCGAGCACATGAGCCTCGACGACGTGAAGGTGATCCGCAACCGCCTTCCTCCCGAGACTGCCATCATCCTTACCCACCGCAACGGCCTGCCGAACGTCAACGGCATGGACAACACTCTGATCGCCGACGACCTCAAGACCTTCCGCTTCTAGCTAGCACCTCACTCCCCGCGCCTGTAACCTCTAGCTCATGAGCGAATCAGTCGCCGTCCTCGGCGCCGGCAACATGGGCACCGCGCTCGCCCAGGTCATCGCTGCCAACGACCACCACGTCCGCCTCTGGAGCATCGAGCACGACGTCCTCGAGGAGGTGCGCGATAAGCACCTGAACACCCGCTACCTGGAGGACATCCGGCTGAACGACCGTGTGGAGGCCGTCTGGGAGATGGGCGCCGCCGTCGATGGCGCACGGCTCGTCATCATCAGCGTGCCGTCGCAGGTCGTGCGCGCGGTCGCCGCCGATCTCGCCAGCGTCATCAAGCCCGGCCAGCTCGTTCTCTGCGTCGCCAAGGGCCTCGAGGCTGGCAGCCACCGCCGCATGAGCGAGGTCATCAGCGCCGAGCTCCCGGACGGCTGCGCGGCGTTCGTCGGCAGCATGGGCGGCCCGGCGATCGCCATCGAAATGGCGCGCGGCCAGCCAATGGCCGTCATCATCGGCCTTCCCGGCGCTGACGAACGCCGCGCCTGTCAGGCGATCCTCCAGAACAACCACCTCAAGGTCCAGACGACACCCGACGTCGCCGGCCTCGAACTATGCGCCACGCTCAAGAACGTCTACGCCATCGCCCTCGGCCTCGCCGACGGCCTCCACCTCGGCACCAACACGAAGGCCTTCCTTGCCACCATCGGCATCGACGAGATGTGCGAGATCGCCACCCGCCTCGGCGGCCAGCGCGAGACCGTCTTCGGCCTCGCCGGCCTCGGCGATCTGCTGACCACCGGCTTCAGCACGCACAGCCGCAACCGCACGCTGGGCGAGCGGCTGGGCAAGGCGGCCGACTGGCAGGGCTTCCTCCGCACGAACACCGTCGAAGGCGTCACCGCTTGCCGCTCGATCACACAGCTTGCCGGAGACACAAGCCGCCTCCCGCTCCTGGCACTCCTCCACGACATCCTGTTCACCGAGGCGCCGGCCCCCGCCTCCATGCGCCGCTTCCTCGAGTCGTTCACCTACGCCTGACTCGCCTCACCGGCGTCGGGGCGGTTCGCCAACGGCCCGCATACAAAAAAGGGCGCCCCACGGGACGCAATCGCTCTCTGAGATCAACCGTTGCTAGCCGGAAGCGGCTTCTTCCAACGCTTCGGCCAGCGTGTGCCAGGCCAGCGTCGCGCACTTGATCCGCACCGGAAACTTGCGCACGCCGGACATCGCCTCCAGGTCACCCAGGGCGTCCGGGTCGATCCCTTCGTCGCCGCGCATCATCGCCGTGAAGTCGGCGATCAGCCTGCGCGTCTCGGCCACGCTCTTCCCGGCCACCGCCTCCGTCATCATCGACGCCGACGACTGACTGATCGAACAACCGGACCCCGAGTATGCGATCTCACCCACGGCGCCGCCGTCCAGCGCCACCTCCACCGTCACCTCGTCGCCGCACAGCGGATTTACGCCCTCGTGGCTGGCCGAAGGCGCGCTCAGGTGGCCTTTGTGCCGCGGGTGGCGGTAGTGGTCAATGATGATATCGCGATAGAGTTCATCCAGCTCGGACTCCTGCCGCCGGTACTCGTCGCTACTCACTAACCACTGTCCCCTACTTGAAGAAGTCCCGCGCCGCCTTGAGCCCTTCAATCAGCGCGTCCACTTCTTCCCGCGTGTTGTAGATGTAGAAGCTCGCGCGCGCCGTGCCGGTCACACCCAGGCAGCGCATCAGCGGCTGCGTGCAGTGGTGGCCGGCGCGGATCGCCACGCCGTGCCGGTCGAGGATCGTGCCGACGTCGTGCGGGTGCAGATCGCCGAAGTTGAACGACACCACGCCGCCACGCAGCTCCGGGTCGTCCGGGCCGTACAGCGTCACGTCGTCTAGCGCGCGCAGCCGCTCCAGCGCGTACATAGTGACCTCGGCCTCGTGGCGGCGGACGTTGTCCATGCCCAGCGCGTCGAGGTAGTCAATGGCCGAGCCGAAGGCGATCGCGTCCGCGATGTTCGGCGTCCCGGCCTCGAACTTCCACGGCAGGTCATTCCAGGTCGCGCCTTCAAACGTCACTTTGCGGATCATCTCGCCGCCGCCCAGAAACGGCGCCATCTCCTCCAGCAACTCCCGTCGCGCGTACAAAACGCCGACGCCGGTCGGGCCCAGCATCTTGTGCGCCGAGAAGGCGTAGAAGTCCGCGCCGACGGCCTGTACGTCCACGGGCATGTGCGGCATCGCCTGCGCGCCGTCGATCAGCGTCGTGACGCCGCGCTTGCTCGCCTCCGCCACGATCTCTTCAGCCGGATTGATCGTCCCCAGTGAGTTCGAGACGTGCGGCATCGCCAGCAGCTTCGTACGCGGACTGAACAGCGCGCTCAGGTTCCCGAGTTCCAACGTCCCTTCAGGTGTGATCTCGATATAGCGGATCGTTGCGCCCTTCTCCGCCGCCAACTGCTGCCACGGGATCAGGTTCGAGTGGTGCTCCATCTGCGTGAGGATAATCTCGTCACCCTCGCCCACGTTGGCGCGTCCCCAGGCGTACGCGACGAGGTTGATCGCCTCCGTCGTGTTCCGGGTAAAGATCACCGACTCGCTGGAGGGTGCGCCGATGAAGCGCGCGACCTTCTCGCGGGCCTCCTCGTAGGCGGCCGTGGCCTCTTCGCCCAGGGCATGGACGGCGCGGTGGATGTTCGCGTTGTACGTCTCGTAGTAGCGGACGAGCGCGTCAATCACCTGCCGCGGCTTCTGCGAAGTCGCCGCGTTGTCCAGATAGACCAACCGCTTCCCGTAGACTTCCCGTTCGAGAATCGGAAAGTCGCGGCGTATGGCGTTAACGTCCAGCGCCAGGCTCACTCTGTCTCTTGTTTCCTCCAACGGATCCGCAGGATGTGTCATATCGCCTCGCGAAAGCGCGGCAGCGCCTGCGTCGTGCGCTCCTCGAGCCACTCGCGCAGCGGCTCGATCGTCACCGAATCCAGTATCTCACTTACGAACCCTCGCACGAGGAACAGCATAGCCCGTTCCGGGTCGATACCGCGGCTTTGCATGTAAAAGAGGGCCTCATCGGCGATCGCGCCGGCGGTCGCACCGTGGCCGGCCTTCACATCGTCGGCGTAGATCTCAAGCGCCGGCTTGCTGTCGATCTCCGCCTCGTGCGAGAGGATCAGGTTCTTGTCCTCCTGGTGCGCGTCGGACTTGTCCGCCCCCGGACGGACCATCACCAGGCCACCGAAAACGGCCCGCGACTGTTCGTCCAGGATGCCCTTGTAGTACAGCCGGCTATAGCCGTGAGGCTTAGCGTGGTCGATGTTGACGTTGTTGTCGACGTGCTGCTTGCCGGCCGTCACGTACAGGCCTTTCAGATACGCTTCCGCGCCTTCGGCGTCCAGCAGCACCGTCAGGTCGTTTCGCACCAGTCCGCCGCCAGCCTCGTAGACCAGCGACCGGTAGACCGAATCGCGCGACTGGTGCACGCGCGTGTTGCCGATGTGGTAGGCCTCCTGGTTCTCGAGCAGCAGCCGCCGGTGGGTCACCTGTGCGCCCTCGTCCAGCGCCACCTCTGTAACGGCGTTCGTGAAGTGCGCGCCGCCGGTCGCGCTGACGTAGCTTTCGACGACGCTCAGCTCGCTCGTCGGTCGCCCGACGATCAGCGTTCGCGGGTGCGTCACCACACGCTCGGTGGTTATGTAGACGACGTGGAGCGGCGTCTGAACGGCCCCTTCGGCGAGTACGAACGCACCGTCGGCCAGGAACGCCGTGTTCAGCGCAGTGAACCCCTCATCCGCGTAAGGCGCGTGCTGAGCGAGGTGACGCTGTACGTCCTCCCCATACTCCGCAAGAGCCTGCGCGAGCGACATCGCGACGAGCCCGTCCGGCAGCGGCGTCGACAACTCCTGCGAAAAGCGCCCGTTGACGAACGCCACGCGAGCCATCCCATCGTCGAAGGGGAACAGCTGAGCTGTGTCCACGCCCGCGGCGGCGCCGGTGTCGTACGGAAACGTCTCGGCGGCAATGGGGCGGACGTCCGTGTACTTCCACGGTTCGTTGCCCTTGCGCGCCACGGGGAAGCCCAGTTCCTGGAAGCGCGTAAACGCCGCGTTTCGCAACTCCTTCAGCCAGTCCGGGTCAGACGAGCGGGCCTCCTGCGCCTTCCGAAAGTCAGCCTCGTACTGCTCGTACGTTGCGACTGCCTGAGTCATCGTGGCTCCCTTACGCCTGGGCCGCGCCCGTCCGGGCTTCTTCGCGCAGCCAGTCGTATCCGCGCTTCTCGAGTTCGAGGGCCAGCTCGCGGCCGCCTGAGCGGACGATGCGCCCGTCGATCAGCACGTGCACGAAGTCGGGCGTGATGTAATCGAGGATTCGCTGGTAGTGCGTCACCAGAACGATCGCCTTCTCGGGTCCGCGGAAGCGGTTCACACCATCGGCCACGACCCTCAGCGCGTCGATGTCCAGGCCGGAGTCGGTCTCGTCGAGCAGCGCCAGCGTCGGGTCGAGAACGACCAGCTGCAGTATCTCGTTTCGCTTCTTTTCGCCGCCTGAGAAGCCCTCGTTCACGTTGCGCTTCATCATGTCCGGCTCC
>SDBV01010038.1_pt1 | contig 12472 bp, 11 predicted proteins | sample 2277081 | NCBI WGS metagenome assembly SDBV01 (sample SAMN10402039, study PRJNA504765) | marine sediment metagenome | isolation source: marine sediment core GS10_PC15, 223 cmbsf | place: Arctic Ocean: Southern Knipovich Ridge | collected 2010 | reverse complement strand
GGGATATTGCATGACATCCGGAGCAGACCTCTTTTTTGGGTTATTTAATAACCTTGCTATTTTCATTATCCTTGTTGCAGTCTATGGTTTTCTTAATAGTTCACTTGAGAATAAGAGCCCGATAATTCGTCAAATTATATTAGGATTTACTTTTGCGCTTTTGATATTTAATTTGGATGTTTTTATCATCACGAAAATAGTCCCATAATGTCATTCTTTGTAAGAGATTTAAAGATCGTTTTTTCGCCTGTAACTATTTCTTCTATTAGCTTTTTTTTCTTTTCCTGAAGTATTAGTATTTTTTCTTCTACGGTTCCTTTTACAATCAATTTATATGCAATAACCTTTTTTGTCTGGCCTATTCTGTGGCTTCTGTCTACAGCCTGTTTTTCCAGGGCTGGATTCCACCACGGATCAAAAAGAATTACATAATCCGCTGCTGTTAAATTAATTCCAAGGCCGCCTGCTTTTAGGCTTATTAAGAATACTCTAACGTCTTCATCATCCTGAAATGTTTTTATTATTTCCTTTCTTTTTCTTGTGGAACCATCAAGATACAAATACTTGAGGTTCATATTTTTAAAATAATCCTCTATCCGCTTTAATGATTTTACAAATTGAGAAAAAACCAGAACTTTATGACCTTCTGCAATAATGTCCTCTATTATATTCTTGAATATTTCGAATTTACAGGAAGGAATGCTTTCATATTCTTCATTTGCAAGAAAAGGAAAAATCGCTACCTGCCTTAGTTTAAGAAGAGCGGTTAAAATATCTATGGCAGATTTTCCCACTCCCTTTTCTGCTAAAGTTTTTTTAACTTTATTTTTGTAGTATTTCTTTATTTCATTATAAACGTCCCTCTGCTCTTTTTCCATTTCTACATACTGTATAATCTCCTCTTTTTCCGGCAGATCTTTTGCGACATCCTGTTTTTTTCTTCTTAATATAAATGGGAAGATAGTTTTTCTTAGTATTTCTGTTTTTAGTTCATCATAAAATTCTTCTATTGGCCTTGTATACTGTTTTTTAAAATCTTTAAGTGAACCAAGAAGCCCGGGCATAAGAAAATCCATTTGAGCCCATAATTCCAATGTATTATTTTCGATTGGTGTGCCGCTTAATGATAATCTGTGTTCGGAATTAATTAACTTTATGCATTTAAATATTTTTGTTGCTGCATTCTTAATTGTCTGGGACTCGTCCAAAATAAGATATGTAAATGAAAAACTTTTAAATATTTCTATATCATTCCGCAATGTACTGTAACTGATGATAATTATATCTGATTTTTTTAATCCTTCTATATATGTCTTTCTGTTCTGCCCATGATAACTTAATGCCTTTAATCCAGGTGTAAAGCGTGATATTTCGTCTTTCCAGTTTCCAATTGTACTAACAGGCACAACTATTAATGCATTCTTAAGTTTTTTCTCAGATTTTAATTTATGCAGAAGGGCAAGGGTTTGAACAGTTTTGCCAAGGCCCATATCATCTGCAAGGCATCCGTTTATTTTATGTGAAAATAAAAAGTATAGCCAGTTAAGGCCGGCTTTCTGATACTCACGGAGCTCTGTATGAAAACCCGAAGGAAGTTTTATGTCTTCTATTTTCTTAAACTTTTTTAATTTATTTATTAGTTTCTTTGTTTGTTTTAACCCTTCATCTTTATTAACTATTTGCTCATAGAGTTCATCCACCACACTATAATTATGCCTGGAAACCCGGAGAGCCCCATCGGAATTCATTCCTCTGGCATTTAGTTTTTGCAGTTTTTCTACATCTTCTTTTTTAATTAAATAAAAATTACTTTCTGTTCTAACAAATAAATTATCCAGAAAGTTGTTATCCAGAATAATTTCATGGCTCTTATTATCCGAATCCACGACTTCTGCTCTTATATCTAGCCAGTCCATATTTCTGCTTATTGTAAACATTATTTTGCCATTAGATTTTATACTCAGGCTTTCTCCTTTTTTTCTTATTTCAAATCCTTTTTCCAATAATTTAATCCCAAAGCTGAGAATAAACTCATTTAACATACAGGAAAGGCTAAAGGTAAAATTGTTTGTGCTAAAAGTACCATATGCGAAATCTTCTATTGATCTTATTATCATTTCCTTAAAATTTTCTTTTAAAAAATAATATCTGCTTCTTTCATAATCAATATCTCGTTCTACTGCAATATATTCATCTTCGTTGACTTCTAATCTGAGAAGTTGTTCGTCTCTTTCAAAAGGAAAAATCCTTCCGTCATAATTAAACATTAAGCTTGTTGTAAGTCCTTCTGAATATTCTTTTATTTCGATTAGAGGTGTAGGAATTAAATGAATAATTCGAAGCTGTTTCTGAGTAAAATTGACCACTATGTTTTTTATATCTTTATTACTTATTATTGTTTTAAGGCTATTAATATCATCAATTTTATATTTATTTGCATCATTAATAATTCGCTTCAAAAAACTTGCAAAATTATTATCCTGTTCATAATATAGAATAACACCCCTTTCTATATCAATTAAATAAAATAATAATCCTGATGTAAAAACTTCACAATTTTCTGATAGTGTGTATTTAATTTCTATTTTACTATAAAAATCGACAATAGGAGAAAAATAGGGTGTTTTACTGCTGTCTAATCCTTTAAATTGAAAATGGATTACAGCATTATTTACAGAGTACACATTAAGAGATATATTCTTTCTGTTTTTTAAAAAAAACAATTTTAAATCCGGAATTGATTTTATGAAATTAAAATAATCTAAAAAGTTATCGGTATATCCGTTTTTACTTAAAAGGCTTTCTAAAAGACGTTTCTCATTTGTAGAAATTGGTTCTGTTAACTTTTTTATATTAAATGATTGAATTTGTCCGATTGAATTATCTTTTTTAAGCTGGCCGATACCAGGCTTGATGTTCCATTTTCCTCCAAATGAGTCTGCAAATATTCTAAATACTAAACAATAGCTTTTTTTATCGGAAATAGCCTTTCCATTTTTTTCGTTTTCTTCTTCTAATTCAGATTGCAAAGCCATTACCAGATAATTATCAATTCTATTTTTCGGCTTAAATGGAATAACAATATCTGATTTTTCCTCTTCCAGTGCTTTATAAGACAAAGGATTATCTGGTATTTCAAAGTGTTTTATTAAGACTGCACCGACATGTTCACAATAATTATCATTAAAACAAGAGCATCTAAAAGTAAAAGTATCCTTAGAGCTGTTATTTTGAATAATATTTATATCGATTCTGAATCTTTTTACACCTTTCCCATCCGGCCCGCTAATAGAAAATATAAATGATGGGGCATATTCTCCATAAGAATCAATTACTTTGAATTCTTTTAAATATTCTTTAGACCTGTCATAAAGAGACCTTCCCAGCAGTTTTATTAGCTTTTTCTTTTTAATTCCATATTTTATGTTTAAATGCACTTCTATAATATATAAGAAAAAGTATATATATTTAAAGTATAGATTTTAAAAAAATCTTAAAACCTTTAACATTTATAATATCCCAAATTGCTTTTATAACAAAAATAATCCAGAGAAAACCTCCTAAGTATCTTCGTTCTGTATTGCTGCGGGCAAGCTACACTAGTTCATAATCTCCATCCCTGTAGTGGAACTGCGAAGGTGGAGGCTGCCAGAATAAAATGCTTGCCTTTTAAAAATAAATACTATAATAATTTATTATTGTGAATGATCTGGAATTTTATAATAATTTGCCGGATAAACCTTTTAAAGGCTTGCTGCATTTGTTAAAGGGTAAGAGGTTTATTCTTCTATGTTCTTTTCTAAGCCAGGGTATAGCAATATCTGCCAGTACAGCCGGATTTTTTCTATTACGCTACTTTACAGATGAGATTGTTTTAAAGGAGAACTGGTGTTCCCCTTATATTTTTTGCGATTGCTTTTATTGGTTTTGCTGTTATTAGAGGTCTTTTTTCTTATTTTGAAGGCAAGAGTAGTGCCTATACTTCAGAAAATATTATCAGGGATTTGCGTAATTATGTGTTTGATCATATACAGAAACTCTCTTTTACATATCATGATAAAAATAAAACCGGGGAATTAATTCAAAAAGCAACATCGGATATCAGGTCTATAAAGCAATTTTATAGTAATCAATTAATTGGAATATCCAGAATTTTCTTTTTATTTCTAATAAATTTTATTTCTATAATTTATCTCGATATAAAATTGTCTTTATTTTCTATATTTATAATACCGGTAATTCTTTGTTTATCTATTTTATTTTTTTCTAAAATCCGCAAATCCTTTGAAGCATATCAAAACCAGGAAGCAAGATTATCTACTACGTTACAAGAAAATCTGTCCGGTGTAAGAGTTGTACGAGCCTTTGCCAGACAGGATTTTGAGAAAGAAAAATTTGAAATAGAAAATAAAATGAAATACAAAGTTGGGAAAATATTTTTATTAAATCACACTATATATTGGCCTATATCTCATATTGTCTGTTCTATTCAACTTATAATTGGAATAGCGATTGGCGGTTATATGGCATTTAACGGAGATATATCAATTGGAACATTTCTGGCTTATACAGGTATGGTTGCAAGGATTATATGGCCAATGCAACATATTGGAAGGAATATCGCACAATTATCTACAAGCTTTGTTTCTTATAAAAGAGTGGTTGATATTATAAAAGAACAAAAAGAAGACTTGTTTACCGGATTCAGTTGCGTTAATAAAAAGATAAAAGGCAACATTGTTTTTGATAATGTAGTTTTTTAATATAAGAACAATGCACCTGTATTAAAGAATATATCCTTTTCCTGTAAAAGTGGAATAAAAATTGCACTTCTTGGAGAGACAGGTTCCGGAAAAACTTCGCTTGTAAATCTGCTGCCACGATTCTATGACTTAACAGAGGGGAATATTTTAATTGATGATAAACCAATAGAATATTATTCCAGGCATTACCTTAGACAGAATATCGGGTTAGTAGAGCAGGAGCCTTTTTTATTTTCTGCAAGTATAAAAGAAAATTTATGCTATGGGACAGATGAAAAAAATGCAACTATGGATAAAATTATAAATGCAGCAAAAACTGCTGCAATACACAAAGATATAGAAAAATTTAAAGACTCATATGATACTTTAGTAAGGGAAAAGGGTATTACGCTGTCTGGAGGTCAAAAACAGAGAATAGCAATTGCACGTACACTATTAAAAGATCCGGGAATATTAATTCTAGATGATTCAACCTCTTCTGTAGATGCAGAAACCGAAGAAAGTATACAGGAAGCTTTAAAAATTTTAATGAAAGATAGAACAACTTTCATTATTGCCCATAGGATTCACAGCTTAAGTCTGGCGGATATTATCCTTGTTTTTGAAAGGGGCCGGATTATTCAAAGCGGCTCACATAAGGAACTTATTAAGGACCCAGGTTTTTACAGAAGAATATTTAAGCTTCAAACAACACTGGAAACTGAATTATTAGAAGATCTGCAAAGTTCATAAAGGAATTAAAAATGCAAGAAAATCATTTTGAAGAAGAAACTTTTAAAGGTAAAATAAATAAAAAGATAATCCTCAGGCTTATTGGACTTGTAAAAAATAATTCTATTCTTCTTGGTTGTTTTCTATTTTTTATTATCTTAACTGCTTTTTTAGAATCCTTTAATACTTATATTCTAAAAATTATTATAGATGAAGGTATTATTAATTCTAATAAAGAAATCTTGTTTAATAACTTATTATTATTTGGAATTGTAATTATTTTAATGGCCGGAACAGTTTTCTGTTTTATTTACAGTGCTGGTATTCTTGCCGAAAAGATACAGTACAATTTAAGGAAAAAGCTTTTTAATCATCTCCAGGAATTATCTTTCTCTTATTTTGATAAAACACCAATTGGATGGATTATGTCCAGGTTAAATACAGACTGCAGTAGTATCGCAAATCTTATTACATGGATGCTGCTGGATTTTTTCTGGGCGGCAGCTATGATTATTACTTCTGCTGCCTTTATGTTCTTAATAAATGCAAAACTCGCTTTAATTATTTTAGCTGCTTTTCCAGTTATGATTTCTATTAGTATGAAATTTAAGAAATACATGATTAAAGAATACAGGAAAATAAAAAAAATAAATTCAAAAATAGCAGGAAGTTTAAACGAGAATATAACCGGTGTTAGAGTTGTCAAAGCCCTGGCCAGAGAAGGGAGAAACCTGAAAGAATTCAGCATTCTGACGAACAGTATGTATGATGCTTCTTATAAAGTTTCTGTGTTGTCTGCTTTGTTTCTGCCAGGCATACAACTAGTATCTGCATTTGCTTTAGGCGCAATACTCTGGTTTGGCGGTATAGAAGTACAGTCCGGGTTTATTACAATTGGCGGAATTAAGGCCTTTGTTACTTACGTAATAATGATGTTATGGCCTGTTCAGGATCTTGCAAGAGTATATGCGGATATGCAGGATTCTGTAGCAAGTGCAGAACGCGTGTTTTCTCTTCTTGATAAAAAACCTGAGATTATGGATAAAGAAAATTGCATAGATTTAAAAGAAATATTGAAAAGTATAGAATTTAAAAATGTGAGTTTTTATTATGAAAAAGAGAATTCTGTATTAGAAAATTTTACACTTAAAGTAAAACATGGTGAGACTATTGCTCTGGTCGGGCCTACAGGTGGAGGTAAAAGTACTATAGTAAATCTTCTCGCAAGGTTTTATGAGCCAAAGGAAGGTGCTATATTTATAGATGGAAGGGATTATAAAGAATACTCCTTAAAGTCTCTACAGTCCAGGCTTGGAGTTGTTTTACAGACTTCCCATCTTTTCTCCGGAACTATAAAAGAAAATATTTTATATGGAAATTTATCTGCCAGTGATAAAGATATTATCCGGGCAGCTAAGATGTCACATGCTCATGAATTCATTAAAGAACTGGATAATCAGTATGATGAAAAAGTGGGGGAGGATGGCGTCTTATTATCTATTGGGCAAAAACAATTAATAAGTATAACACGAGCTATGCTGGTAAAAGCAGATATAGTTATAATGGATGAAGCTACAAGTTCTATAGATACAATAACAGAATCTCTCATTCAAAAAGGAATGGAAGAATTAATGAAAAAAACCAGCAGCTTTATTATTGCACATAGATTATCAACAATTAAAAAAGCAGACAGGATTATAGTAATAGAAAATGGCCGGATTTCTGAAGAAGGAAACCACAAAGAATTAATAAAAAATAAAGGCCATTACTACAAACTATATACACGGCAATTTAAAGAAAAACGAAAGAATGAACTTCATATTTTAAATTAATTCTTAAACCTCTATATAGAAGCAAGCTTCATCTTTAATCTGGTAATTAGTGGTATGCAAAAAGCAAAACAAATTATTAAAGCATATGCAACTGGAATAAGTGCTATTCCAAGCTCGGGAATGATATCTGCTTTATTATCTATAACATAGACATTTATCATTAATTTTATAAAAATACCGAGTATGCCCCATTCAATTGCTAATTTATAAAAGGTTTTAAAAAAGTAGATTGCTTTTAATAAAGATGTCTTTGTAAAAGTTATATTATTATTAAGCGCAATCTTAAATGAAGATTTAATTCCTTTAAATCCGGAACCAATAGCAAGTGAAATTGTAATTCCGAAAATTATAAGACAAAAGCCGGACAGATTAATAAAAAAGCCAATTAGGAGTAGTATCTTTTTTATTGATTTAAAGACTAATACTCCTTTTTTATATCTGCTGTCATATCCTGCCATATTATATTAGTTTACTTATAAAAAAATGGTATTCTCAAAATGTTTTAATAAAATAGCTTTCTATTAAATAGACGGATAAATAGCAAAAAAGTTGCTAAGCTTTTTTAAATATTTATATACAAGATAGTATTTTATTTCACTTTATAAAGAGAAACTTATTTAGTATAATCAATTATAACGAATAATGCATTTTGAATGCTTAATTGGGAAAAAGTTTGTGAATGATTCAGATCCGGATAAAATCCTCAAAGAAATAATAGATATCTATAAAACCAATTTTCAGACAGATTTGCCGGAGAGTTATAAGAAAACATATAATGACTGCATTGGCCTTTATAATGGAAAAATGAAGGGCTATTATAAATGTGATACAAAGTACCATAATCTTGTACATACTCTTCAGACTGCAATAACTATTTGCAGAATAATGGATGGTTTAAACAAACGTAAAAATCATATAAAAATTACAGAAGAATATTTCGGGTACGGACTGATTGCAGCCCTCATGCACGATACCGGTTATATAAAAATTCTTGGAGACGATACAAGAACAGGTGCCAAATATACATTTAAGCATGTTGGAAGAAGCGTTAAATTTGCACAGAAGCATCTTTCGAATAACGGATTAAGTAAAGATAAGGTAACAGCTATTCAGAACATGATATGGTGCACATGCACAAAAATAAATATCGGATATATTCGTTTTTCTTCAAAACTCGAACGCCTGGTAAGCTACTGCCTTGGAACAGCGGATGTTATGAGTCAGATGGCAGTTCCTGACTACATTGAAAAACTTCCGGTTCTCTATAATGAATTTAAAGAAGGTTATGCGTATGAAGGTGTTGAGTATTTAAAAGCTGCGGGTTATGTGATATTTAACAGTGTAGAAGATATGATAAATAGGACTCCGGCATTTTATGATTACTGGGTAAAAAATCATCTTATGCAAATGGATTCAGTTTATAAAGCTGTAACTAATTATTTTGATGATGGAAAAAACCATTATATAGAAGCGATCGAGGAAAATATTAGAAAGATAAATTTATAATCAGTAAGATCTTTATTTACAATAAATTCCTTGAATATTAGTAATCTTATAATAATATCTCAAAAAACGTTATATGGCTTGGTTTTATTTGTATCGGCAGTGTGTTTTACATCCTATATACAAATTTTCTTTAACAGCGCAAATTGCATAATTCCTCACCTATTGATAGAATTATCCTAAATATTATAAAATGCATTAATTATGATTATTATACTTTCTATAATACCAGTTATTATTTTTGTTGTTTTTTTTATTAAGATCGGATTAAAAGGTGCAAATATGTGTCCCTTTTCATGGAATTAGGATGGAACATAGTAATTCCAGATCACAGAAGGTTCGGCCTAAGTGGAAAGAGTTTTCCGACTTATGGATTAAAAGAAAGTATTGATTTGATAAAAGTAACAGATTGGATATTTAATACTTTTAATAAACAGGAGCAGTTCGGGATTTTAGGCGAATCGATGGGGGCTGCAACTGCTCTGATGTATGCTACCAGAGAAGATAGAGTTAATTTTGTGATTTCTGATTGTTCTTTTTCTTCTTTAAAGGAATTGCAAAAACAGGCACTTATAAAATTAAAAGTATCTAAATTACTCTTTCCGATTATTCATAGTGCCACATCTTTTTTTATGAAATTTAGAGCTGGATTTACTTTAAATGATATAGACCTTATTAAAGTAATACCAAAAATATCGGTCCCAATTCTACTGATTCACGGTAAAAAAGATAAACAAATTCCATTCGAAATGGCAGAAGAGATTTTTAATAGCAGACTAAATAGTCAGAAGATAGAAATATCTTTATTTGACAATGCAGATCATGCAGAAAGTATTCTTAAATATCCTGATGAGTATAAAAAGACAGTATTTGAATTTATAAATGCTAATAAAAATAAATAAAAATTTTATATTTCTTTAAGCCTTTATCCACTCCTTCCATATTTTCGTTGCATCACCTATTGTAGCTTTAGTTCCATCTCGCACAACCGGTGTTTTTAAGAGCATTGCATTTTCTAATAATTCTTCGGCAGGATCATAATCCATATATTCATAACCTTTGGATTTATATAATTTGCTTTCTGTGTCTATAAGGTCTTCTGCTTTGACTGCACGAGTTATGTTCTCCAGTTCACCTTTACTTAAAGGTTTTTCTGTAATATCCTTAAAATGATAATTGATGTTCCGTTCTTTAAAAAAACGGAATGCTTTTTTAGTATTGTTGCATTTATTATGCCCTATTATCTGTATGTTCATTTTAGTCTACTCCATCGGATATTTAAGGTTCCACTGTTTACGAATAGTATCCATAGTATTTATTATGTCAATTGTTCTTTTATGCGGCATTACAGAGCTCTCTGTTTTTCCTTCACGCAGACAATGCATAACTTCCTGTGCTTCGTAACTGTAACCATAGCCAAGCCGCTTAAATTTAAGCTCCTTTTCTGACTTTTTATCCTGTTTTAGAAATATCCTGTCCGGTTCCCAGAACTTTGATGGGATTCTAATCCAGCCTTCTGAGCCATATATACCTGCATCGCAGGGTACATCTATCTTGAATGATGATGTTAATCCTGCAAGAGCCTCATCGCTGTACTTAAAAATAAGAGCTGCCTGTTCATCAACATGAGTATTTCCAATATGAGCTGTGCCGATTATGCCCCATCTGATTTTATCTTTCATGACCCTTCCTTAAATCAATATATCCTTCTTCTTGAAAATATTATATGAAATTATAAAAAGCACTGTAGAAATTCCTATGAAATATAGAAGCCGCCACCAGTCCAGTGCATAAGCTTTGCTTAGTACGTTAGTATTTACATATTTAAAAGGGCTTATATAACCTACGAAATCTACTTTATTTGAAATCCTGGACATAGCATTTAATAAATAGGAACCTAAAACTATTCCTATGGAAATACCTGTTACTGCTCTTCCCCGCCTTTTTAGAAGTGAAATAAAGAGTCCTATTGTTCCCATCATAAGCATTAATAGGAATGAGTACAGGGATAAAATAAGGAAAACATCAACTCTGAAATTTGGTGCACCCGGGCTTTTAAATATGTTAAGGCTGATTATTCCTACTAATACTAAGACTATATTAAAGATTATAAGCTGTGTAAGATATGACAGAATTTTACTTATAAGAACCTCACTCCGTGTTACAGGACGTGTTAAAAGAAACTCTGCTGTTTTTTTATTTTCCTCCTGTGCTACAATACGTGAAGCAAGCATAATTGAAAAGATGCATCCTAATAACTGGACATAAAGAGAATTGTAGGTTGTGTAGAATCCAAGTACATCTGTCAAATTATTAATGTCTGCACCGAATGCTTTTAGCCATGCTTTCATCATCGGGCTTTCAAGCAGCGTAGACATCTCGGAAATAATACCGCTTCCGGAGATTACAGGATAAAATGCCATGCAAAGGAATACAACTCCAACAATTACTATACACCATATTAAAAACGAGAGCCTGTTTCTTTTTAGTTCCATTAGATAAATATGAATGTTCATTATTTGCTCCCGTTTTCATAGTAATGCATAAAAACTTCTTCTAAAGAAGGTTCTTCTATTGTAATGTTTGTAATACTAAAAGAGGATAACTTGTTTATAAGAAAATTGATTTCTCCGGAAAATAGAAACTTTGCATTTTTATTTTTATCGATTTCTAAATATTGTACTCCTGCCATATTTAATTCTTTTTCTCCTACAATTTCATTAAAATCGATATTTACTTTTTTAAAGAGTTTTTTCTGCATTGTATCTATTTCTTCTATTTTGATAATATTTCCGTTCTTTATTATTGCAATTCTTTTGCACATTTTTTGGACAACGGACAATGTATGTGAAGAAAAGAAAATTGTAGTACCTTTTTTATTTTCTTCAAAAAGTATATTAAAAAGCCTTGACTGCATAAGAGGATCCAGCCCGTTTGTTGGTTCGTCTAAAATTAAAAGTTCCGGCTCGTGTATCAGACTTTGTAAAATAGAAACCTTTTTTTTATTACCCATGGAAAGATCAAATATCCTTTTCTTTAAATCGAGCTGGAAAATATCTGCAAGTTCTTTTATTCTATCATCCGCATTTACTTCGTATATACGGGCAGAATATTTTAATAATTCTTCTGCAGCCATTTTATCGTAATATTCAATATCCGAAGGCATAAATCCAACTCTTTTTTTAATTTCCTTAGAGTTTTTAACAATGTCTAAGCCGAATATTTTACCACTGCCCCCTGTGGGAAAAATAAGGCCGAGTAATGTACGGATGGCTGTTGTTTTTCCTGCGCCATTTGGCCCTATAAAACCGAATATTTCGCCTTTATTAATATTTAAATTGATGTTTTCTATTCCGAGGTATTTACCATAGTATTTTGTTAGGTTCGTAGTTTCTATTACAGGAATTTCTGATGTTTGCATATTTTTCTCCTGGTTCATTATGCAGAATAGTATCAGATAAGTTGGGGTTCTACAATAAGGTTAAGCTGTACGCAAAAGTGTAAGTGGGTACTTTCAGTTTAGATATTATTTTATAAGGAAGCCAGGAAAGCAGGAAAAATATAAAGATTATTAAATACTTATTATTTTTCTTATAGTTTCTGATACTCTTATTTCAAGCGTAGATTATATATTTATTCGTGATAATTCGATGCCATTCGTTG
>SDBV01010037.1_pt1 | contig 12473 bp, 15 predicted proteins | sample 2277081 | NCBI WGS metagenome assembly SDBV01 (sample SAMN10402039, study PRJNA504765) | marine sediment metagenome | isolation source: marine sediment core GS10_PC15, 223 cmbsf | place: Arctic Ocean: Southern Knipovich Ridge | collected 2010 | reverse complement strand
CTTCATCTCATGTTATGCCGGCATTAATATACAAATTTCATGATGCAAAAATTAACAATAGAAAAAAAATAACTATCTGGGGTACCGGCAGAGCTAAAAGGGAATTTTTATTTGTTGATGATGTGGCAGAAGCCTGTTTTTATTTTATAAATAAATATGATCTAAAAAAATTACCTCCTTTTATAAATATAGGAACAGGAGAAGATATATCTATCAAGGAACTTGCTTATTTAATAAAGGATATTATAGGATATGATGGAAGAATTATATTTGATAAGACAAAACCTGATGGAATGCCCAGGAGAGTTGTGGATATAAAAAAAGCAATAAAATCAGGCTGGAAGCCAAAAGTTAAATTAAACGATGGAATAAAAAGAACGCATCAGTGGTTTTTAGAGAATTGTTAATCAATAAAAAAATGAATCTATCTATTTTGAATCTATGAAATTAATAAATAAAAATCAAACTAATCTATTTTCCAATGCCAGTTATTTTAAAAAAGACTATTTTTATCTTTCTATTATTTTTCTAGGGGTATTTATTTTATATTCTCCAATCATTAATAAGGTTTTTCGAATTTCTTGGGATACTTTTGATTTATTTTATTTAAGGTTACTTTACGTTAGTGATTCTATTCATTCAGGAGTATTTCCATTATGGAACCCCTTTATGTTGTCTGGTACTCCATATTGCTCATTACCACATTACAATCTTTTATTAGTTTTAATTAGTCTACTTCCTTAAAGTTTTAATTATTATTATGTTTTAGAATTATGTTTGCTTTTTATAACCTTTATTGGTGGAGTAGGGGCATTTATTTTCTAAAATCTCTGAATTTTGATAGAACAGTATGTCTCAATAGATTTTATTTAAAAAATAAACAAAAAAAACAGCAATGAAATTTTGATTAATAATTTAAGTATTGCAGAAGATTTGATTTTATTTTTTAAGAAAAAAGTATGAAAATATTAGTTATTATTCCAACATATAATGAAGTTGATAATATTTGTAACCTTGTTAAATCAATTTTATCTATTAATTCAAATATTAATGCATTGGTTGTAGATGATAATTCTCCTGACGGGACTTCCAATGAAGTTAAAAAACTTATAAAAAAGAATAAACGGGCTCATCTTATTAAAAGGGAAAAAAAAGATGGTCGAGGGAGTGCCGTATTGGAAGGAATAAAATATGGGATAAGATCCAGAATAAACTATGATAAAATTGTTGAAATGGATGCAGATTTTTCTCACCGGCCGGAAGATTTTATGAAATTAATTGATAAATCTAAAAGTGCTGATGTGGTTATCGGTTCTCGTTATCATCCTGAAAGTAAAATATTGAACTGGCCTTTAAGAAGGAAAATCATTAGCAGATTATCTAATATATATGCCCGTTTAATATTGGGTATACCCATTAAAGACTATACAAATGGATACAGGGTTTATTCAAGAAAAGCAGCAGATGTTATAATTAAGTTTAATATAAAATTAAAAGGGTATATTGTATTATCTGAACTTGCATATAAACTGTACAAACAAGGGTTTACCTTTGCAGAAGTCCCAACAGTTTTTATAAATAGAAAAAAAGGGGAGTCAAATACTAATTTTCGCGAATTATTAGGTGCTTTATTAGGAATAATAAAAATAAAATTTAAAAGAGAATAAAAAAATGAATTTTAAAATAAAAAGATTTAAAAAAATATTCTGGTGGTCTATTGGTTTAATAATGACAGGAATATGTATATATATATATTATATTATTTCTTTAATTACGGAATAACTATATCAGATTTTCCTTATGATTGGGAGCCTACTGATGGTGATCACATGAATATTGTATCCCGTATATTAAAAAATTTACCTATATATTCTGATTGGAAAACAGGAATAATAGTAAATCTTTATCCCCCGGTGCTTTTATATGCAACCATGGTATATCTGAATATGAATTTTGTTCTTTTGGTACATATGCCTGGCCATCTAAGCTTGCTAATGATAAATTTAATAGAAATACAGTAATAGAACGAATAAAAAACAAATATTTTGGAATAATAACTACTGGAATTGCCCCAATACCTGTTGAGATTATGACTGAAATTAAAAAAAATTTTTATTTATAAAAACTTAACAATTAAAGAAGCTTTTAAAAAAATGGATAGTTCTGCAGAAAAGATACTCATCCTTGTAAATAAGGATTTGAAATTAAAAGGTGTAATGACAGATGGAGATGTCAGACGCTGGATACTCAAAGGGGGTAATTTAGAGGCATCTATTAATAATATTATAAATAAAAATCCTATTACTATCAGGCAGGGATTTGATACAAAAAAAGTTAAAAAAATAATGATTCAAAAGAAGATTAAATGCATTCCAGTAATAGATGATAAACATAAAATTGTTGATGCAGTATGGCGGAGGGATTTCTTTCGGAACAGATCAGAAATACGGGATAAATTAAATATACCGGTTGTTATAATGGCTGGCGGGAGAGGTACAAGGCTTTATCCTTTTACACAAATATTACCAAAGCCTTTAATTCCTGTTAATGAAAAACCTATTATTGAACTTATAATGAACAGGTTCCAGGAATACGGGTGCAGCCTGTTTTATTTTTCAGTCAATTATAAAGCCAGTATGATCAGGGCTTATTTTAATGATTGCGGATGTAAATACAATATAAAATATATTCAGGAAGAAAAACCTCTTGGTACAGCCGGAAGTCTCTCACTTTTAAATAATAAAATAAAGAATACATTTTTCTTAAATAACTGTGATATTATTATAGAAGCAGATTATGCAGACATTTTAAAATTTCATAAAAAAAATAATAATATAATTACAGTTGTAGCTTCTTTAAAACATTTTATAATACCTTATGGCACCATCCGGATGTCTGAAGGAGGGATTGTAAATGAAATAAAAGAAAAACCTGAACATGATTATTATGTGAATACCGGTATGTATATATTAGAACCGGAAGTGTTAAAAGATATTCCTAAAAATAATTATTATTTAATGACAGATTTAATTGATAAATATTTAAAAACCGGTAAAAAAGTAGGGACCTATCCTATCTCTGATAAATCCTGGATTGATATCGGGCAGTGGGCGGAATTACAGGAATCCTTAAAGAAGATTAGTAAACTGGGTTGTTCCGAGCAGATAGATAGCAGGTTATAAATAATAATATAAATGGAGAAAAAAATGAAAGTAATTATTTTAGCAGGCGGATTCGGAACAAGGTTAGGACCGGAAGGTGATCTTATTCCAAAACCTTTGGTGAGAATTGGCGCCAGGCCGATCATATGGCATATAATGAAGTTTTATTCTTATTATGGATTTAATGATTTTATTATTTGCCTGGGATATAAAGGGGAATTGATAAAAAATTATTTTTATAATTATGATATTTTAAATAGTGATTTTACTATTGATTTTAAGGATGGTAAGATCAATACTCACAGCAAGCATTCTGAAAAAGATTGGAAGGTTACATTAGTAGATACAGGCGAGAAAGCATTAAAAGGATCCAGGATTAAAAAAATTGATAAGTATCTGGATTCAGATATTAATATGCTGACTTATGGTGATGGTTTAAGTGATGTTAATCTTAAAACTTTATTGGATTATCATAAAAGTAAAAAAGGAATTTTAACCATAACAGGAGTTCATCTTTCTGCAAGATTTGGTGAGATTAAAGAAAAAAACGGGAAACTAATATCTTTTTATGAAAAATCTAATCAGAATAAAGAAATAAAAAGCGGGGGATTTATGGTTTTCAACAGGAAAATGATGAATTATTTATCTGAAAAAGATAATTGTGATTTTGAAAAAGGGCCCATAGAAGAATTGGCAAAACTTGGAAAAGTAATGGTATATAAACATAAAGGGAATTGGGAGTGTATGGATACAATGAGAGATGTGTCTTATTTGAATAAATTATGGGAAGAGAAAAAGGCATTTTGGAAAATATGGAAATGATAGATATTTTTAATAGTTTTTATAAGAATAAAATAATTCTTGTAACAGGGCATACCGGCTTTAAAGGATCATGGTTATCTATCTGGCTTAATGAGATGGGTGCTAAAGTGATTGGATATGCATTAGAACCTTATACAAAAGAAGATAATTTTGTTGTATCTAAGCTTGATAAAAAAATTAAGCATATTATCGGTGATATAAGAAATTATAAGAATTTAAAATCTGTTATTGAGAAAAACAAACCGGAAATTATATTTCATCTTGCTGCTCAATCACTGGTTTATACTTCTTATAATTTAGTAAGAGAGACGTATGATGTAAATGTTATGGGAACTGTAAATGTGTTAGAGGCTGCTAGAATATCAAAATCAGTTAAATCAGTTATAATAGTTACAAGTGATAAATGTTATGAGAATAACGAACAGGTCCGGGGGTATTGTGAAAGAGACCCCCTTGGCGGGAAGGATCCCTATAGTTCAAGTAAGGGTTGTGCGGAACTGGTTACGTCAGCTTTTAGGAATAGTTTTTTTAATCCTGAAGATAAGAGTAATACATCTATTGCCTCAGTAAGGGCCGGGAATGTTATTGGAGGAGGAGATTGGGCAGAAAAAAGGATTATCCCTGACTGTATAAAAGCCTTAAAAAAAGCACAACCAATTAAAGTTAGAAACCCGGAATCTGTGAGGCCCTGGCAGTATGTACTGGAACCATTGAGAGGCTATTTGTTGTTATGTTCAAGGTTAAATTCAGATCCTTTAAAGTATTCAGGTGCCTGGAATTTTGGCCCAATGAATGAGACTATTATCAATGTTAAAGAATTAGTTGAAAAAATTATTTACTTCTGGGGCAAGGGTAATTGGAAGAGGGTTACTGGTCAAAAGACTTTTTCTGAAGCAAAAATGTTAGTATTGGATTATAAAAAGGCATTAGAGAATTTAAAATGGAATCCTGTTTTGGATATTGATCAATCTTTAAAAATGACTGTTGACTGGTATAAGGATTATAAAAGAGATAATGTTTATGATCTATGTGTCAGTCAGATAAAAAAATATATAAATATTTTGGATGAAAAAAAATGAAATGCAGATTTTGTAATAATAATATTAGAACTTTTTTTTTATCTTTGGGTAATTCTCCTCTTTCAAATGCTTATTTAAAGGAAAAGGCTATACATGTAATGGAACCATTTTATCCTTTAGAAGTTTATCTATGTAATAAATGCTATTTAGTACAGCTTGAAGAGTTTGAAACGGCAGAAAATATATTTTCTGACAATTATGCATATTTTTCTTCTTATTCTTCTTCATGGCTAGAACATTGTAAAAAATATGTTGAAATGATGATAGACAGGTTTCATTTTAATAAAGATTCATTTGTTATAGAAATTGCCAGTAATGATGGTTATCTCCTTCAGTATTTTAAGAAAAAAAAGATTCCTGTATTAGGAATTGAACCTGCCGGGAATGTTGCTGATGTTGCTATTAAGAAAGGGATCCCAACAGAGATTTCGTATTTTAATGCGGCATATGCAAAAAAAATGATACAAAAAAAACAAAAAGCAGATCTGATAATTGGTAATAATGTTTTAGCCCATAATCCGAATTTAAATGATTTTGTGAAGTCTTTAAAAATGATACTTAAACCAAATGGAATTATAACCATGGAATTTCCTCACCTGCTTAAATTAATTAAATATAATCAGTTTGATACAATTTATCATGAACATTTTTCTTATTTTTCTTTTTATACAGTAAATAAGGTTTTTTTATTTCATGGATTAGAAATATTTGATGTAGAGATGATACCTACTCATGGTGGTTCTTTGAGAATATATGCTAAGCATATAGCAGATAAAAGCAGGGAAATATCTTCAAGAATAAAAGAATTATTAAAAAAAGAAAAGGAATTTGGTTTATTAAATCCAAATATATATAATAATTTTGCAGAGCAAGTCTATTCTACTAAAAGAAAATTATTAACCCTTTTAATTAAAGAAAAGAATAAAAATAAAAAAATAGTTGGATATGGTGCTCCGGCAAAAGGGAATACTTTATTAAACTATTGCGGTATCAGAACAGATCTTTTAGATTATACGGTTGATCTAAATCCTCATAAACAGAATAAATATTTACCGGGGACTCATATTCCGATCAAAAGCCCGAATAGTATTAAAAAGGATAAACCGGATTATATATTGATCCTTCCATGGAATATAAAGGATGAAATTATTAAACAATTAGAATATGTAAGAAGATGGAATGGAAAGTTTATTATACCTATTCCAAAAGTTAGAGTTATAAAATGAAATTTATTGAAACATCTTTAAAAGGCGCATATATAATTGAATTGGAGAAAATTGAAGACCAGCGGGGTTTTTTTTCCCGAACCTGGTGTAAAAATGAATTTAAAGAACATGGGTTAAGTTCAGAATTAGTACAATGCAGTATATCTTTTAATAAAAAAAAAGGAACAGTAAGAGGTATGCATTATCAAAACAAACCGCATGAAGAAGAGAAGATCGTGAGTTGTATAAAGGGATCTATTTATGATGTTATTATAGATTTAAGAAAAGATTCCCCCTCATACTGTAAATGGTTTTCTGTAGAACTGACCGGGGAAAATCATAAGATGTTATATATTCCCAAAGGATTTGCTCATGGATTTCATACTTTGGAAGATAATACAGAAGTATATTATCAAATGTCGCAATTTTACTATCCTGAGGCTGCTATGGGAGTACGATGGAACGATACACTGTTTGATATAATGTGGCCTGTAACTGATAATATTATCATTTCAGACCGGGATAAAAATTTTTTAGATTTTAAAAACAAGTAATGAAAATTTTATTAATAGGTAAAACAGGGCAGTTAGGTTCTGAATTAATTAAGATTCCAAACAATGATGAGATACTTGCTCCAGAGATGGATGAATTTAATGTTTTAAATACTGATAATATGTCAGATTATATTTATAGAGAAAAACCTGATCTTATTATTAATACATCTGCTTATCATGATCTGCATGAATGTGAAGTAAATCCTTTTTCAGCATTTTCAGTAAACTGGATTTCAGTTAGAAATTTAGGGATTATTTCAAAAAAGATCAGTGCCTGTTTTATTCATTTTAGTACAAATTATGTTTTTAATGGGAATAAGAAAAAACCTTATAATGAGGATGATTTTACCGATCCGATTCAAATTTATGGTATGTCAAAACTTGCCGGAGAAGAGTCATTAATAAAAGAATATCCGGAAAATTCTTTCATTATTAGAACTTCTGTATTATTTGGCGGGAAAGGTTCTCCGGATAAAAATGGTAATTTTATATTAAACCGTCTTAAGGAGATGGGTCAAAATAAACTGGAAATTGATTCAAAACAAATTTTTTCTATTACATATGCTAAAGACCTTGCTCTTGTAATCAAGAAGATAATAGATAACAAAATAGAGGCCGGGATATATCATATTGTTAATGATGGAGAATGTTCCTGGTATGAATTGACAAAGTATATATTTGAATTAAATAGATCAGATTGTAAATTAATACCAGTTGATAGAAAAGGAGTTGATAAAAAATTAAAAAGGCCTGTATATACTGTATTATCAACTGAGAAAATCAGATCTGCAGGGATTAAATTATTGGATTGGAAAGATTCTGTAAAAAGATATTTATCTGAGATAAGAGGTAATAATTCATGAAAATAATTATTGATGAAGAAAATAACAAATTATTGATTGGAGAAAGGGAAATTGATCTTTATTCTAAAGAAGCATTTAAACTTATATCAGATATATATCTTAAGGTAGGATGGGATCAAAAATATCTTTATAGCTTTACCTGGTTTGGCAGGCCTGTCATTCAGTTGCCGGATGATCTTATAAGAATTCAGGAAGTAATATATTCAATAAAACCTGATGTAATAATTGAAACAGGCATTGCTCATGGAGGATCATTAATATTTTATGCTTCACTTTGTAAGTCAATGGAAAAAGGAAGAATTATTGGTATAGATATTGAAATTCGTCCTCATAATAGAAAAGCGATTGAAGAGCATGAACTGTTTGAATATCTCACCTTAATTGAAGGCAGTTCTATCTCACAGGATATATTTAATTCTGTAAAGAATAAAATTTCAAATGATGATAAAATAATAGTCATCCTTGATTCATGCCATACATATGATCATGTTTTAAATGAGCTAAGATTATATAGTCAATTAGTAACTAAGGATTCTTATATTGTTGCAACAGATGGATCACAGGAATATCTGGGCATAACTCCAAGAGCAAAAAAAGAATATTCAAATGCAGCTGATTGGAAGAATGATAATCCAAAAAGAGCAGCTGAGGATTTTACAAAGGAAAATAAAAATTTTAAAATAGTAGAGCCTGAATTTTTATTTAATGAAGGCAGTATTGATTTTCGAATAACCCACTGGCCTTCTGCTTTTATTAAAAGAATAAAATGATCATTTCTAAAATGAATATATTATTTTTCACTTTAAGTCTAATCATATGAATGATATAAAAGAATTAGATATAATTACTATAATTATCCCAACATTTAATAGATATAATTTTTTAAAGCGATTATTAACATATTATGATTCTTTTAATAAAAAATTAAATATATTTATAGCTGATTCAAGTAGTATTAGTAATAATGATAAAGATTTAGAATCACTTTTAAATAATAAAAATATAAATTATTTAAAATTTCCAAGTGATATCTCCCCAACTAAGAAAATATTTCAATCTTTGAAACAAATTAAATCAAAATATGTTGTCATTTGTGCGGATGATGATTTTATTATTCCAAAAGCTATTGAGAAATCAGTGGAATTCCTCGAACAAAATCCTGATTATTCCTGTACACATGGTTTTTATGCACAATATACAGTTAAAAAAGAAAACTTAGATAATATGAAGATATATTGGAATATAAGTGATTACAATAAATCTATTGAATTCGATAATGTAGCAATTAGAATTCAGAAACACCGTGATAATTGTTTCTTTATGTATTATGCTGTACAGAGGAAAAAGCAATTATATTCTGTTTTAAATGAAACCATAAAGTCAACTTCTGATTATCAGTTTAGTGAATTGCTTTCTTCAATTCTTACTATAATATATGGTAAAATGAAATATTTGGATACTATGTATTGCGTTAGACGATATGATATTACTTCTTTAGGGCACACAATAAAAACTATGCCTGATTTTATTAAAGAAGGCACTTATAATAATAAATATAAAAAGTTTAAGGAATGTATAGTAAATCATTTAATCCGGGAATCACAATTGTCTTTAAAAGATGCAGAAAAATTAATTGATGAGATAATGAAAACATGTCTTATTAATGCATATGGCAGTTCTATGAAAATGTTTATAATAAAAAGAACTATAAAAGAAAAATTAAAAAAATTTAGTATAATGAAGAAAATATTTAATTTATATAAATTTTTTAAAAATAAATTTATTGAACCTGATCTAAACTATGTTCCATTTGATGAGTTGAATTCAAAATATTATGATGATTTAACTAAAATTAATAATATAATAAAGTCTTTCCATATTTAATTTGCTTTTTTATAAGTTTAATGAATAAAGTAATACGTATGATTTGTTTTAACTTTTTTAAAATTTAAAATATATAAATTATTTATGACTAAGATAAAACATAATATTATTGCCAACTTTATTGGGAAGGGTTGGAATGTCATAATGTCCTTAACTTTTATTCCAATATATATAAAATTTATTGGAATTGAAGCTTATGGGCTGGTTGGCTTTTTTGTAACTCTTCAGGCAGTGTTTGTGCTTTTAGATTTTGGTTTAAGTACAACCCTGAATCGTGAAATGGCAAGACTTTCTGCTTTACCGGGGAAAGCTCAGGAAATGCGTGACCTGGTGAGAACCCTTGAGATAATCTACTGGGGAGTAGCTATATTAATTGGGTTAGTTATTATAGGATTATCCTCGCCAATTGCTAATTATTGGTTAAAGAGCAATAAATTATCGATCAGTACTGTACGCCAATCAATAATGATTGCAGGAGGTATAATATCATTTCGATGGATGTTTGGTTTCTATTCAGGAGGATTATTAGGTCTACAGCGTCAGGTATTGTTGAATGTAATTGATATAATTATGATAAGTATTCGTTGTATAGGAACAGCCCTGGTTCTCTGGAAGATTTCTCCTACTATTCAGGCTTTTTTTTGTTGTCAAATTATTATCAGCCTTATACATACATTGTTAGTTAAAGAAAGTTTATGGAAATGTTTACCTGGAACAGGGAGGTCTTCACACTTTCAAAAAAAACGGCTTATTAATATTTGGCGTTTTGCTGCGGGGATGACTGGAATTTCAGTTTTATCTGTTATTCTGGTCCAGATTGACAAGGTTATTTTAAGCAAGTTATTGACCCTGGAAATTTTTGGTTATTATATTCTTGCCGGCACAGTAGCTACTTCACTTTATTATTTTATTACACCTATATATAATGCTGTATTTCCGTCTTTTTCCCAATTGGTAGGTCTGAAAGATCAGGCAGCATTGAAACAATTATATCATAAAAGCTGTCAGTTTATTTCTGTATTAATTTTACCTCCAACTTTAGTGATTGTTTTTTTCTCCCAGGAGATTATGCTTCTCTGGACAGGCAATCCTACAATTGTTGCAAATACTCATTACTTAGTAAGCCTTCTGATTATCGGGACTGCGCTTAATGGAATAATGTATCTTCCTTATGCGCTTCAATTATCACATGGCTGGACTAAACTTACTTTCTATGCAAATTTAACAGCTATTATTATTCGTATCCCAATAATAATTTTTTTTACAAAATATTACGGTCCAATTGGCGCAGCATTTTCATGGATTATTCTCAATGCCTGTTATGTACTGATTTGTATTCCGATTATGCATTCACGTTTGTTAAAAGGGGAACAATGGAAATGGTATTTTAAGGATGTGGGGGTACCTTTATTTACAGCCTTTATTATTGTACTATTTTGCCGGTTCTTTTCGCCTGATGAGATGTCGAAGTATATTATGGTTCTTTATTTGGGGTTCGTCTCGGGCATGACACTATTATTAACAGCTTTTTTTACACCCAGTACACGATTATTGATTACTCAAGTGTTGGTAAAATTTAAAGTTTCAATAAACAAAATCAGAAATCCTATTAATTTTATAAATAAAAAATGAAAGAATAATGAAATTTGTAGTAGTTATTCCAACCAGGGAACGTTGTGATACGTTATTTCATGCTATTAAGACATGTATATCACAAAATTATGAACAACTGGAGATAATTGTTAGTGATAATTTTAGCCAGGATAAAACAAAGGATGTTGTATTATCTTTTTCTGATAAACGGATTAAATATATAAATACTGGTAAAAGAGTGAGTATGTCCAGGAATTGGGAGTTTGCTCTTTCCCATATTAAAGATGGATTTGTAACTTATATCGGAGATGATGATGATGGGCTGCTGCCAAATGCAATAAATGATATATCATTAATAATTAAAAGTACAAATACATCAGCAGTAAGCTGGTTAAAAGTAGAATATTGCTGGCCGAACCATATTGTGGAAACGATGAGAAATTCTTTAAGAATATGTTTGTTTAATAAGCTATTTTACTATAATTCAAAAACTGTGCTTAGAGATATAAAAAATTTATGGTAATGTATAATAGAGCTCCTACAATATATAATAGTTTTATTGATATAAATATTCTCAAAGCTATAAAAAATCAAACAGGCAGTTTTTTTTATTCTATTACTCCGGATGTTTATTCTGGATTAGCTGTTTTATCAAAGGTGGAAAAATACATTTATTCATTAAGACCTTTTAGTATAAATGGAGCGTCAAAACACAGTACAGGCACTTTATTTACTAATAAATCTAAAAATAAAAATCCAATAGACCTTTTTAGAAGTGAGCAGGATATAGGAATACATAAAAAAATGAGAGTTATTCCTAATTCAATAATATCTCTTGTTGTTGAAGCGTTGCTTCAGGCCAATGATCATTGTTTTAATAAAAAATTAAAAATTAATTTTAAAAAGGTAATAAAAAAGATTACTAAAGAGATTTTACTGCAAAACCACATTGACCATACAATAGCTTTAACGGAGTTACATTCTGTGGCAATGATAAATAAAGTATCATTTAATATAAAAAAATTTAGTTCCAATATTAAGAAAAGCTTAATTCAAGATAAAGTTAATCATCATTATCAGAGCCTGAAGGGATCCCTATTTTTAGATACTAAACTATTTGGTGTAAAGGATGTTTATAAGGCTTCTTTACTTGCAGGAAAAATTTTAAATGATTACAGGATCCCAAAACAAATATCATCTTATTCTCATTATAATAAATTATATTCGCGTATATATCATCTGGTTTATCAATTTGTTAAAGATAAGACATTATAATTATTATAATTTTTTTGGTTGTATATAAAGGAGTTAT
>SDBV01010035.1_pt1 | contig 12475 bp, 5 predicted proteins | sample 2277081 | NCBI WGS metagenome assembly SDBV01 (sample SAMN10402039, study PRJNA504765) | marine sediment metagenome | isolation source: marine sediment core GS10_PC15, 223 cmbsf | place: Arctic Ocean: Southern Knipovich Ridge | collected 2010 | reverse complement strand
TTGCCGGACGGGTCAAATCGTCGGAAAACGCTGTGTCTTGCCAGAAACCCACAAACAGAGAAGAGGCACCGGTATTTCCGCTGTGTGGTCGGGTACGCAAATTCCGGATGAACCGGAAACAACTTGTACGATGGCCCTCCGAGGCCGTCGAATCCAGGGGATTTCGACTTTTCGACGGGCTCGGAGGCCCTTCGTACACATTGATTCACAACCTCTCAGTGATCCACTTTCTCCGCCTTTTCCCCCGGCGGGCCGGGTTCGGCCAGTCTCAGGAATCGTCCCTGCACCTCGTAGGGTTCGCTGTAGTCGCCGCCTTCGTAACTCTTGCGGCAAGAGGCGATCCACTTACGAAGCTCCCGTTTCATGGATTCGGCCACTTGCGGATGCTGATCTATGATGTTGCGCGATTCGGACGGGTCGTCGTAGAGATGATATAGCTCCTCGCCGCCGCCCGGCTTGCCCCAATGGGCACAGAACTTGTATTCGCCGCGAATGAGTGCCACCTCGGGGGATTCTCGCTTCAGCGGCGCGCCGAACGGAATCGCCTTGTCTCGCTTCCAGCCGGCCCCTGAGCGGAGCAACGCCGCGATGCTCGTGCCGTCGATCGGGCGGTCGTCGGGCATCCGGTATCCCAATAGTTCCATCAGGGTCGGGACATAGTCCAGCGTGCAGGCGGGTGTGGCGACGGTCTGCCCCGGCCGGATCACACGCGGCCAAACGGCAAAGGCCGGAACACAGACCCCGCCGTTGTAAAGCCAACGTTTCCGTCCGCGGAACTCGCCCGCACTGCCGCAATAGGCGCCGCCGTAGGGGTTGTATTCGGGCTCCGGCCGGCCGGTGCCCTCCGGGCCGTTGTCGCTGCAAAAGAAGATCAGGGTGTTTTCCAGTGCTCCGAGTTCTTCGAGCTTGCTGCGGAGCCGGCCCACTTCGCGGTCGATCGAGGTAATCGCGCCAAGGTAGTGTTGCCGCCCCAAAGGTTGGTCCGGGTAGAGGTCGCGAAGCTCCTTGCCCGCCCGCACCGGCGAGTGCGGTCCGTAGAACCAGATCGTGGCCAAAAAGGGCTTGTTCCCCCGGACCGCGCCGCTGATGAAATCCAAGGCCCGATCCATGATGATCCGCTCGGACGAGCCCTTCCAGGGGCCTTCCACCAATTCACCATTGCTCCAGAAACGGCAACTGTGCTTGGGAATCCTCAGTCCGGTGTAATCCAGCGGGTCCCAGGTGGCGATGTTCGTCTCGGTGGTAAAGGTGGCGTCGTAGCCGCGCTGCCAGGGCGGCCCGTAACCCTTGGCGGCCCGCTTGCCGCGGACCTGGGTCAGCCCCGGTTCGGTCGTCATGCCGCCCAGGTGCCACTTGCCGAAGTGACCGGTCGTGTACCCCTTGGCCTTGGCGATCTTGGGCAAGGTGATTTCCTGTTTCGGCAGTTTGCCGACGTTGACGGTGACCATGCCGCAACGCATATAGTGACGGCCCGTCTGCACACAGACCCGCGTCGGCGAACACACGGGCCCCACGGAGTAGAAACGCGTGAAGCGAATTCCATCGGCGGCCAGGCGATCCAGGTTGGGGGTCCGGACGATCTCGTTTCCGTTGAAGCCGACGTCGCCGTACCCCAGGTCGTCGGCCATCAGGAAAATCACGTGCGGCACGCGTTTGGCAAGGTTCTGCACCGGCTTCACGTCCAAGACGAAGATGCTCCGGCCATGGGTGCCGATCACCAGTTCGTTCTCGCGGGGATGAACGAACAGGTCGTGTACCGGCGTGGTCGGCAGGTGATTGCAGAGCGAGTGCCAGGTTCTTCCGGCGTCGACCGAGGTGTAGACGCCCAAATCGGTCCCCACGTAAAGGACGCCACTTTCCGCCGGGTCTTCGGCGACCACGTTGACCGACTCCTGCGGCAGGTTGCCGGCGATCGACGTCCACGTGCAGCCGTAGTCGGTCGACGCGTACAAGTAGGTCGAAAAGTCGTCGTCGCGATACCCCGTCAAGGAAACGTAAACGGTTGCCGGTTCATGCTGCGACGCCGCCACCCGGCTGACCCATTTCGGGGGAAGCCCCGCGTTGATTTGCGTCCAATGCCGGCCGTCGTCGCGAGTGACGTGTACGTTGCCGTCGTCCGTGCCGGCGTAGAGCAGCCCCGGCACCAGCGGAGACTGCGAGATCGTGGTGATCGTGCCGTAGGGCACGTTTCCTTGCTGCTGCGGCCCCGGATCGGTCGACAGGTCGCCGCTAATGGCCGTCCACGTGTCGCCTCGATCGGTCGATTTGAACAGCCGATTGGCCCCGCAGTAGATGGTGGCCGGATCGTGTTGGGAGATCACAAACGGCGTCATCCAGTTGAATCGCAGCGGCGGCTCGCCTTCGGAAGCCTTGGGCCGGATTCCTTCGGACTTCCCGGTCTTCATGTTCTTTCGCCGCAGATCGCCGAACTGGTGTTCGTAATAAATCGTCTCCGGATCGGTGGGGTCGACCGGCGTGAAATAAGAGTCGCCGCCGCCCCAGCGGTCGAGATAGACGTGCTTCCAGGGGTCCGGCTCGTCGTCCTCGACCACGTGCGTGCTGGGGCCGAAGAGTGCGGCGTTGTCCTGCGTGCCGCCGTAGATGTTGTACGGCGTGGCCATGTCGCCCGACACGGCGTAGAACTCCCCGATCGGAAGGTTGTTCACGTGCAGCCAACTCTGCCCGCGGTCGTACGAAATATGCAGGCCGCCGTCGTTGCCGAGGATCAAATGGTCGGGATTGACCGGGTCGATCCAGAACGAGTGGGCGTCGAGATGAAGCACTTTGGAGCCGTGCTCCAGTAGATGCACCAGCGTCCCCTGGATCTGGGTGTAGGTTTTTCCGCCGTCGACGGATCGAAAAGAGCGCTGCCCGGGCAGGTAGATCTCGTCTTCGTTGTCGGGTGAGATTCTGACCATGCAGAAGTCATACCCGGCGTGGACCTTCTGCTGATTGACCTGTTGCCAGGTTTCGCCCCGGTCGTCGGAGCGGTAGACGGCGTCGTCCGATCCGCGGCGATCGCAAATCGCGTAGAGCACGTCGGGCTTGGAGGCCGCCACGTCCACCGCAACCCGTCCCAGGTCGTCTCCGCCCGGGAAGCCGCCGGAGAGCTTCTTCCAGGTCGTACCGGCGTCGGTCGATTTGTAGATCCCGCTGCCCGGCCCGTAGGCGACGTGATCCCAGGCCTTTCGCTCATGCTGCCAGGCCGTGGCGTAAAGCGTCTGGTGGTCGCCGGGGTCCATCACCACGTCGGTCACGCCGGTCTTCTCGTCGATGTAGAGGACCTTGCACCACGTGTCGCCGCCGTCGGTGGTCTTGAACAGGCCTCGCTGTTGGTTGTCGCTGTAGAGGTGGCCCAGGGCGGCGACGTACACCACGTCGGGGTCCTCGGGATCGATCAGCACGCGGCCGATATGGTGTGAATCCGTCAGTCCCATGTTCCGCCACGTCTGGCCGCCGTCGGTCGACTTGAACACACCGGTGCCGGCGTACGAGCTTCGGGCCATGAGGACTTCACCGGTGCCCAGCCAGACGATGCTCGGATCCGAGGGGGCCACGGCGACGTCGCCCATCGCAAAGGTCGACTCGTTCTCGAAGATCGCCTTCCAGGTGGTGCCGTTGTTAACCGTCTTCCAGAGGTTTCCGGCCCCGGGCCCCACGTAGATCGTGTACGGGTTATCCGGCGAACAGGCGATGCACTCGATCCGCCCACCCTGCAACCTCGGGCCGACCGCTCGCCATTTTAACTTCTTGAACGGCGATTCGTTCTCGAGCCGGATGTGATGCTGCCAACTTTCCATGCGACCTTCGCACGTGGTGGCCCCGGTTGGGCAAACCGGTTCGGCTGAACGCGAAAACGCGGCGCCAAGACACAACAGGAACATCGGGCCGACCAGCGAGACACAGTTGCGGATCATCGAATTCAACCTTTCTGAGTTTAGCCGCCGCGGCCACGCGGCGTGAACCGCGGAAAACGCACCGACAACGAGCACCGCGTGGCCGCGGCCGCTAAACGTTTTCGTGCAAAACCACCTTCCCGAACAAGAATCTATTAGTAACTTCATTCGGCTCGGTTGTCAAGAACCCGCGACGGCTAAACGGTTCTTTACGGTTGATCCGACTGAAGCATACATGGCTATCGGATGCAGGGAAGTACGGGTTCCTCTTCTCTGTGGCCACCGCGGGTCAAGTCAGCGGAAAACGCCGCCTCTTGCCGGAAACCCGTGAACAGAGAAGAGGAACCCGTACTTCTGCTGTTGGGTCGCGTACGCGAATCCCGGATGAACCTTCTTTACTGAGAAAGCGCACCGCCGCGAAAAAGCTTGTGCCGCCGGACAGATTGGGTTAGACTTTTGTCGATCCGTGGTCGTGGCTGAATCCGTGGGGAACTGCACGGTGCGAAGCCTTCCAACGGATTCCGCCACAACCATGGATTTGTGAAACACCACCACGTACCGGAGAACGTTTGATGAGAGTACTGAAACCATCTCTGACCGTTTTGGGATCCTTCGTTGCGGCATGGGGTACGATGCTGTTTCCGCTGGCGTCCGTTTGCCCGGGACAGGGCAACGCGAAACCGGCCCCCACGCACCGCAACGTGGCCTATGGCCCGCACGAGCGAAACGTGTTGGACTTGTGGCTGGCGAAATCGGCCGCACCCACGCCGCTGGTCGTGTACATCCACGGCGGCGGATTTCGAGGGGGGAGTAAACAGAGCCTCAACGCCGGGACCTTGCGGGAGCTGCTCGACGCAGGCATTTCGGTGGCGGCGCTCCACTACCGGTTGATCGCACAGAAACGGCTGCCGGCGGCGCATCACGACTGTCGCCGGGCCCTGCAGTTCTTGCGATCGAAGGCCAACCAGTGGAACCTCGACAAGACGCGCGTCGGCGCGTTCGGCGGGTCGGCCGGGGCACAACTTTGCATGTACCTGGCTTTCCACGACGAGATGGCCGATCCGAAAAGCTCCCATCCGCTGCGCCGCGAATCGACGCGTCTGACTTGCGTGGCGACCAGCGGCGGCCAGACGACGATGGACTTCCGGTGGTGGCAGAAGTGGATTCCCGGCTATGAGAAACCGCATCGCGATCCCTTCGAGATGTTCGATGCGAAGACCGAAGCGGAGATTCTCGAGATCGTACGAGAGTCGTCGGCCCTCTCGTTGATCACGGCCGACGATCCGCCCATCCATATGAGCTACGGGATGTCGCCGAAGGACCCCGTGCCCACCGATGCACGCAAATCGCAGGGATGGAAAGTACACCACGTGATGTTCGGCGTGAAGCTGAAAGAAAAGATGCACGCCCTGGGGATCGAAGCCGACCTGAAGCACCCGGGGGGATCTTCGACGTACGCCTCGGTGGCCCATTTTTTCAAGGCGAAACTCCGCCAGCAAGCGGAATGAGCCGTTGCAAAAGGGGACGGGGGGCTTTTTCGCTCACCAACGTTTGAAGCGCGAGCGCCGCTCGGTCGAATTAGCGCCCCGTCCCCTTTTTCATGCGGCGTTTGAGTGGCTGACGCTGGTTCCACTCACCGCAAGGGTGCGTTTTCAGAACAACGGGCGAATCCGCTGCGACGGACGCGGAGCGTCCACGAGTACGTTACGACGCAGAGTGTCGTAACGAGTATCAATTTCCCCCTACAGCAGTTTCGTAACTCCCGGCTTCGGCAGCGGGTAGTTGCCGGTGGCGTCCGGCAGGGTGGGCGGGTCCATGTCGAAGTTGGCCACGTCCGGCGGCGGGCCGTAGCGGAGGTCGGAATTGAGGGCCTCGTCCCACGTGGTGGCCTTGCCGCTGTAGCAGGCGATCTGGCCCAGCACCCCGATCATCGTGCTGCCGACCATGTGGTAGCCGCTGTTGATCGGTTTGCCGTCGCGGACCGAGTCGATCAGGGCTTTCTGCTCGGCGTCGTACGGGTTGTTATGAGGGCCCGCGTACTTCCAATTGGTCTCGCCCTCGACGCGGCACCCGCCCAAATAGCAAGTGCCCTTGGTGCCCATGATGACGTCGCCCGAGTTGCCGTAACACCCGTGTTGCGTTCGGCAGAGGGCGTACAGCCGGGCGCCGCTTTCGTATTCATACACGGCCGTGTCGTGGTCGTACATATCGCCGTAAACGACGCCGAACGACGCCGAGCGCCCGCCGAGTCCGAACGCCCACTTGGGCATCTCTTCCTTCATGATCCACGACATCCGGTCGACGTTATGGACCAGCGACTGGGGCACGTCGTCGCCGGAGAGCCAGCAGAAGTGATACCAGTTGCGGAACTGGTACTGGGTCTCGCTCATGTTCGGATCGCGCTGGTGCAGCCCGTAGGGCCCGCGGAGGAACATCGACTGCATCGCCACCACGTCGCCGATGATCCCGTCGTGGATCCGCTTGACGGTTTCCTGCCAGCCGGCGTGGAACCGGCTTTGCAGACCGGAGACGATGCTGAGGCCTTTTTCCTTGGCCAGGTCGCAGGCGGCCTGCATCCGGCGGACGCCCACCGGGTCGATGGCGTGGGGCTTTTCCACGAACACGTGTTTGCCCGACTTGATCGCCGCTTCGGCGTACATCGGATGGAACTTCGACGCGCAGGCGATCAGTACCACGTCGACGCTGTCGATCACGTTCTGGTAGCCGTCGAAGTCAGAGAAGCAGTGATCGTCGTCGACCAGCATCTGATCGGGCCTTGCCTTCTTGAAACTGTTCCGTGTGGACTGGACTCGGTCCTCGAAGACGTCGTACATCGCCGCCAGCTTGACGTGGGGACCGGCCTTCATGCTCTGGGCGGCCGCCCCGCTGCACCGGCCGCCACAGCCGATCATGCCGATCTTGACCGTCTCATCACCGGCCGCATGGGCCCCCCGGGCGATCGACAGTGAGCTGACGGCCGCCGTGGCGGCCGCCGTGGTCTTCAAGAAATCGCGTCGAGTCGTCTTCGGTTTTGCCGCCTGGTTTTCAGTCGCCATGATACGTTCTCCTTATCTGGTTGGTTGATGGTTTACGCATTTTCTTTTCCAAAGTAGCCATCTAGCTCCGCGAGATGAGGCTTCGTCTCGCGGAGCGAGACGGCTACAATTCTTGCGGCACCGGCCAGTTCTCGGAGTCGGTGTGGGCGGTTTTCATGTAGGTCTCGATCCGGGCGATTACGTCGGCATGGTCCTTGGCGATATTGTTGCTTTCGGCGGGATCGTGGCGGAGGTTGTACAGCTCGAGCGGTTGCCCCCACTGGTTGCGAACCGCCTTCCATGGCCCATGACGAACCGCCTGGCGGTAGCCTCCCGAGGGAAACTCCCAATAGAGGAACTCGTGGTCCGGCTGTTTTTTTCCCAGCAAGGCGGGGAGCATCGAGACGCCGTCGATGCCGCGGGGCGGCTTCAGCCCGGCCAGTTCGGCGGCGGTGGGCAGAAAATCCCAAAAGGCCCAGGCCTGGTCGCTGGTGCTGCCCGGTTCGATGCGGCCCGGCCAGCGGACGATCATCGGCACGCGGATCCCGCCCTCGTAGAGGTCGCCCTTGTGGCCCCGCAACCGGCCCGAACTGCGGAAGGTCGACTCGACGAATGCGGCCCCGTTGTCGCTGGTGAAAAAGACGATCGTATCCTGGTCCAGCTCGAGCTTCTTCAACAACGCCATGATGCGGCCCACGTCGCCGTCCAGCCGGGTGACCATCGCCGCGTAGTTCTTCAACTTCTGCGGCCAGTCCTTGTCGGAGTACGGCGCGTCGCTGGGTACCTCGTGCTTGCCGTGCGGAATCGTGTAGGCCATGTAGAGAAAGAACGGGCCGGCACGTTGTTGGTCAATGACACCGTGTTGCTCGATGAACCGAAGGGCAAACTCGGTGAACATGTCGTGGGTGTACGTCTGGCGCCGGCCGTCGAGGTTGCCCTCGAGGACGAGCTTCTGCTGATTCTTCCAAAGGTACTCGGGATAATAGGTATGGGCGTGGCGTTGGTTGAGGTAGCCGAACCACTCGTCGAAGCCCTGGCGATTGGGTACGCCCGAGGTGTCCGGCTCGCCCAGCCCCCACTTGCCGGTGATGCCGGTGGCGTAGCCGGCCCGCTTGAGGACCTCGGCCACGGTGAGGTCTCGATCCCGCAAGGGCAATCGGCCTTGCGGCGGGACGCCGCCGACGCGGGCGAAATTGTTGCGAACGGTCGTGTGCCCGGTGTGCAGGCCGGTCATCAGGCAGGAGCGGGACGGGGCGCAGACCGTGCTGCCGGCGTAACATTGCGTGAACTTGCGACCCTCGACGGCCAGCCGGTCGACATGGGGCGTTTGGATCTCCTTTTGCCCGTAACAACCGATGTCGGCGTGGCCCAGGTCATCGGCCATAATGAAGATGATGTTAGGCGGGCGAGGCGCCTGCTCTTGGGCAAACAACAGCCCCGGCACAGCCGAGAGGGCCACCAACAAACCGACCCGCTGCACGAAACCTCGGCGACAACAACATGATACGCTCATTTGTGCATCTCCCCGCATCGAATCTCGTTCGGTCCACCAGTTGCCCAGCGTACCAGACCACGCAACGGGCGGCAAGTTGCGAGCTGGCGGAGCGACGGCGACGCGTTGCCGAGGGCTCGCTGGCCATTTCGGGCAGTCGCACGGCGGTTGTGAACGAATAGCTTTGGAGTGCGATGACTTGTCATCGCTTTCCTTTTCCAACCGTTTTCCCCGATCGCCGACCGTTTTCCCCGATCGCCGACCGTTTTTCCCGATGACCAACCGTTTTTCCCGATGAATGGCCGTTTTTTCCCTAGAATGGCCCTCGCTGCTGCGAATCGGCCGGAAAAAGAAAGCGGCGATGAATCGCCGCACTCCAAAGATTCACAACCTCACCGCGTGGCCGCGGCGGCTAAACGGCCGTCTTGCTGCACGACGGGGGTGCTTTCGCACACCCGTATGAGCGGGCTGCGAGCGGCCCATTGCGAGTAAACCCCTGGCCTGGCCGGGACGCGCGATCGAACTTACGGACAATCTTTCAATTGAAGTTTTTCGCGAGTCGAATAAAGTCAACTAGGCAAACCCGCGGAGACCCGAGAAAATGAAAAATGATGCCACCGCGCGGCGGACGGCCAGAGAGATTCAACAGTGGTTCGTCAGCTATCTGGCCAAACTGCTCGAAATCGCCCCAGAAAAGATCGACGTGACGGTTCCGTTCGAGCATTTTGCGCTCGATTCCGTAGCGGCAGTGGGAATGACGGGCGATTTGGAGGACTGGCTCGAACAGGAAGTTGATCCCACCATGGTATTCGATTACCCCACCATCGAGCTATTCTCCAAGTATTTGGCCGAGCCGGACGGCGCCTGATTGGGCGTTTGATACCGCCACTGCTGGTAGGGCAGCCACTGCTGATAGGTATAGTCTCGATGGACAGCGGGGAAGCAACCTTTCAAAGGCCACGTTGACGTGGAAAAGGCTACGTTGACCTGGAAAAGGCTACGTTGACGTGGATCCCGTCGCGATAATCGGTGTCGGCTGCCGCTTGCCCGGCGCCGACCGTCCGGAGCTTTTTTGGCAGTTGCTCCGCCAAGGCGTGGATGCGATCACCGAGGTGCCGCCGGACCGGTGGGACGTGGATGCCTTCTACGACCCCGAACCGGCCACGCCGGGCAAAATGAACACCCGGTGGGGCGGCTTCCTCGACCGGGTCGATCAGTTCGAGCCGGAGTTCTTCGGGATCTCGCGGCGGGAGGCCGAGTTGATGGACCCCCAGCAGCGGCTGTTGCTGGAGGTGACCTGGGAGGCCCTGGAGAACGCCGCGCTGGCCCCCGACGGGCTCTCGGGCTCCCGCACCGGCGTGTTCGTCGGCATCAGCAACAGCGACTACACACGGCTGTCGTACGGCGATCTGGCCGACCTCACCGCCTACAGCGCCACCGGCACCTGTCTGAGCGTGGCGGCCAACCGGCTGTCGTATCTGTTGAATCTCCGCGGACCGAGCATGGCGGTGGACACGGCCTGTTCCTCGTCGCTGGTTTCGGTGTACCTGGCCTGCCGCAGTCTGCTCAGCGGGGAGTGCGATCTCTGCGTGGCCGGGGGCGTGAATCTGATCCTCACTCCCGAGGGGACCGTCACGTTCTCTCAAGCCCGGATGATGGCCGCCGACGGACGCTGCAAAACCTTCGACGCCCGGGCGGACGGCTACGTTCGCGGCGAAGGCTGCGGCATGGTGGTGCTGAAGCGGCTCTCGGACGCCTTGCCCGACGGCGACAACGTGCTGGCGGTGATTCGCGGCTTGGCGGTCAACCAGGACGGGCTGACCAACGGACTGACGGCCCCCAACGGGCCTTCCCAGCAGGCGGTCATCCGGCAGGCCTTGGCCGACGCCGGGGTAGAGCCGGCGGAAATCAGCTACGTGGAAGCCCACGGCACCGGCACCTCTTTGGGCGACCCGATCGAAGTCCGGTCGCTCAAGACCGTGTTGATGAAAGGCCGCTCCCAGCAACAGCCCTTGTGGCTCGGTGCGGTGAAGACGAACATCGGCCATCTCGAGTCGGCCGCCGGGATCGCCAGTCTGCTGAAGGTGATACTCTCGCTACAGCACCGGGAGATCCCGCCCAGTTTGCACCTGACGGAACTCAACCCGCTGATCTCCTTGGGCGGGACTCCGATCAGCGTGGCGACCCGGTGCACCCGGTGGTCCGTCGGTCGCCGGTTGGCCGGGGTCAGCGCGTTCGGCTTCGGCGGCACAAATTGCCATATTATTCTGGAGGAGGCCCCCCAGGTGGAGCCGGCGGCGGCAGTGTCCGCGATCAGCCCCGTCGAGAGGCCCGAGCATCTTCTTACCTTGCGGGCCAAGAGCGAACCGGCGTTGCGGGCGCTGGCCGGCGACTATCAAGCCTATCTGGAGTCTCACGGCGAAACGTCCTTGGCGGATATTTGTTACACGGCCAACACGGGGCGCTCTCGATTTCCGCATCGCCTTGCCCTGACGGCCAAGACAACCGCACAGCTACGCGAGCGACTGGCCGATTTCGCTTCACAACCGGGCGACGACGGTGGACCCCAAGATGTCGACACGACCCACCGGCAGCCGCCGGAGATCGCTTTTCTGTTCACCGGCCAAGGGTCCCAATACGTCGACATGGGCCGCCGGCTCTATGAAACTCAGCCCACGTTCCGGGCGGCCCTGGATCGGTGTGACGAGATTCTCCGCGGGGATTTGCCGCAGCCGCTGCTTTCGGTGCTCTATCCGGCCGCCAAGGAAAGTTCTCGCTTGGACGAAACGACCTTCACGCAGCCGGCGTTGTTCGCGGTGGAATACGCACTGGCCGAGTTGTGGAGGTCCTGGGGTATCGAGCCGGCGGCGGCCATGGGGCATAGCGTGGGGGAATACGTCGCCGCCTGTATCGCCGAGGTTTTCAGTCTCGAAGACGGACTGAAGTTGATCTCCTCCCGGGCCCGTCTGATGCAAGCCCTGAAGCACCACGGGCGGATGGTGGCGGTCTTTGCCGAGCAGTCCCGCGTCGCCGCCGTGATCGAGCCGTTTGCCCAGGGCGTGTCGATTGCCGCGATCAATGCCCCCAAACAAATCGTCCTTTCCGGCGCTGCCGGGGCGATCGAGACCATCGTGGCCAGGCTCCAATCCGACGGCATCCGAACCAAGGAGCTGACGGTTTCACACGCGTTTCACTCGCCGTTGATGGAGCCCATGCTGGCCGATTTCGAGCGGATAGCCCGCACGGTGACGTTCGCCGCGCCCCGTTTGCCGATCATTTCCAACGTCTCCGGAGAACTGGCCGAGGCGGAGATCGCCACGCCGGACTACTGGGTTCGTCACGTCCGCCAGCCGGTGCGATTTGCCGATTCGATCGAGACCCTCGCCGCCCATGGCTGCCAGGTGTTTCTGGAGGTGGGGCCGAAACCGATCCTGCTCGGACTGGGGCGTACGTGTCTGCCGGACGCCGAGGCCCTTTGGCTGCCCAGTTTGCGTGCCGGACGCGACGATTGGTCGATGCTGCTTAAAAGTGTAGGCGAGTTGTTCGTCCGGGGGGTGGACGTCGACTGGCGCGGGTTCGACCGGGATTATCCCCGCCGCAAGGTGATCCTGCCGACGTATCCGTTTCAACGGCGGCGATGTTGGGCCCCTTCGATCACGGCCGGCCGATCGTATCCGGACGCCGCCCCCATGCCCAGCAGACGTGGCCGCGGCCCGTCGGCGATGGCCGAACGAACCGAAGAACACCCGCTGATCGCGATTAAGGCCCGCCTGTCCCAAACGGTAGGCGTACTTGCCACCGATGGACCAGTCCGCCGTGAGGTCGTAGGTCAGATCCAACGCCGCGATGGAGAAGTGGTTGACTTTGACCGCTCACGCATTGAGACTGCTATCGTCGCTGCCTGTGATGCCACTGGTGTTGTCGAAAAAGAATTCATTCCCAAGATGACAGACGACATCATCGCGGATCTCATCGCTTCGTGCGACACCGGCGATAATAGCCACATTCCATCCGTCGAAAAGATTCAGGATTTGGTAGAAAAACACCTCATG
>SDBV01010034.1_pt1 | contig 12476 bp, 10 predicted proteins | sample 2277081 | NCBI WGS metagenome assembly SDBV01 (sample SAMN10402039, study PRJNA504765) | marine sediment metagenome | isolation source: marine sediment core GS10_PC15, 223 cmbsf | place: Arctic Ocean: Southern Knipovich Ridge | collected 2010 | reverse complement strand
CCTCGGCCTGCTGCCGGCAGAATACATCGACAAGGCCGCCGGCCTGCTGGCGCTCAACGCCGAAGGGCAACCGACCGGGCCGGACGAGTTCGAACTGGTACGCAAGGACGGGACGCACATCTGGGTAGAGATAACGACGATGCCGGTCGAGCGGGAACAGGACACGGTGGTGGTGGGCTTTGCCCGCGACATCAGTGAGCGACAGCGGATGGAAGAGCAGTTGCAGCGCTCGCAACTCCTGGCCTCACTCGGTGAGATGACGGCCGGGATCGCCCACGAGGTCAACAACCCGCTGGCGGCGATTCTACTCTACGCGGAACTGGTCAACCGGGCCGGTCTCCCCCGGCAGGTCAAGAAGGACCTGAGGGTGATACGTGACGAGGCGAGGCGGGCCTCCGCGATCATGAAGGACCTGCTCACCTACTCACGCAAGGCAGAGCCGGTGACACAACCCATCGACGTCCACCCGATTCTCAAGAAGGTAATCGATATGCGACGCTACCAGGAACAGGTGCGCAATGTCGAAATAGCGACCGACTTCAGCGCCGGCCCGCTCCGCGTCCACGGCAACTCCTCGCAGCTAACTCAACTCTTCATGAACCTGATCGTCAACGCCGAAGAGGCGGTCGAGCAGGCCGAGGAAAGGAAGATCACGGTGACCACGGTGGCCGACGGCGAGTGGACCAGAATCTCGGTCACGGACACCGGCGCCGGCATCCCTAAGAAGAACTTGTCACAGGTGTTCATCCCTTTCTTCAGCACGAAGACCCAGGGAAGAGGCACCGGTCTCGGACTCAGTACGTGCTACGGAATCGCTACCGCCCACAGGGGAACGATACGCGCCGAAAACAACCGCGGGGCGGGGTCGACCTTCATCGTCGAGTTGCCGCGGGTCCAGGCGGACGGCGATCAGGCACGTACCGGGCGGCGGCGAGGACGGCCCGGCGCCGGACGGCGGTCCTCACCTTCCGGCGGCGGGGCATCGTAGTTGAAGCCGGGCAACGTCCGGCGGTCGATCTTCTCGTTGAGCACCACTTCAAGATCGCGCACCATTGCCATGTCCTGGCCGGTGACGAACGTCAGCGCCTCGCCGGTCTGGTCGACGCGGCCGGTGCGGCCGATGCGATGCGTGTAGGCATCCAGGCTGTCCGGCATGTCGTAGTTGATGACGTGCGAGATACTGAGAACATCTATTCCTCGGGCGGCGATATCGGTCGCCACCAGGATCTTCTTGGAACCGGCACGGAAGGCATCGAGCGCCGCCTGGCGCCTATCCTGGGAGAGATTGCCCTGGATCGAGGCCACCTGGAAACCGGCCCGCTGTAGTTGCCGGGCAACGTGCTCGGTACGCAGCTTGGTGCGGGTGAAGATCAGTACCGACTCGCTATCAATCCCGCGCAGCACTTGCATCAGCAGCGGCGTCTTGAGGTGCTGTTGCACCGGGTAGAGCGCGTGCGATACGGTCACCGCCGGCCGGCTATGGCCGATCTGCACCGTCACCGGGTCGTGCAGCACCTTCTTGACGAGCCGGCGAATGTCGTCGGGCATCGTCGCCGAGAATAGCAGCGTCTGCCGCCGCTGAAGGATACACTCCAGAATACCGTCGATACTGGGCTGAAAGCCCATGTCGAACAGCCGGTCGGCCTCGTCGATGACGAGGATTTCGAGATGAGACGGGTCGAGCGACCCCCTCCAGAGATGGTCGAGCATCCGCCCGGGGCAGCCGACGACGATGTCGACGCCGGAGGCGAGGCCGCGGAGCTGGACGTCCATGCTGACGCCGCCGTAGACGGCGAGACTGGTCAGGCCGGTATAATAGCCGAGACCGTCGATTGCCTCGCAGGTTTGTTCGGCCAGTTCACGAGTCGGCGAGATCACTGCGGCCCCTACAGGGCCGCTCACCCCTGCCGAGTTGCTGGGGCGATTGATGAGGCGCTGCAGGATCGGCAGCACGAAGGCGGCCGTCTTGCCGGTGCCGGTCTGGGCGAGGCCGATAACATCACGGCCCTGCATGATGAGAGGGATCGCTTGTTCCTGAATTGGTGTCGGGGTCTCGAAGCCCAGCGCTCGTACGCCGGACATGATGCTAGGATCGAGGTTAAAGGTGTCGAAACTCAATATGGCTCCTGGTTGAGGGTGCCCTGAAGCAGGGTCTATCCAACGACCGGCCTAGCCCTGGCGGCGACGACGCCGGGCGTTGTTCTTGGCCTTGATCCGGGCGGCATCTCGCTTCGATATAAAGTGACGATGGGCTTTCGCCTCGCGCAGAACGCCTCCCGTCTGGATCATCCGCTGGAAACGTCTCAGGAGCGAGTCCTGGGACTCGCCATCCCTGATACGTACCTCTAGTGACATGGCACTCCTATATCATTCGGGTGAAGGATGTCGCGGTTCCGGCCGCACCGGTTATCGCGCCGGTCTCATCTGGCGATAGCAGTCATTGCAGTAGACCGGCCGGTCGCCGCGCGGCTCGAACGGCACTTCGGTGTCCTTGCCGCACTCAGCGCAGACCACTGGGAACATCTGGCGGGGCGCACCGAAGCCGCCACCGTCTCCGCGACGTTCCGACCGCCTGGCCTGACGGCACTGGAGGCAGCGCCTCGGTTCGTTGGTGAAACCGCGGGATTCGAACAGTTCCTGCTCGTCGGCACTGAATGTGAAGCTGTTCCCACAGTCAGCACACTGCAGTGTCTTGTCTTCGAAAGCCATTAGATGACCTCCTCTCTTTCAGTCCTCAGTCAAGAGTTCGGGTCATCCAATGCTCGGGACGAGTATAAGGAGATTCCACCACAATTACAATAACCCAGACTGCAACTACCGACATTATACACCAATCTCTCCGATTTTGCACGTCCCACCTGATATTGGCAAGATGCCGGGGCTCCGGCTGCCCCGCTCTTGGCACGTCTAGGGCGGCTATTGCAAGGCTCCGAAGTGGCGATTGACAGCCAGGCGCCATGACTATACTATTGCTGACAAGGCAATGAGGGCCGGGGTGCCTCGGCTTGAAAGTTGGCGGCAAGACCGGACAGGAGGACGGCGAACGTGGAGTTTTCCTTTGAAATCACCGACGAACAAGAGGAATTCGCCAGGAAGGTAGTACGACCGTGGCTGGACGAGAACGTTCCTCCTGGCCTGGAGCCCATCAGAGACCCTCTCAAGATGAGCCACGAGCAATGGGCGATGCGGCGTGACTTCAAGCGCAAACTTGGCGCCAAGGGATGGCTCTATCCGGGGAACGACCGCAAGTACGGCGGCGGCGGCCTCGACGGAGGGAGTGGTGGCGTCATCGTGGAAGAGATGGCCAAGAGAGGGATTGGCGCGCAGCCGATCCAGGAGTGGGCCGGCGGAGCGGTGGCCGGGATTATGGGCTGCGCTACCGAGGAGCAGAAGCTGCGTTTTCTGCCGACGATATTCGGCGGAGAGACTACTACCTGGCAGTTGTTCACCGAACCCGAAGCGGGTACGGATGTCGCCAATCAACAAATCAACGCCCTTCGCTACACTCGTGATGGAGACTACTTCATAGTCAACGGGCAGAAGATATTCGTTGGGGGGACACATCCTCCCACGCCGGAACTGTTCTACCTGTTGTCTCGCAGCGACCTGGATGCCCCCCGGCATGAGAACCTGTCATGCTTTCTCTGTCCCGCCGACTTGCCGGGGGTAACCATCCAGCCGCTGGACCTCTTTACGCCGGTCCCGCTCCCGTTCGCCCACGGCGTCACCGGCGCTAATCTGGAGGCAAACAAGAACACGGTCTTCTTTGACAATGTCAAGATTCATGAGTCTTGCCTGATTGGCGCCGAAGGCGACGGCTGGAAGGTAGCCATGGCCACCCTTACCGGCGAACACGGCGGGGTGAGCCAGGCGCCAGCAAGGGCGCCGCGCCGGGAGCGTGTGCCGGCCAAGGCCCGCGTCGACCGCGAAGAAGGGACGGGACCACGCAATCACATTGCCGATGCATTCTTTTACCAGTGCAAGAACAACCCGCGTGTCGTCAAGCGGCTCCGGGAGAACCCGCAACTGATCAGCAACGTCGTCGACGTCTACCTATACGCCCAGACGGAGCGCGCCTTCAAACTGAGGGACATCGGCGGCATGGGTGGCTCCTACGGCGGGCCGCAGGCGATGGTGTATCAGAAGCAGAAGGGAACCAAGTTTGCTGCCGACATGGCCGCGGTGCTTGGCCCCTACGCCCTGACCAACGACGACGAGTGGGGGCCGGAATACGGGATATTCGAGGTGGCACAGCGTTGCGCGGTCTGTCTGGCCCCGGCCGGCACCCCTGAGGCGCTGAAGATAGTCGTCTCGCGGGCACTGTCAATCGGGAGATAGACCGGCCACACTAGATGGTCAAGTTCATGCGTGATTACAAGTTACTACCGAAGAGACGTGACCCGCGCCTGGAACTGCGACTCTAGACTATCCCGGTTGCCTCATCCTGGCTCGCTGGCCCATGTTGATTGTCTGCCCGCTGATGTGGCCGCCTGCGTCTGAGCAGAGGAAGATTGCCAGAGCGGAAATCCTCTCCGGTGTCGAGGGCAGCAGCGCCAGCGGCACCGGTGTACCGTCTTCCTTTGTCTCCGGTGGCAGCACTCCGTAGCTCTTCATGGCGTCCGTACCAATCAGGCCGGGGGCGATGCCGTTGACGTTGATATTGTGCCTTGCCCAGGCGTCCGCCATGCTCTCCGTAAGGTTGTTGAGACCGGCCTTGCCCGCCCCGTAATGAGGGCTCATGGCATAACCGCTGAGGGCGGCACCTGAGGAGATATTGACTATCCTGCCGGCCTTCTGCTCCATCATCACCTTGCTGACGGCCTGGCCGCAGATGAAGGGGCCCTTGAGGTTGAGCGCCACCGTGTAGTCCCATTCCTCCGGCGAGACATTGTCCATGTCCTTCATGTAGATGATGCCACCAGCGACATTGACCAGAATATCGATGCGGCCGAACTTGTCCATCGTTTGCTTGACGACGCCGTCTATCTGGTCTTTGTCCGTTACGTCGGCGGCGATGGCGAGCGCCTCCCGACCGAGCGCCCGGACATCTGCGGCGACCTTGTCCAGGTCTGCCTGCGTCCGGCTGACGAGGACGATATGGGCCCCCGCTTTGGCGAACTCCTTACATACAACCTCGCCGGTGCCCTTACCGGCGCCGGTTACAATGGCGACCTGATCCTTCAGATCCAGTCCAGGCATCTTGAGAACCTCCTTCTGTCTCTGCTATTGGCTGACCAATCCTGCCGGCACTCGGAAATCCCGAAGCCGGCTACTTCTCCAGTATGTGAATGGTCGCCGCGGCACCGTCTACGCCGATGGCGCCACCGTTGTTTGACGCCAGGGCGATGCGGTGATTGGCGACCTGTCGCCCACCGGCCTCGCCGCGAAGCTGGACGACCATCTCATGGATCTGGGCCAGCCCGGAAGCGCCGATCGGGTGGCCGCGCGATATCAGTCCGCCGCTGGTGTTGACCGGGATCCGCCCGCCGAGAGCGGTCTCTCCCCGCTCGGCGATGACGCCGCCTTCCCCACGAGGGCAGAAGCCGAGTTCTTCCATCGAGGAAAGCTCACCGAAGGCGGTGGCGTCGTGGACTTCCATAACGTCGATGTCATCCGGGCCAAGAGCGGCTACCCGGAAGGCTCGCTTGGCCGCCCTCACCACGACATCGCCCGTGCCGGTGCGGTTGCCGCCCTCCAGTACCGACGCCCGAATCTTGATTGCCCTTGACGACGGGTGTTTCTTGAGGAACTGCTCGCTGCAGACGATTGCCGCCGCGGCGCCGTCGCCGATTGGGGCACACATCGCCCGCGTCAGTGGAAAGGAGACAACGCGGTCTTCGAGCACCTGCTCGACGGTCTGCGGGAAAGTGTAATGCGCCATCGGGTTGAAGGTCGAATTGTTGTGGTTCTTGGCGGCGATGACGGCCAGCTGCCGTTGCGTGGAGCCGTACTGCTTCATGTGGCCCCGCGCCCCGCCGGCGTAGATGTCCATGAAGGCCGAATGGTCGGCGGGCGCCTGCGGCGGGGTCTGGGCGCCTTTCTCTTTAGCCCCGACCTCACTGCCATCCTGCTGCTTCTGCTTCTGCTCCTGTGCCTGCTTCTTCGCCCGCTCCGCCGCCTCAGCCGCGAGGCGGGCGACTTCCTCGACATCGGTAGCCGAGGTGAAGCTGCGCATCACCATCGCGCGGTCTTCGTCGTGCTGTTTCTCGATGCCGACCGCCAGGACGCAATCATAGACGCCGGCCTTGACCGCCATCCAGGCCCCGTTGAGCGCCGTCGAGGCACTGGCGCAGGCATTCTCGACGTTGGTGATCGGTATTCCCTGGAGCCGGTTGGCCGTTAGCGCCACCTGGCCGCGAATCGAGTGCTGGAAGGAGTATATCCCCCAGCAGGTATTGGAGAACCAGGCCGCCTCGATGTCTTCCCTGGTCAGGGAGCTGTCACTGAGGACGTCATCGAGGACGAGGCCGGCCATATCCTTGATGCTGCGGTCGAGGAAACGGCCGAACTTGATCATGCCAACCCCGACAATGTAGATGTCTTCACTCATCGCTGGCCTCCGCGAGCGGCGGGACGCTCATGCCCCACCACCACAAATCATACTACTGCTGCGCCTTGGTCTGCGAGCGTGATTTTTCGAGGTCGAGACTACCGGTCGCGGATCCTCCGACGCGCCCCAGCGCATTGAGCTGGCGGTGATAGGCGAAGACGGCCGAGCGGCCCATTATCTCCGCGTGGGTGTTGAAGGCTTCCTTCTGGATGGCGATTCTGCCCGGGTCAACATCGGTCAGCAGCTTTGCCAGCTTCCAGACCTCTTCTTCCAGCTTGTCAGCCGGTACCGCCCGGTTGACCAGTCCGATACGAGCCGCCTCCGTGCCGTCAATAATCTGCTGCGTCATCAGCATTTCCTTGGCCTTGCGTGCGCCGAGATAGGTTATCCACAGCGGCATGCTGTCAACGCCTCCTCGGCCAACCGGGTGCCCCATCATGGCGTCCTCGGCAGCGACGGCCATGTCGCACAGCATCTCCAGATAGCATCCGGCGGCGAGACAATAGCCGTGTATCTGGGCAATGACCGGCTTGGGCACGTCCATGATCCGGAGGTAGCCCTGGCTGATGTTTCGCAGGGTCTTGAGGGCACTGCCGGTGGTCCACTTGTCCATTCCCTTCGGACCGTTGATGTAGGGGCTGCCTCCCCGGAGGTCCCAGCCACTGCAAAACGAGGTGCCGGCGCCGCAGAGGATGACAACCCTCACCTCCGCGTCATCGTCGGCCTGATCAAAGGCGGCTGCAAGGTCCTCCCACAGCCCGTAATTGAGGGCGTTCTTCTTCTCCGGACGGTTCATCGTGATCCTGGCGATGTTCTCCTTGACCTCGTATATGACGTTCTCAAATTCCATGGTACGTCCTCTCCTGTCAACTAGTGTGATGCAAGCCTATCACACGATTGTTGAGTCGGTCAAAGGCATCTCGGGCCACCGGAAATCGTGATCTACGCCGGTTCCGCGGAGATAAACCGCAATATCATCGCCGAGAGGATACTGGGCCTGCCCAGAATGTAGTGGAAGAAAACGGCGCGCAACGAATAGGGGGCACTATCCGGCCGATTAGGTAGAAGAACGCATACCGCCGGTGGGTGCGCTACCATAATCTACCAGCAGAAGCACCGAGCGATGGTCCATCCGGAGAAGTGACCTTGTCAACAAGCCGGATTCTGCTGATAGTGCCGGCGGCCCTGGTGGCGGCGGCCGTCGCCGTCATCGTGCTGGCGACGGTCGGCGACGAACCCGCCACTGAGGCTCCCACGGCCGTCAGGCTGGACAAGGTGGCGGACGGCTTTGCGGCACCAGTGGCGCTGGTAGCTGCCGCCGACGGCTCCGAACGCCTCTTCGTGGTCGATCAGATCGGAGTCATAAGCGTGCTGACCGGCGACGGCCTGGTGCTCGACGAGCCCCTTCTGGATATCCGCGACAGGCTGATCAGCCTGAACACGAGTTACGACGAGCGCGGACTGCTCGGGATGGCACTCCATCCGGACTTCGCCCGCAACGGGCGGTTCTTCGTCTACTACAGCGCACCGCTGCGCCGCGGCGCTCCCGATGGCTGGAACCACACGAGCCGCATTTCCGAATTCACGGTATCACCAGCCAGTCCGAACGTCACCGATCCGGGATCGGAGAGGACCATCCTCGAGGTCGACCAGCCGCAAGTGAACCACAATGCCGGCCAACTCGCCTTCGGCCCGGATGGATACCTGTATATCGCCCTCGGCGACGGTGGCCGCTCCGGGGACACCGGCCTCGGCCACCCACCGGCCGGCAACGGCCAGGACGTTTCCACCCTGCTGGGCAGTATCCTGCGCATCGATGTCGACGGCGGTGACCCCTACGCCATTCCCGCCGACAATCCGTTCGCCGGCGGCGGTGGGCGAGAGGAGATATTCGCCTTCGGGCTGCGCAACCCCTTCCGTTTCTCGTTCGATGCCGGGGACAGCCACGAACTGTTCGTCGGTGACGTCGGGCAGAACCAGTGGGAAGAGGTCTCCATCGTCGGCAGGGGTGACAACCTCGGCTGGAACATCCGCGAAGGCGAGCAGTGCTTCGATCCGGACAATCCGCGACAGTCGCCGGCGCAATGCCCGGACGTCGACAGCGCCGGCCGGCGGCTCGTCGGGCCGATCATCGTGTATGGAAACGCAGGCACCGCCGAAGGCATTGGCACGGCCGTCATCGGCGGTTTCGTCTACCGTGGCACGGCGCTGGCCAGACTGTCAGGCGCCTACCTGTTCGCCGACTTCACGACGAGCCGCTCCCAGCCGGATGGTGTGCTGTTCTTCGCCACCAGACCGGCCACGCCGGGCGACTGGTGGTCAATGGCGGAGCTGGAGATCAGCAGCAGCCCGAGCGGACGAGTCGGCGAGTACATTCGGGCACTGGGGCAGGGCGCCGACAACGAACTGTTCTTGCTGACCTCTGAGGCGGCCGGACCGACGGGTCGGACGGGCAAGGTCTACCGGATCCGACCGTAGGGCCGCGACGCAACAAACAGGGGGCATGTCACCGTTGCACCCCGAGGAGCGTTACCCAGACAAGTCAGCGCTTGGCCGAATATCAACCTTCTTAACAGCAAGGCCTTTAGTGTCTTTCCTGGGTTTGAATATGATTGATGGACCCGGGTCTTCAGAGTAGACGAAACCATCGGCGTCTCTGGCGTCGCCGTACTCCGTCCGCAATTCGTCGATGGGGCCGGCCGCCAGTGCCCGCACCGGACAACTGTCAACGCATATCGGCTTCAGGTCTTCGGCCAGTCTTTCCTCGCAGAGGTCACACTTCTGCATCTTGGCGCCCGCTTCATCCCCAAACTGTGGCGCGTCATGAGGGCAGGCATCAAAGCAGAGAGTGCAACTATCCTTGCCCAGACAAGCCTCCCTGTCCACGACGACGATGCCGTCTTCCTCACGCTTGGTGATGGCATCCACCGGACAAGCCGGGATACAGGTGGGCTGAGCGCAATGGAAACAGGTTATGGGCAGGCAGGCGACGAAGACATCGGGAAAGATGCCCTTCTCCGTGGTCTGTATCCTCAGCCAGCTGGCCGGTCCGGCCGGTACATCATTCCAATCACGGCAGGCAACCACGCAGATGAAGCAACCGGTACAACGATTCTGGTTGAAATGAAATCCGTACTGCATGGCTATCCCTTCATCCTCTCCACCTGGACCAGAGCCGTGTTGCAGGCGAAGGCGCCACCCGGCGAGCCGACGTTCCTGGTGAGCGTGTTGACACAGCCGCCACGGTCGATGCCGTTTTCGTCGGGAGCGAACCACGCCCCCTGGGGGATGGCGACCGTTCCGGGTACGACTCTTTCCGTTACCTCGGCCGGGATTGCCATTTCCCCACGGTCATTGAAGACCCTGAGCATGTCTCCGTCCTTTATGCCTCTGGGCTCGGCGTCGACACTGTTGATGAAGACCGCCTGAGTTTGCAGTTCGCGGAGCCAGGGGAGATTGTCGAACTGGCTGTGTATCCGCCGACTGAGATGCGGCGAGATAAGCTGAAGCGGATACTTCTTTGCCAGTGGATCGTTGACGCTCTCCCAGCTTTCAATATAGTGGGGCACCGGCGGTATCTGAGGATGATTCATGTCCGCTATCAGCTGTGAATAGAGCTCTATCTTGCCCGATGGAGTCATGAAGACCTTGCGATTCGGGTCCTCCGGCTCTTCCTTCGGGGCCTCCCTGGGGACCTGCGGCGACGGGCTGGGCCGGATACCGAAAATGCCGTGGTCATTGATGGAATCGAAGTCCGGAAGCTCCAGGTCCGGGGCAACTGACGCAGCTATCGCCCGAATCCATTCCTCGTCGGTTTTCTCGTTGTAGTCGGTGATACCGAGCTTGGGCGCCAGGTCAGTACAGATATCCAGCATCGACCTGGATTCTCCCAGCGGCTCAATTATCTTGGGCAGGATGCCGTAGAATCCGCCGCCGCCATAGATGTCACTACGCTCAAAGAATGTGCACATCGGCAATACGACGTCGGCGTACATGGCGGAAGATGACATGAAGTGCTCCGTGATGACGACGAAGTCCAGCTTGTTGAAGGCTTCGACGGCGCGGTTGGAATCCCCCAACTGGTTAATGTAGTTGGCGTATGACAGCCAGAGGAACTTGTAGTCAGCCGGATAGCCGCCGGCTTTGCCCGTAAGGATGGCGTCTGAGAACAGGCTGACATTGACGCGGGCGCTGGAGTTGGTGCTGGGCCGCCGGTAAGGGAGAGCGTTCCAGCGTGGCGGCATCCCCTCCTCCACCTGATTCTGCGGGCTGGACATCCTGGCCGCCCCGCCTTCGGCTCTCAGCCAGGGCCCCCGGGCCTTGGGAATCGTCGTGTTGCCCGTAATTGCCTCCAGGGCCCAGACCGCCCGATGGAACTGTTCACCGTAGGCGCTGCGCCCCGCCGCCTTGCTGGAGGCGAGAACCGCCGGTTTGGTGGTGGCGTACTCGCGAGCCAGCTCCGTGATGGTCGCGGCGGAAATGCCGGTGATGGCCTCGGCCCACGCGGGGGTCTTCTTGACACCGTCGTCGATGCCGAGGACGTGGTCACTGTACTTGTCAAAACCGAAGGTGTAGGTTTCGATGAAGGCCTTGTCATGCAGATCTTCCGTGATTGTTACGTAGGCCATCGCCAGAAAGAGGGCCGCATCTGTGCCCGGTCTTATCGGAATCCACTGGTCGGCGAAGGCGGCGGCTGAGTCGGTATACCTGGGGTCGATGCAGACGAACCTGGCCCCGCCTTCCTTGGCCTTGGTCAGGGCATCGGACATATTGGTGCCCTGCTGAGTGACTACCGGGTTCCAACTGACCATGATGACAAGCTTGGCGCCAAAGAACTCGTAGAATGCATGGTCCGACGGTCTGGCGCCGAACGTCATGCCGGAGGCGAAGTTCATCCCCTCGTCGGAGATTGTGCCCCACGCTTTCGTGTATCCGCCGAACTGGCAGAGCAATCGATCGATGGTCTGTACGTGGTGCATTTCATGGGGATCAGCCATGGAGCAGAAGTGCAACAGTGATGCGTTGCCGTGGGCGTCCCTGATGCGCACCATCTCCCCGGCTACCAGGTCCAGGGCCTCATCCCAGGATACCCTGGCAAACTCCCCGGAGCCCCTTGGCCCCGTCCTCTTCAGTGGATAGAGAACACGATCCGGGGCGTAAACGCGCTGACGATAGGCGCGGCCCTTGGCGCACGGCGGGTGGGTCCCTTCGTTTCCGCTGCCCTCAATTCGGACAATCTTGCCATCCTTGACGTGGACCTTCATTTCACAACTGCCGCCGCAATGGCTGTTGCAGAGGGTGTAAACGATCTTTTCTCCGCCTGCGTTGTTTTGGCTCATCCTATCCCCGATTGCCCCCTTTCACCCTGTACGAACATATCACTTCAGGCAATACACACTCCACCAAGCTTGCTGGACCCGTGTGGTCTCATTCTAGATTGTGCGGGGAAATACTTCAACAACCGCCATGGCGGTAAGGAGCCTGGAGCAGGCTGTGAAGGGCACCAGTTGGAGGCCTGCAATGGCCCGTCTCGACGTGCAGGCTGCCGTTCAGGGGAGGAACAGGTACGTTTCAGAGGCGGGTATTGACAGACGGCTTCATCCGCAGTAGAATACCTCCCACTTGAACCAACGCGCCCACGAGCCTTCTTGACCCGGTACCCGGAGTGGCGCAAGTGTTTGATTCAGGAACAGGGAGCGAGGGGGGAAGATGAAGAAGACTGTATGGATGGCGGCGGGTCTGCTGTTAGCGGCCGTGTTGGCGCTGGCGTCATGCTCGTCGGACACGTCCGACACGCCCGCCGGGAACGGGGGGGGCGCAGGAACAGGAGACGGAGCGCCGAAGTACGGCGGGACACTCAAGATGCTTGGCTACGACGCCACCTCCTGGGACCCTGTTGTGTCCCGCCAGTTAGAGTATTCCCAGA
>SDBV01010033.1_pt1 | contig 12476 bp, 11 predicted proteins | sample 2277081 | NCBI WGS metagenome assembly SDBV01 (sample SAMN10402039, study PRJNA504765) | marine sediment metagenome | isolation source: marine sediment core GS10_PC15, 223 cmbsf | place: Arctic Ocean: Southern Knipovich Ridge | collected 2010 | reverse complement strand
AGTGTTTTTGCGGGGAAATCCACTTCGCACTGCTGGACAAGCCAGCAGTGTTTTTGCGGGGAAATCCACTTCGCACTGCTGGACAAGCCAGCAGTGGCACCCTTTTCAAAACACGTTCTAAGAGCCCATTGGCACGCGAATTGCTATAGAAAGTTCAAGAAAACCCTACGGCCGCAAGCGGCGCGGCTAACAAAACCAGGAAAGCGCAATGTTTGAGGGGATATTTCAATCAACCACGATACCGATCATGGAGCAGGTGCTGGGCTTCACCGAAGCACGCCAAAACGTGTTGGCCGGAAATATCGCCAACCTCGACACACCCGGCTACAAGGTACGCGACCTCTCGGTCGAAGATTTTCAGGACCGATTGAAACAGGCCGTCAAGGCACGGCGACAAGGCGGAGTTTACCGTTCGCCGGGCGAGGGGCCGATGGCCGCCTCCAGCCGCCGTAGCGTCAATATAGCCGGCGTGGCCAAGGATTCGAAAACGATCACGCGACACGACGGCGACAACGTGGGCATGGAATATCAAGTGTCGGAGATGGTCAAGAACCAGATGCGACACAACATGGCACTTTCCATTATGGTCAGCCAGTTCCGCCTGCTGCAAGCGGTGATAAGCGAGAAGGCATAAGGAATACGAATCATGATACTATCCGCGTTCGACATCAGCACCAGCGGGTTGGTTGCCCAGCGGGTTCGCATGAACACCATATCCAGCAACCTGGCCAACATCTCCACCACCTCGAACGAGGCCGGCGAGTCGAAGCCGTATCAGCCCCGCTACGTGGTCTTCCAGACCGACGACAGCATCGGCCGCAACGGCGCCGCCGGCGTCAGCGTGTCTTCCGTCCAGACCGACAAAGACACCCAGCCGCGCTGGAAGTATCAGCCGGGCCACCCCGACGCCCTCAAGGAAGGCGCCCGCAAGGGCTGGGTAGCCTATCCCGGCATAAACATGATGATCGAGTTCACCGACGCCCTGGAAGCGGCGCGTGCATATGAGGCCAACCTCGGTGCGATGGATATTACCAAGGATCTTCAGAAGCAGACGTTGAGGATATTGGCGTGAGGATAGATTTCAGCCGTAGGCCGTAGTCACGACCCGGCCTACAAAGCCCACAGCCGACCAAAAAGGACTAAAACCAATGCAACCAATAAGCAGTATCAACATGAGTTCGGCCTTGCAGAACCTTTCGCAGATGCAATCCGTATCGGGGCTGAACGCTCCCGGGCTGGGAGGCTTGGGCGGTGCGAATGGGGCCAATGCCGCGTCGTTCAAAAACATCCTGCTGGATTCGATCCAAGAGGTCAATTCCATGCAGCAGGACGCGGCCGCCGCGGTCGAAGGGCTGGCCACCGGCGAGGACGTCAACCCGGCCGAGGTCTTGACGGCCGTACAGAAGGCCGACATCGCCTTCCGCATGATGATGCAGATTCGCAACAAGCTGGTGCAGGCATATACGCAAATCGAGAGCATTCGCGTATAAGCGGTTCGCCGATAAGATAACATACACACAGGACTCCACGGATGGATTTCCTCAATAAAACTTTTGCTCAGTTCAACGACCTTTTCCGCTCCATGACGCCCGGTGCGCGGATCACCGCCGGACTGCTGCTGGCGGTGGTGGTCATCAGTCTGGTCTATCTGTTCTCGTATCAGATGTCGCCGTCGGACACCTATCTGCTGGGCGGGAAGATTTTCCAGCCCGGCGAGATGGCGCGTATCCAGGGGGCTTTGGGCGATAACAGCCTGAAATGCACACCCGAGGGCATGAGGATCAAGATCCCCAGCGGTCGTGAGGCGGAATACGTGGCCGCCCTGATTGCCGAGGGCGCCCTGCCGCGGGATTGGATCAGTGTCGGCGAAGGCATCGACGGCGGCGGTCCATTTGAAAGTCCCGTTTATCGCAAGCAACGCATCAAGCTGTCAACCGAAAAAGACTTGGCCTTTGCCGTCTCACAGTTAGAGGCTGTTGAAAACGCAATGGTGAAGTTCGACAGGTTTACCGAAGGCAGACTGCGAAAAACAGTCATTTCCTCGGCCTCGGTGACCGCTTATCCGGCTGGCAACCACGGATTGTCCCAGCGCGTGGTCAACGGCATCAGGGTAATTATTTCCGGCGCCTTGCCGCCCATGAAGCCGGACGACGTGAAGGTCGTCGACGGCCGCACCGGCCAGTCCTATGTCGCCGACGGCGGCGGCAAAAACGGCCTGCACGGCAACCGCTATCGCAAGCTCACACAAGCATGGGAAGAAGATTATAGCAACAAGATCCACAAACTGCTAACGGACATCCCCGGTGTCCGAGCCCGCATGACGGTGATTCTCGACCCCACCGAATCGACGGCCACCGCGACCTTCACGCCCGACAAAAAAGCGACGGCCACGCTGAGCACGACCACCAAAGAGATTACCCGCGACCGCGAAGGGGCCGCTCCGGGCGGTCGGCCGGGGTTCTCGGCCAATCAGCCCACGGCACTGCTCAGCCCGGCCGGGAGAGGTTCGAAAGAGAACGAAAGCGAATCGGAATCCACTTCGACCAACCTTGTCGGCCGGACGAACGAGAGCACAATCTCGGTGGGCATGACGCCGATCTGGATGGCGGCCTCGGTGGTCGTGCCGCATAGCTATCTGGTCAATATCTGGAAGCAGGAAAATCCACCGGCCGAAGGCGAAGATCCCCAGGAGCCGGAGGAAAAGGATCTGCAGCCGATCGAACAAAAGCAGATTGCTCGAATCAAAGATCTGGTTGCGGGCCTGCTTCCGCCCATGAAAGACGTTGTCGACAAGACCGCCCAGGTAAGAGTCACGGTCGGCCGCAATATCAAGCCCGACCCTTTTCCCCAACCCGCCATGACCTCCACGGCCATGACTTGGCTGGGCGAGAACTGGGGGATGCTGGGCGTCATCGTGCTGGCCTTTGCCAGCCTGGGGATGTTGCGTTCGATGATCAAGTCGACGCCCCTGGAGTCGGCCGTCGGCCAGCAGCCCGGCACGGCCTTGACCGCGGAAACGGGAACACCCGCCGAAGAAGGCGGCGAAGAAGGCATGGACCGGCAACAACGCCGCCTGGCACGTTTCGCGGCGGGCGGAGCCTCTCTCCGCGACGAACTCACCGAGTTGGTCCAAGATGACCCCGACGCCGCGGCTAATATTCTCAGAACATGGATCGGGACATCGAGCATTAAAGTATGAACACTCTAACCGCAAACAAACCGACGGATCGCATTGGTGTAAAACAAAACGCGGTCGTAGGCAACGCGGCCGACGGCATGCGCAAGGCGGCAATCCTCGTCTCGGCACTCGATCGCGCCACGGTCGACACGCTCTTGGAACAGATGGGCCCGGCCCAGGCAAGCCTCGTTCGCCAGGCCCTCATCGAACTCGAGGACATCGAGCCCGCCGAACAAAAGCGGGTTATCGAAGAGTTCTTGCGGATGGGACCGGGATTGCCTCAAAAACGGCCCCGTGGAGCCGAGGTGGGTGTCGAACTGGACGGGCCACCGGCCGACCGGCATTCCCCCGCGAAGCCCGCGAAGCCCGCTAAGCCCGCGAAGCCCGCTAAGCCCGCTAAGCCCACAACGCACGCGCAGTCCGGCAGCACATCGTTCGAGTTCCTCAACGAAACCGAAAGCGAAGGCCTTGCCGCCATCCTGGTCTCGGAACGGCCGCAGACGATCGCCCTGGTGCTCTCGCACATGCCGCCCCAGCGGGCCGGCCACCTGCTGGTGAAGTTGCCCGCCGCGATGCAGGCCGAGGTGGTTCGTCGGCTCGTCGATCTGGAAGAAACCGACCCGGAAATCTTGCACGAAGTCGAGCAGGAACTGCAAAAACGCCTCTCGCAACAAATCCACATGGAACGTCGCCGCGTGGCGGGCGTGTCGGCGGTGAAGGGGATCTTGGAAGCTTCCGACAGCGAGGTCGGGGCCACGATCCTCAACAATCTGGCCGCTGGCGATCGTCGCCTGGCACAAAGGTTTGCCGACGGTGCCGCCGCGGGCAATACTCGGCTGACACAACACCCCGTCGACGAGCGTTTTACACAAAAACCCGAGACAGAAAAACACTATCCCCTGCGGGTGGATTTCACCGACCTGGGGGCCATGGATGCGGACACCTTGTACGTCATCGTCGAAGCCGTCCGCCCGGAGATCCTGGTGCTGGCCTTGCTCGGCGCGCCCGGTCATCTCATGGACCGCGTCCTGCGGCAGATGCCCAAGGCGGGCTCGGCCGCCATCCGCCACGAGATCGAGAACATCGGCCCCGTGCGACTTGCCGACGTCGAAGAAGCCCGCCGCCGCATGGTCGAAACCGTGGAGCGGCTCCATGCCGCGGGGCGGATAAAATTGGCGGTAGGGCGTCGCCAAGCGTCGATTGGGTTGACCGCGTAGGGGATGGGTGTTGGAGAGACCGGATATAAACCGGGAACAAACAAGAAAATGCCAACGGTAATCAAAGCTACTGATCGCAACGCGGGTATCCACAGCGTGGCCTATAACTTCACGGACATGGCCGTCGAGGCCGACCGTCGGCTGGGCAAGTATCACGACGAAGCCGTGGCGATTGTGGAAAAAGCCAAGCAAGAGGCCCGGCAAATCAAGCAAGAGGCCCAGGCGGCAGGCCGGCGTGCGGCCGCCGAAGAGATCAGCAAACAGTTGCAGCAGCAGTTGGCCACGCTGATGCCGGCCCTGCGGCAAGCCGTCGAGGACATCCGACACGCCAAGCAGGCGTGGCTGGCTCATTGGGAGAAAAGCGGCGTGCATCTGGCCACGGCGATTGCCGAACGTCTGATTCGTCGCCGCCTTGGGGACATGCCCGAGCTGACGTTGACGCTGGTCCGCGAGGCCCTGGAACTGGCGGCCGGCAGCGCCCGGATCCGCGTACACCTCAACCCGGCCGACCACAAAACGCTCGGTGCCCAGGTGGAATCGCTCGCCAAGGAGCTTTCCGGGCTGGCTCCCACCGAGTTGGTTGCAAACGAGCAGATTTCACTCGGCGGCGTTCGCGTGGAGACCGAGTTCGGCGTTATCGACCAGCAGTTCGAAGCGCAATTGGCACGTATCGAAGAAGAATTAACTTAGGAAACCAACCCATGCTCGCATTGAGCGAACAACTCGAGGGGATTATGCCCATCGATCTGCTCGGCAGCGTTGCCCGCACGGTGGGCATGACTGCATCGGTGGCCGGTTTTCCGGCCCCCGTGGGGGCTATGGTTTCCATCGAGCGCGACTCCGGCGGGCCGGTGCAGGCCGAGGTGATCGGTTTCCGCGACAATCTCACGCTGGTCTATCCCTTCAACGAGTTGACGGGCGTGCGCCGTGGCAATCGCGTCCGCCTGGTGCGAACCTCGCGCTGGTTGCGCGTGGGCGACGAGCTTTTGGGCCGTGTCTTAAACGCCAAGGGCGAGGCGGTCGACGGACGCCCGCAGCCGATTTTGAACAGTCGAACTCGTTTCCACCGCGATCCGCCGCACCCCTGCGATCGCCCCAGAATCGACCTGCCCTTGACCACCGGCATCCGCGCCATCGACGGGCTGTTGACCTGCGGACGCGGCCAGCGGCTGGGTATTTTCAGCGGTTCGGGCGTGGGCAAGAGCGTGGCCATAGGCATGATGGCCCGCTATAGCTCGGCCGACGTGATCGTAATCGCCATGATCGGCGAACGGGGCCGCGAACTCAACGATTTCATCGAGCGCGACCTGGGTCCCGAGGGTCTGGCCAAGAGCGTGCTGGTGGTGGCCACCAGCAACGAACCGGCCCTGGTGCGAGTCCAAGCCGCCATGACCGCCACGGCCATCGCCGAACACTATCGCGACCAAGGCAAGAACGTCTTGTTGCTGATGGATTCGCTTAGCCGTTTCGCCTTGGCCCAACGCGAGATCGGTCTGGCCGCCGGCGAACCGCCCACCACGCGCGGCTATCCGCCTTCGGTGTTTGCCATGTTGCCGCGGCTGGTGGAGCGGGCCGGACAAAACCTTCGGGGAAGCATCACGGCCTTTTACACGGTTCTGGTCGAAGCCGACGACCCCAACGAACCGATCGCCGACGCCGTCCGCGGGCTGCTGGACGGCCACATTTGGCTATCGCGAAAACTGGCCGCCAAGGGCCACTACCCGGCGGTCGACGTGCTGGAAAGCCTCAGCCGCCTTATGCCCGACGTCACCAGCGAGGAACACCGCAACGCCGCCGTGATTTTGCGCGAGCTTCTGGGCGCCTATCGCGATCACGAAGATCTGATCTCCATCGGAGCCTATCGTAGCGGCAGCAATCGGACGGTCGACGTGTCGATCGAAATGCAGGATCGCATCAACGCTTACCTCAAACAGCAGGTTGCAGAACCCTCCACCCTGGAAGAGGCCCGCGCCGGACTCATTCAACTGGGGCAACAGGCAGCGCAGGTCGGGGCCCAACTGAATCAACAGTCGCTGCAGACCCAGAAACAGACCCCACAACCGCAGATACAGGATCAACAAGCGCGGTAATGATAAAGTAGAGGACGCAATTACAGATGGCAAAGTTCAAATTTCGCCTGGCGACATTGTTGCGGCTGAGAGAGGCCGACCGGGACGAGCGTCGTGGCGAACTAGCCGAAGCGTATCAGGCCGACGAAATCATGGAAAACCAGCAGAAAGAACTCGAAGCGAACCTGGGCGAACTGGCCTTGAAGTGCCGCCAGGCCGCCGGCCCGGGCACGGTCGACGTCGACCGGCTGGTGGAAACGCAACGGTTCGAGATACTCATTCGCGCGCAAAGACAACAATTGATCCAACAACGCCAGGCGGTGGCGGCCGAAATCGAGCGCCGTCGCGGAAATCTGGTCGAGGCCAACCGCGAGGTCCACGTCTTGGCAAAGCTGGAAGAGCGCCAAAGGCAACGTCACCGGGAGGAAGAAAACCGACGCGAGATGAAGGTTCTGGACGAAGTGGCCAGCCTGGGAAAACTTCGTGAAGAGGTCTCATGATGAAAGCAATGATTGCACGTCTAATTCGTACACTGTCCTTGCTGGCGATTTGTTTCGTGGTGGGGACGCTCATCGCCCAGACGATGATTTTCGCATACGTCTGGAAAAGTTGGGACATGGACGATGATAAAATCACGCAGATGATGGCCATCGCTCGCGGCAAGGAAATGGTGGCCGTCACCCGCGACGAACTTCGACGCCAGGAAGAAATCGCCCCCGAGCAACCGTCGTTCGAGGAAATTGTCGAGGCCCGGGCCGTTATAAATCGCAACATGGAGCTGCGCGAGCAGGCTCTGGACAAGGACGTTGCACAGCTTCGCTTCGAACAAAGCAAGCAGACCGGCGAGTTTGCAAGCTTCAAGGAAAGGCGTGATACGTTCGAGAAAAAACTGACCGAACTCAAAGAGTTTCAGGAGAGTGACGGCCTGCAAGAGAACATCGTCATGTTACAAAACATGAAGCCCAAACAGGCCAAGGAACAGTTGAAACGAATTTACGACGACGGACAAATCGATCAGGTGGTGATGCTCGTCGCGGGCATGGAAGAGATGAAACGAAAGAAAATCACGGGCCAGTTCGTTACGCCCGAAGAAAATAAGATTCTCGCCGACATTCTTCGAAGAATCCGCCTGGGATCGCCCGTCGCATTGCTTGCCGAACAGACGCTCGACAAGTTGCAAGACGCGCCGGCCGGCAACGAATAAGACGACTCGACTGGAAAATCATAGTAATCGGAAAAAACGCATGTCACCCATAAACACCGAAAACTTTATTGCCCCCGCGCCCCAGCAAAGCAGTCGCCCCAGCGGCAGCAACTTCTACAGCGAACAATTCCCGGTCGAGTCGTTCGGCGAACATCTTCGTCAGGCGTTTCGACCGGCCGCTTCGGGCGAAAGATCCCAGCGGCGGGCGAGCGACTCGACGTCCGAAAAACAACGAGCAGGCCGGGGGGACGATCCCCTCGCCGCCGACTCACACGCTTCCGCCAGAACCACATCGCAAGACTCCCGGCGGGATGCGGAAGAGTCTCGAGGCAATGCCCCGTCGTCCGACAACGAATCGATGGGATCCGATATTCCGGAAAACCAGACGGATGGCGACCACATACGGGACATCGAAGCGGACGGCCCGGAAACGCCGCAAAGCCAAGTAATTCCCGAAGGCGCCGAACTCGTGCAACAACTTCTCGCGGACGTCACCGAACAAAACCCACAGGCAAACCAAATATCCAAACAAAACGCAGGCCAACCCCTAAGCAACCCCGACAGCGGGCAATCGCCGCAGCTTGTCGAGAATGCGTCCGTCGATGAAGCCGGGCTCGCGGTCGCTTCGAATGGGGCTGATGCCCTGCGGGCCGCACAATTGCAAACCGATGTTGACGCCGAATCCGGCAAGGCCGTCGATACGCCAAAAGAACCCGCGGTACAAAACACCGTGGAGAATAGTCAAAACACCGTGGAGAATAGTCAAAACACCGTGGAGAATAGTCAAAACACCGTGGAGAATAGTCAAAACACCGTCGATAAAAGTCAAAACACCGTGGCGAATAGTCAAAACACCGTGGAGAATAGTCAAAACACAGAACAAACCGTTGACGGCGCTTACGTGGATGCAACGGTCGACAAGCCCGGCAATGCGGAAAAAGGGACCCGAACTGATGAGTTCCTTCAGGAGACCGCCACGGCAGCAAGCAGCGGCGAAGAGGCGTCCATGCGAGACGCTGGGGCACAATCGCAAATCGTCGCCGCTGACGGAACGATCCAGGAGAAAAACCGCCGCGGTTCCGATCGCATGGAAGCGAATGCCACCTCGCGGAACGACGCCCAAGGTGACGCCCAAGCAGCAGCCGCGCCGTCGGCCGCCAGCGGGGCCGCGGCCCAGAGCGAGGAATTCAAGTCCAGCCAAAACACCGCCGACAAGATCGTTGCCTCCGAGGCCGCCGACAAGGACATGGGCGATTCCAAAGCCACATCGATCCAGCCCGCCCAGACAGAGATCTCGCTCGCCCCGAACAGGCAAAGCGCACAGGAAGCCAGAACCGCGGCAGTGTCCGGGACCGCACAGAGCGAGGAAATCGACACGGTCGACCGCGTGCGATTCGTGCAACGCGTAGCCAGGGCTTTCGAAGGCGTGGGACGCGACGGCGGCACGCTGCGCATCCGCCTGCATCCTTCGGAACTGGGCGCGCTACGTCTGGAAGTCACCATCCGCGACGGCGTTTTGACCGCGCGAATGGAAACCGACACCCAGGCGGCCAAAAACATTCTGCTGGACAACCTGCCCGCGCTTCGCGACCGCTTGGCCCTGCAAGACATAAAGGTGCAGCAGTTCGACGTCGACTATGCGGGCGGAAACAACGACGGCTCGCCGCAAAGCGCGGCCGACCAACATCAACCCAACCAACGATCCGCCGGCCGGCAAACAGGATTGCAAACCGAGGCTGACGCGGAAACGGCAAGTGAAGACACCCAGGCAGCGCCGCGGGCAAGACGCCTCGGCGAAGCAGCACAACTCGATTTCGTTGCTTAGGGCGCAAGAAAAATAAGGCTCTCGAGGAATTGAAAATGCAAATCCAATCGGCAACCGATCCAAACGTACGAATACCCAACACCCAGGATGCCTTTGGCAACTTGGGTATGGGCGACTTCATCCAGTTGATGATCACCGAGCTGCAAAACCAGGATCCCACGAATCCCATGGATAACGCGCAGATGCTCGCCCAGATCGGCCAGATCCGCGAAATCGCCTCGAACGATAAACTGACCAATACGCTCGAGGCCTTGATGCTCGGCCAGGGCATCAACATGGCCAGTGGGATGCTAGGGCGGAAGGTGGCGGCTCTTTCCGACGAGGCCCAGCGGATTGAAGGCATAGTCAACCGGGTTATGATCGACGGCAGCGAGGCCAAGCTGATTGTAACCGAGACGGTGCCGGAAGCAATCGACCCGGAGTCGGGCAAAACCATTCCCGAGCATACCGTCGAACACACGGTAAGCGTGAAGAACGTCAGCGAGGTCTTCAATGTCGACGCAGACGACTCGGCCGAGCCGACCGACCTGGCCGATCCCACCGGCCTGCCGGCAATGATCTCTGCCGCCCAGGAACTCATCGGTCAGTCGATATTGGGAATCTCGCAAAGGAGCAAGGCCGTTAGCGGCGATGTGCGGCGGGTGGTCATGGAAGACGGCATCCCCATGCTGATACTGGAGCAAAGCATTGCGGCGGTAATCGACCCCGACACACTCGCGGAAACCTCGCCGGCCACGACCGTGGATCATAAAGTGTCGCTTGCCGACATTTCCACAATCCTTTCCGACCACGTGGAAACGGCGGTCATCGCCGACGAGGAATAGACATGAGACTTGGCCATTTGTGCTGTCCTCTGCCCACTGCCTTCTGAAATCTGAAATCTGAAATCTGAAATCCGAAAAAACAAACCATCAGCAACTAACTAAAAACAGGGAATATTACCATGGGTTTAGCTTCAGCATTAAGCACGTCGTTAACCGGTTTGACCGCCGCCGAAACCACCATCGACGTGGTGGGCAACAACCTGGCGAACTCCAATACCATGGGCTTCAAGTCCTCACAGGCCGTGTTCGCCTCGCAATTCCTACAGACCATGGGCCTGGGCTCTTCGCCCACCTCCGTCAGCGGCGGAACCAACCCGCGGCAAACCGGCCTGGGTGCGATGGTGGCCGAGGTCACGCCCAACTTCAATCAGGGCACGATCGAAATCAGTGCCAACCCCCTTGACATGGCCATCCAGGGCGAGGGGTTTTTTATTGTCCAGGGCGGCGGCGGCGAGCAGCTTTATACCCGCAACGGTATCTTCAAGCTCAACTCCGCAAACCAGGTAACGACGATCACCGGCAACCGTGTGATGGGCTACGGCATCAACGACGAATTCGAGATCCAACGCACGCAGATCATACCGCTTGAGATTCGCCTGGGCGGGGCGGAAGTGGCACAGGCCACGCAGAACGTCTACCTCGAAGGCAAACTGACTTCCGAGGGAACTGTGGCCGACACGGCCGAGATCATCCAGAGCGCTATCCTGGGCGATTCGCGTTTTTCCCGACCCGTGGCGCCAGCCGATGCTCCCATCGTGGCCCCCGTGCCGGATTCGGCGACTGTCACCTGGACCTCCGGCGCCCCCGGCGCCGGCGGCATGGTGGCGGGTGAGACGTACTGGTACAAGGTTGTCTTTAGCAATGTGAACTCCGGCGACGCGGTCCCCCCCTTCGTCGCCAGCGAGAGCATGGCCTCCGACGCCTTCTCCGCCACGGTGGCCGGAGGCGATTCTTCCATGGAATTGTCCACCAACATTCCCTTCGATGCCGCCGGCAACTACCGCTCACGCCACATTTATCGAACGGTGGGCAACCCCGCTGATCCGACAACCGCCACCTATTACTACGCCGGAGCGATTGACGACAACAATCCGGCGTCGACCTTTTCGGACACCATGGCCGATGCTGTCCTCACGACCAATTCCCCCTTGAATACAGATAGTATCGCCGGCAATTATGAATACTACATGACCTTTCAAAATGCGTCCGTTGAAAGCCGTCCGTCACCCCTAATCGGTCCCCTGACACTGGCAACCTCCGGCCGAATCGAACTCCTCAACCTGCCCGTGCAAGTTGGCGCCGCTGGATGGACTTCGCGAAATATCTATCGCAACACGGACGGCGGGCAGGTTTATTATAAGGTTGCCTCCATCAACGACGCCACCACTACTTCGATTAACTTCACCGATAGCATGACCGACCTCGTGGCCGTCACCAAACCTGTTCTCGACTTTAACGGGCCGCCAGTCTCCATCAGCACGCCGTTGACAAATGTAATTAAACTCGACGATAACAAGAACTACCAGAATCTGTTCGAAGCGGGTTCACTCGCGTTTACCGGCAAAAAGGGTAGCCGAGACCTGACGGCCAAAGACTTCACGATCACGGCCGACTCAACCATGGGCGAGTTGGTTCAATTCATGGAAGAATCCATGGGTATCCAGACGCCTCCTGGTCCCGATGCGGCACACGTCATCCCAGACGATGCCCCTACCGGTGATCCGCCGGGTGGAAGCATTGACGCCAGCGGCCGTGTTGTCTTCGTGGGCAACAACGGCACCGATAACGCCATCGATGTCCTTACCAGTTCGCTGCAACTGACCACGGCCACCAGTACGCAAGCCAGCAATCTGGCTTTCACTTCCGCGCAAACAGCGGTGGGAACCAGCGCCGTTACGGACTTTATCGCTTACGACTCATTGGGCATGAGCGTCAACGTTCGCGTTACGGCCGTAATGGAAAGCCAGACCAGTACGCAGAACGTATACCGCTGGTTTGCCGATTCGCCGCAAAACCAACCCGTCTCTGGAGTGGATATTGCGGTGGGAACGGGCCTGATCTATTTCGACGGCTTTGGCAACTTTTCCCGCTCCACGTCCGATTCGATGTCCATCTATCGCCGCGACGTGCCCTCTGCGTCGCCCTTGGAAATCACGCTC
>SDBV01010032.1_pt1 | contig 12479 bp, 30 predicted proteins | sample 2277081 | NCBI WGS metagenome assembly SDBV01 (sample SAMN10402039, study PRJNA504765) | marine sediment metagenome | isolation source: marine sediment core GS10_PC15, 223 cmbsf | place: Arctic Ocean: Southern Knipovich Ridge | collected 2010 | reverse complement strand
TTCCCGACCCGATGCCAGGAGTTGCGTAAGGTGGGGGACTGAATCTGCGGGAATTGATAAAACCCCATCGGCCCCAACCGTCGCCCCCGCTACCTCATAGTCCGCTGCACTTGAGCGGTACCTATACGGGGTTGGCTCTGCTTCAGTAGCAGCGCCCGCGTCGGCTTCTTCTCGGACCTCTAGGGTCTCATCTGGAGCGGCCTTGTCGGCTTGGCCCTCGGGAGACTTGTCTTCCGGTGAAGCGTAGCGTCCATCTTTTTCACGAGGCTGTTCCCCTTCGGTAGCGTCCTTTTCGGGGACGGTTTCCTCGCCTTCGGGGACCTCGGGAGCCTCTCCCTCTCCTATCTCCTCAAGAGGGTCGGTTTGTAGCTCTTCCATAAGATACTTGCTCCTAATCTGGTTGTCAAGGCGGTATGAAACCTTGTGTTAGGCTTGCCTAACTTAGTAGGCAAATAAAAGGGCGACCTACCCCCTTGCTAGGGCTCTGATCGTCGCTCCTGGGTCAACGTAGGCCCCCTCATTTTCGGCTTATCTACGGTTTCTCAAACACCTTCCGCAACCGCCGCAACTGTGTGGCAGCCTCACTAAGAATGTCGGGCAGGTCGGGCCAGGCACCCTGAAGAAAGGGTTGAAGCTCCTCGCTGCGAATACAGACGGCTATCGCATCTAATTGCTGCTCAAGCTCCTCAATCGTTCGGGCCATCTCGCTCCTTCGGTTTAGTCCCCATCCCGCCTATAGAACCATCTCCGCTGGCGATAACAGCCCATGCAGTGCTCAGTAAATCATCAAGAAGTGCTTCGTGGCGGGCTTCCATTTTCAGCTTCCTTGCTTTATGGTTGTCTCCTGCGCTTTGGCGTTAGCGGCTATCTCCGTCTTCCGCTCTTCGCTCTCGGCCTTAATCGTTGCCTCTTGCAGTTTCGTCTCCTGCTGGGTCTGAGCTGCCTGTTGCTGGGCCTGGATCTCCTGCTGCTGGGCCTCTTGTTCGGCTTGCTGTGCTTGCTGCTGTTCCTCGATAGTCAGGATTCCAGCCGCTTGTCTTGATAGCTGATAAGCATTCAACAGTCCCTCTTGCCATTCCGGTTGCCAGAGGGAGAACTTGGTGCTGGATATAGCTTTAGCGAACTCGTAGGTTCTCAAGGCTGCGTTCTCCGGCTCGATGTCCGGGGGCAGGGTACCCAAGACGTTCTCCAGAACGGGGTCGGGAACTGGTTCCATCTCGCCCGTCTCGGGGTTCGGTTGCGGTGGTTGGGGCTGCCACTCCTCAGGCGGGCCTTCGTTCCATGCCGCGATTTGCCGCTTGGCCCTAAGCCTGTGGATGTTGTTCTGTAAACCCGTTAGCCCCTGCACGTTAGAGGAGGTGATGTCTTGGAACTCCGCTATGCTCATCCCACCCATCTCCATCTGCTCTCTGGCCAAAAGAGTCTTTTGCGTGGGTTGAAGCATGGTGAACGTACCGCGCTTGATCCGTATGTGTTTTGCTGAAGTTAAGTCCGTTCCCAGCCAGGACTTCTGCTTGTACGCCCCATCATCTCCCAACCATGAGATTTGCTGCGGGACGGTGTAGTAGGCCCTGACTAACTGGTTCATTATCTGCCAGCCCCTAATCAAACCCTTACCCACGTTATGGTGCATCCCTGAGAGTGCGGCGTGGACCTGTTCCACAATCTCCGCCGCCTGCCGTCCCGAGGTAACACTGGCCGGCGCAAGACCTTGCGCCACTTCCTGTAACGTTGACTCATCATCCATGTCCGTTGTGACAAAGGCTAGGAAATCCTTCAACGCTGCAGGAAGGTTGGGCATCGTCTCCGTCTCGGGCTTCATACCTTGTGGACAGGGGATGTAGGTCTTGGTCGGGCTTTGTAACTGTTGGGCTTGGACGGGAGAGAACAAGGGAACGAAGACCTTGAGGTTGTTGAACTTGTCCAAGTGCTCTAGGATGGTGCCCAGGATGGAGGCCCGGATCTCGTTCCCCGATCCAAGTAACTCCATCATCCCTATCCCGTAGGGGTTGTCTTCCTCGTCCATCTGCTTGAACTGGTCTAACGGTATATCCAATGGGGTATCGTTTTCCTGGTCCCACCATTCCCCGTCCGTCTCTTCCCCATCCTCCGGTGGCCATGCCAGGAAATCTTCGCCCAACGCGATAAGATGTGCGCCCCTTGAATAATCTGGATTTGAGCGATGATATCGCGTCAGGACGAAGACCAAATTGTCATCGTTGAGTTCGTCAGTGAGGCTGTCCTGCTTTCCCCTCGGAAGTAAGTCCCTAGCATGTTGAGGTCTTGCCGTAACAATCTCCTGCCTGCGTTCCTCCGACAATTCGAGGATCTTAGGGAAGATGTGCTTGACCGTTCCGTAGGGAACCATCGCCCCCACCATCATCCCGTCAGCGTCCTCAACATCCCTGACCTGGGAGGGAATGAACCGGACGTGCTTACCCGTAAGTATTTCCCGCTGTAACTTGGGTAGCCACTTGCGTTTAGCTTCCTTCGGCTCGTCGGTAAGAGACCCGTCCTCCCTGACGTACCGCGTCTGTAGGTCTCCAGGAAGATTCTCTTCCAAAGCGTCTTCTACCGTCTGAGCAAAGGGCTTGGCCTGAATCTGCATCGCCCTATGCCCCCCACCTCTTGGATCGACCCACCAATGCCTGAACCCCGAGCCGTAGATATGGCCCCTATCGTAAGCGTCCCTAGCGGTTCCAGTATTGTCCAACTCGCCCGGATCTCCGAGGATGGTGAGGACCCTAGCCGTGAACTCGGCCTGATCGCCCTCATCGTCCGTGTTGCCTTCCGGCTCCACATCGGGTAAGGGTGGGTCGGAGAACAGCCGTGAGGTAATCCGTCTGGTTAATCTCGCGGCCTTGTTCATCCCACCGAAGGTGTTCGTGGCACCAATGGGGATTTTACAGACCTTCTCGTCCTTCACCTTCTCACAGCGTACACCAGTCCATCCCGCAAAGCGTGCCGCGTTGGCCCTCCACTGAGCACGCAGTCCCGACATCTGTTTGTAGGTGCCATCCCATTCTCGCACCATCTTCTCCGCGGCTTTTTTCCTGTCCGTCTTGGCGAGGTCTAGAAGGTTCTTTTTCCGAGTCTTGTCGTCTCTCTCTGAACCTGCTGCCTGTACTGGGTTGACCTGATTGGAAGGGTCGTTTTGGTCATCAAATCGTTCACTGCCTATGTCACCCACCCGTCATCTCCCGTTTAGCCCTTCGGTTCATCTCTTTCCTGAACTTCCTCCATTGTCTTGAAGAAAGGTTTCCCTCTTTCATCATCCTGTGTTTCAAGTACCGTCGTGGGTTGCGTCTCTCCAATCTTTTTAAAGAGATATTGCGCGATCTCACTGACCCTGTTCTCCAGTTCCGCCACGCGTTCCTCAATACTCCGCACAGCCAGGTCGGGTATTCCCTGAAAATCCATGTCCATCTAGAGGTCAACCTCCTGTCCGTAGATGATCTTGTGGATGATTTCCTCGTGCGACTCACCCGCTTCAACAGCTTCCCGAGCATACGCCATAAGCGTGTAATACTCGCGCGTATCCTTCGCAGACGCTTCATTGATGGCCTCGCATATCTTGTCGGGAAGTTTCTCCGGCTCCTCTAGCTCTATCGTTTGGAGAGGCGGTTCAAACCCCTCCCGCTTCATCCCCACGATTGTTTTCACCAGCTCGTTAACCCTTTCCTGGGTAGAGATCAGAAGGCCAATGGATTCCTTGCGTAGTTCCTTCTTCTCTTCCGCCGCTTCCGCAATCATGGCCTTGAGGAGCTTCACATGCCGCTGCTCGTACTCAAATCGGATTCGGGTTACTAGGGGAAATTTCATCGTCTCATTCTCTCCATCCTTTTGCGGTGCGGACACTCTTCCGCATCATCCACCGTCAACCATCCCCAGAACGCCACCAACCACCTCATCGGTCCACCCCGTAAGTGGGGGCAATCGTTATCGGCACACCTCCCTTTGCGGCTAAAATCAGACTCCACGCCTCCAGGTCTGCCAGCATCGCATCGAGTTGTAGCTCCATCATCCTATCCCGTATTCGGACATGGGCTTGTGCGAGCGCCGTATTTAGAATGTCGTCCCTCATCGCTCCCTCACTCCGTCAATGAAAGTTTGAAGTTCCCGGATCTTCCCAGTCAATAATTCAACAAGGGCCGGGTCGTCGGCACTTATGTACAAATCAAGCAACTCGTCCCGTCTGTGAACGGCCTCAATCAAGCCCTTCGGCTCCCCCAACCTGTGTGGTATCTCCACCTCACAACCATTCCGTTAACTCCTCCGTCTGTCGTGGTACCCTGAAAGGCTCCTCCACCTCTTCCTCAAACTGCTTGGCCCACGGAGGGTCTTTTCTCTTCTTCCCCTCAAACCCCGGATGAACGTCTCTCTCGGTTAAACCCCTGATGGGCTCTCCGAAGGACGGGCGGGACATCAGGAAGTACCGGAGACTGTCGTACCCGTCATCAACCGCCGTGGTGTCCACATCCTCCTTCTTCCCGCTTGAGGGAGTGTCTTTGGGGTAGGGTAGGGCAGGAATGGTTTCGATTAAGTACCTGCATCTCTTGTGGAATCTCAATCTCGGCTGATTCCAAGGAGCTACTTTGCCGTCAACCTGTTTCCAAGCCAAGTAACGATGGAACAACTCCAGACTTGCCACACGGGAACCCTTGCCGTGGGTGATCTTTATAAGGACGGGAGCTGAACCACCCATCACCCGACTAAGACCCCGTTGAAACATCTCCGCCGTTGTGGGGCCTTGGCCCGTTTCCCAGAACATCGCCTCATCGGCGCAGATCCACGGGAAGAGGGGGTACCCCTTCAGCTTCACCCCTGCCTGATATCCAGCCTCTTCTGCGTAAAGCTCTTTGAACACAAACTCATCAACGACTACTACCCGGTTCTCCGAACCCGTGGCGCAAATGGTCAACACACCGTCATGTCTGTACCCAAAGTCCAACCCCGCCCCCCACTCCCAATTTGGGGGAACTTTGAACTCGTCTATGATGTGAAGTTCGTTACGCCACTCCTCGAATACCTGACCTTCAAAGACCGTCCAATCACCTTCAAGCCAAGCCCTTCTCATCTTGTCGGTAAGGGTCCCAAGTTCTTCGATGTACGAATCAGCGTTGTGGGGATTATCTGTAGGGAGGGCTTTGACGTACTTGAACTCGTGGGCTTTGGACTGAAGGTTTGGAGGGAGTCTACCGTCTATCCAAAGTCTCTTGACCCAAAGATGGCCTTTGCCTCCCGGATTTGTAGCGCCGATGAAGATGGTCCTCTCGATTCCCGGCCAACGCAAAGAGCCTCTGAGAACATCAAAGACAGCCTCGTCGTTCTTCGTCAGCTCGTCTACACCAATCCCGGCAAATTCACTCGAAAAGTATTTCGAGGGGTCGTCAAGGTTCCTGAAAGCAATCACCCCACCGCCAAACTCCTTCGCAAGTCTAAATTCCTTGTCCTCGCCATTCCACTTACCCAAATATTCGGGGAACTCAACTTTGACCTTTGAAATCTGCCGGTCCTTGAGAGTAGGGTAGTCCTCGCAAAAGATTCCAAACCTCGCATTGCTGATCCCAAGTACTTGGTGCCAGGAGTCAAGCAAACTCACAGCCATCCACCTGAGACCATAGGACTTACCCCCACCCCTCGCTCCTCCGTACAGAACATACCTGTGCGTCTTGACGGCTTGCTGAAGTTCCTTCTGCCGGTCGGTGAAGTTGTAAAGTTCGGAGAGGATTACCTGGGTCATTTAATCTCGGGGGTAACTTTCAACCCTGGCCAGAGGGGCTCCGCGCACCACCGCGTCACCATTTCGGCGTTGAGCCTACGCCACTCCACCACGTCCCGGTCCCATTCACCAGACCAATCAATCTTCTCGAAGTTCTCGTCGTACCGCTGCTTGTCCGTCACTCGGTCCCCGGAACCCTTACTCATAATCCCAGGCGTTTCTTCGCCGCTTGGTATCGCGCAATATCCCGCTCAACCTTTTCGTGGGAGCGGAGAAGTCTTGGGAAATGAGACGGAATGTCCCCCTTTTGAAGTGGTCTCCATCCGCCGCCCGGTATGCGGGTGAGCCACTGCGAACGCCGTACCCGTAACCCCAACGGAGCCAACACCATCGCCAGTAATGACCAGATAAAACCGTGGCGGGTCATGGGAAAAGCAAACGAAAAAGCCGCTCATGCATCAAAGCAGCTCCGACGATGAGACCGAACACGTAAGCCAGCATGGCGATAATCGGCTGGTCGTACTTTGCCGGCGTAACAACCGTTCCGTATACCTTCATCGCTCCATCCCCGTGATATAGGCCCGGAGGGCGTTAAGTCTTTCCGAAATCTCCTCACACCGCGGATCGAGATCTGGATAGAAATTTCGGATGTCCTCAATCCCACCCTCTAATTTGTCCAGGGCCTCGTAGGGGTCGAAACGGTTGGGTTCCGAAGCTTTCTCCGTCATGGCTTTCATCACCCCCTTCTTCTTCTGAAGTTGCGTTAAAGCCCCCGCTGGATCACACCGCGAACAGTTGGGTATGTCGCAGGGGGCTATGCCGTGACCGTAGACTCTATCCGCGTTCTTGGGGTCTTCTGTGCTCATCTCAGGCTCCTTTTTCAGTGTCCCCCAACCAGGGAAAGGATCTTTCACTCCACACCACAAACAACCGACTTTGTTGCAAAGCCCGACTGGATGCTTTTCGTATACAGTCCCCATTGTTTCCTCCACTGGGGCGGAAGGACTCGAACCTTCAATCCCCTGAGTAACGGTCAGGTACTCTGCCAAGTTGAGCTACACCCCATCAATTGCATTGGAGATGGCGTCACGCAAAGACCGGCCATAAGAAAACGTTCCACCCTCGGTCAGGGTGACGGCCCATCGGTCTCCCGGTCGGGCACCAACCAACCACGAGTTGCGCCGCCGATCGGTAACCTTTACCGCGCTGAACATGTCGTGCATCTCAAGGGAATCCAGAATCTCAACGTCTCGGCTTACATCCATTGTACTAATCCTCCGCTAAACGGCGCAGGGCCGATTTGAACGGCCATCCCACCGGGTTAACCTCCGCCCGAGCAACGGTTCTTGATTAAGAGGACCCACGAAAAAGCCCGGTTGCTACAGACTCGGTTGCGGTTGCTCCACCAACAACCTTCATAGTGTCCAATGCGTGTCCCACCACGCCGCTGCGCCAAACTACCAACCCCGTAAAAGACGGTACAACCTATGATCCCACCTGCACTTACAGGGGAATACCGACCCTGGAAACACCAGCCTCCCCACAACCGTCCGGGAAAACCAATAGTGCTTACACCACACCAAACTTCTCATCCGTGATAACTTCTCATTCTCATCTAGAAAAGTGTTTTCCCGTGATTTCCGGCACCTGGAAAGAAAAAGTCAGTAAATACGCCATTGCTAGTTGAGAATGGGGGGAGGAGGGGTGCTATCCCAGGCTTCATCCCCTCGCAGCGCGTGGAACTGATCCAAAGGACCCTCCTGAGACGCCCGTTTTGAAAATTGGAGTTCATCTGGCTCTGTGAACCATTACGTGTGTGTGACTCCTACGATATCCGATCCGGCCCCTCCGACGACCCCCCCGGGGGTACCCCCCCACCTTATCCACAGGCCAGCTTGACATAACACACCATATACGCAGTCAGAACACCACTGTTTATGCCAGTCACCATCTAAACTGTTTCATGTTGCAACGTTCCATGTCATACTGACAGACTATCTGCGTCTCGGATGACTATCACGGCCTGGTGCTCGACCTGCTGGGGGAGGAGCCTTGTGGCTGTATCGAGTAGCCTGGCCCTCACACCGTCAGATGCAGGAGGCTTGACCTCGGTACCACACTTGGGGCAAAGTACCGTCTTGGGGGCATCTAGCAGCCTCTCTGCCCACGGTAAACCCTTCTCAGCTATCAACTTACGGAATGACCCCTTAATCTCTTCAGGTGTCCGGCCTCCGCCTTTGTTGCCAAGCTTTCCACCGGACCTTAGCGCCCCACCGTGAGGCTGCGGGACCAGCGTCTCTCCCGCTGTTTTGGTTATACCAACCTCACCCGTAGTCTTACTTATCCCTGATCCTGAACTAAGGGAGATTGACTGGTTGGGACTGTCGGTTTTGCTGGGGTTTGCAAGTTGGCTTGGACTCGCCGAATTGCTAGCTAGTGCTAGCCTTGGTTCTTCTGGGGATGACTTTTTCATGTCTATACCCAAGCTACCTAAGCACTTAACTGAGGTCAACCCTGTCTTTCGGTGTTTGTTCCTGTTGCGGTATTGGGTATGATGCCACATATATCCTGACGTTAGCGTTCATCTTAGCTTGAGAGAGAACCATGACCGTCACCGCATATAGGGGATACCTCATTAAGCTGCATCCTATCCACGATACGTGGTTAATCAGCAGGGATGGCGTGCACATCAGCTACGCCACATCGTTTGAACATGCACGGCAGATCGTTGACGAACTGACCTAAAGACTTCCTAAGACCCTCGGGCTTTAGAAATAGTCTTAGGCTTCACCCTAGCTTGAGAGGGATCATGACTGACCTAGAAATCACCATCTGCGTAGTGCTGGGCATCTTTGCGCTGTTGGCCGTGGCCTGGGTAATGATAACCGCTATCGAGGGGCCAAGGGCATAACCTTTAGAGGGAGAGAGAACCATGACCACGTTCAACTTGACTAAGCCGTCGGAATTATGGAAGGTTGACCTCTTTCGCGAGGATTGTTGGGGAATCATCAGCGAAAGCGGGCGTAGGGTCAAGATCGGGCCGTACGGGGGGAAGCGTACCAACTTCTACGACAAGGCCGTGGAGGAGGCGGAACGGCGTAACGCCCTTACTCAAACCGATACCAAAAGGACACTATGACTCTCTCAGTAGAGAACGCCACCGACCTTGTACTTCATGCGTGGAGACAAGAATGGGGACCGGAAGAAACCGCCGAGGCCCTTAGAATTGCAGGGGCCGAGCGTAAAACAATCCTAGCTGCGCTCGAAAAGGCAAGGATGAGGCTAACCGGATCGCCCCGGTTCGACTCCGGGGTAGCCCTTTAACCTCTAATGAGTGAGGAAGCCGTGACCGAATGGAAGTCTTACCAAGAGAGCTGCCCGGACAAGGTAAACGATTACGTGAGCTGGCGGACTCCCAACGAGTGGTGGTTCATAGCCGTTTGTCAGAAATGCGGGCGGGTTGTAACGTCCATCAGTGACGGTGGCACAGCACTTAGGGACTTGAGAGACCTACACCCAAAAGAAGGGACACCATGACTACGTATATCCAACGTATTGGACAGGGCTACCGCGAGACGGTAGACGAATTTGAGACACGGAAGGAAGCTCTGGAAATGGTGCGCGAATACCGCATAAGCGATCCGTCGGCCATCTTCTACCTCTCGACGCGGCCCTGCAAGGCCTGGAATGAGGCGACACCATGACCTACGCAGCACCGGCAGAAACGTCGAGATTGATGAAGCGAGCGCTACAAAAACGCTTCCCGGCTACTAGGTTCTCTGTGCGGTTGAGTAGGGGAACGGGGTGGGGGAATTGCAGTGTATCGTGGACCGATGGCCCGTCAACCAAGCTCGTGAGGGAAATCACCAAACACTTTGAGGGGTCAGGCTTCGATGGGATGACCGATTGCCAGTACCACATCGAAAACCCATTGCCTGACGGCAGACAAACGGGCCTGAGTATGATTTCAGAGTGTCGGCATATCTCCCGAAGGTTCGCACGGCGGATAGCCGATGCCGTGGCCAAGTTTTACGGTGTGGAGCCGCCCCAGATTGAGGACACCGACGAAGGGTATTGGGAGATACGGGCAATAGACCGCAACGTCGCGGGAACGGGGGAGGACTGGTACAATCTCATTCACCGGGCAGGCCAGGACCAAGGGTCAGTCCAACGTCAACTACTGCGGGTTATTTAATCGCGGGAGTAAACGCCATGATTGGTTTCCTTATCGGACGACGCTACAAGTCGATTAACCTCTTACTTCACTGTCGGCCCTGGTGGTTTGGGAGGTGGGTGCCCGTGAAGTTTGAGATGGGTCCGCCGGAGGTGTGGTGGACTCCCGAGGTCGTCCTCGACCTCGTTGAACTCCTGGAAGAACGTAGAGACTATAAGGAGGGATCGTGATGAAAAGTTGTAACTGCAAGGCCTGTAAGGCTATAGACGATACCATAACTGCCCGAGAGAACCTGGCTACCCGAAATGAAATAGAAACCCTTCAACGCATCAGTGTGGAGCTTTTGGGGGCGCTGAAAGGACTTATTGACTTCCTAGGCTGGCTTGTGGACCGTGAGCTGCTGGATGGGAAGTGGCTCTCTGATCCCGTAGTCAAACGCGCCAAAGCCGCTGTCTCTAATGACACCCGCTGAACTCAAGGAAACCATGAAGCGCCAGGGCTTGACCCAAGGCGAGTTGGCACGGTTGACCCACTCGTCAAGGTCAATGGTCAATAGGTGGTATAATGGGGTACACAGAGTACCGGGAGGGGTGATAGCTTTCCTTGAATTGCGAGAGGGTCCTACCCTTACCCATGCTGAGATAGTGGCTCTCAGACGATCCTCGGGGCCTCAGTCTACGGTAAATCTACGGTTTAGATCCAGAAAGGACTGAAAGATGGAACATTTAAGAGATATATTCGGTCATCCGTTGTTGGGGGGTGGGGGATTCTCGCTCAATCAACAGTTGGGCATGACCGAACAGCAAAGTATCGCCCAACAATTCGGGTTACGGGCCATGACGGGGCAAGAACTCGCAGCCATGCACGGTGTAGGACTCGCTAACATCGCTAGCCAGCTTCGCCCATCGCCACCCTCGTTTGAGGACTGGATCTGCACACCTAATACCGAGACCTACCAGGAATATACGGAGCGCCGTTCACCGCAAAAAGAGGAGGACTGAAAGATGGGACTCCTACTGATGGTTAGGTGGCTCGGAAGTTTCCTTCGTGGATTTCTGGGGCTGCTGTATTACCTGTGGGCTGTCGCGTTGTTCATGGGTGTACTTGAGATACTTGAACGGTTATTTCCCTGGACGTTTCTCGGAGAGCCAAGGCTTCTCGGTGCCGTTGGCTTACTCGTAACCCTCTTAGTGTGGATGCTGGCCAACCGTATCGTCATTGGTCGCTGGGTACCGTAATACCTGGCAATGACCCATTCACGCGAAGCCCGCAACACCTCCACCACTCCCGACCGGGAACGAACAGAATCCTAGTCTGTGAGCATCTAGGACAGGGCTCGCCATACCTTCCTTTCACTTCAGGACCGTAGTCCTCCTCAATCCACTCCTTTACAGCCCCGGTGAGTCTCCTAAGCCTCTTGTCTGCTTCCCTGTCAACTCTTCTCAGTGGGGCCAAGTGTATCGGGGGACGGCTGAGATTAACGTAGTGGTTCATTGCACGTCCCGGCTTCAAGTACCTTCACTGCTGGTTTGTCAATCAACTCAGCCAACTCGTTGACCTGTATTAGAAATTGGTTGATGTTGCTAGATGTCTTCTTGATGCTTCGCTTGTTCGTCTCTATCTCCACCGTGTACCGCACCCACACAACTGCCTCCATCCCTGTATCCGGTTCCTTGAGTTTGGCTACTTCAACCTGTAACTGCCGTGAGGTCCATTCTTCTTCCTGCGCCTTCTCCAAAAGGGCCGTTCTCTCCTCTGTGTCTAGTGATGCTGCGTACCTGTGATGGGTCCAACTGAGACTTGTACGTGTCTCCGGGGGATATTGAGAGGCTACCCATGCCATGTTGGCGAGAGTGTGATATCCGTAGTCCCACAGGGTTAGCCCTTGAGAATACTTCCCCTCGCCAAACTTACTTTCTCCGAAGTTGATCCAGTCACCCACCCACCAGGGAATGGAGTTTTGCATAGCACTTAAAGTCTCACCATGCCCCATCCACTCATCGAATGTTAATCGCGAGGGTAAATTGAGCCGTGACTCATCGTAGATTTCAGTCATCGCCAAATGGATCATCTCCGTCAAGTACCCAGTCCAACGCATCCCGGAGACCTTCTTCGTAGGTCATTGCGTGGGCCTTCGGATCGTCAGCAGCCTGGGCCGCTTCCCGTGCCTTCTCCTCAATCTCTCGTTCACTTCTCATTGTCTCAGTCTCCCGGTGAGGCTTTAAGCCGATTGATGACGCACTCTAGCGTCTTGTGCATGGCGTAAGGGTCCCCCACACGAGTACGGAAGTCGTAGACCTCTTGGGCCTCCCTCGCTATTTCATCGGCAGCGTACCAACGCTTTGCGAACGTAAAATGCCAGTTACTCTGATCCTCAGTCATTTTGTGTCTCCCGGTGAGGGGGTGTCCCGTGTTGCGAAGATGGCAAACACCAGCGCCAACTCATCAATGTCGGCTTGGCTTAGGTCTACACCGTAATAGCTGTCCTCACAGCCAAGACTCAATTCACCGTCCTCCGTGGCCCAGACGTGTATATCCCTATCCTCTCCCCATAACACCCCACTTGGTTTCTTGGTCATCACT